>VTLG01003546.1_pt1 | contig 30908 bp, 29 predicted proteins | sample 4694571 | NCBI WGS metagenome assembly VTLG01 (sample SAMN12604809, study PRJNA352737) | marine metagenome | biome: ENVO:00000447; feature: ENVO:00000209|ENVO:00000569|ENVO:01000036; material: ENVO:00002151; isolation source: viral sequences binned using virsorter ...
TTCATCTCCTCCTACAGTACCACAAATCCATGTAGGGTAGTCTGGACCTCCTCCTCCTTCTAAAGGAGGATTTGGGCGGTCTAAATTAGTAGTACTAATACTATCTTCTATAGTTCCATCACCTTGAACTCTAGGACAATTTTCTAATGCTATTTGTTCAGAATCATAAGAACCTTCTAAACATCCTAATAATGAAGATCTTTGAGTACTTACCATACTAAGAGTATTATTAATAGCAATACATTTAAAACATTCTATTTTTTGATAGTTACTTAACCAATCTTCATAAGGAGACCCAAAATAGGGTAATTGGTTAAAATAATATAATTTAGAATGAGGTTCCTCTGTATGAACAGCTCCCACCATAGGGCCTGAAGTAGGATGTATATGATAAGGGCCTATATATTCTGTACCATCTCCATAGTATAATTCACCTCCATTTGTGTGTTGATTTTCTAAAAGAATTGGAGTAACTTCAGCATATTCATTTAATATAGGAAAAGCATAAATTAAATTAGGAAATCTAGTACTAAGTCTTTTAATACTTTGAGCATTATTTTGAAAAACTTTAGGACCTTTTATATTCCAAGCTATAGTTCCAAATTTATATAAATTATGGTCGTATTTTCCGTTTTGAGTTTTTAAGTCATTATAAGTTTCTTCATCTATTTCTGAGTAATTAGTTCCATTAATTCTTTTAGCAAAAAATCTTGGAAAAAATCCTTGTACATAATGTTGACGTGCAGGAAAAGGTTTATTTATAGGAAGACTACTATATCCTCCTAAAGTCCTTTTTATATCTTTTTTTTTAAAATTAAAACTTTTTACCTCTTGTGAAGCTCCAAAATGTTTTGATAAATTTTGTTTAGATAAATCTATGATTAATTCAAATCCTGGTTTCATATGATTACTTCCAGCAAAATATTTTCCATCACTAGTTTTTAAATAATAACCAGAATAAGGTCTATTATTTTTTTTAATTAATAAGTCTCCTTGTGAATATCTTACTGTTGTTTTATGTTTTGGATAAAATACCATAGTTAATTAATATTAAAAATTATCAGGATAATTAATAAAACGTTTAGGATCAAAAAGAGCTTTTTTAATTCTAATTAATTTTACAGACTGACTTCTTCTTGCTTTTGCTTCATCTGAAGTTTCTTTTATTGTATCTAATTCATCATCTGGTATAGGATTTCCATTATTATCAGTAGGTTTTACTTCTCTCCATCTATGATTTTTATGTTTACGTCTCCAAAATTGTTTTTGTGTTCCTGATATACCCATAGGGACAGTATTATCAGGGTTTTTATATGATGAAAAGTCTGTATATACACTACTACTTCTATCAAACCATCCTGAACCAAATGCATCTTCTGTTCCTAACTCATAGTGTAAATGACAGGCTCCCCTTACATTAGTACCATCATGTTTATTTGATTTACCTGTGGTTCCTAATTTTTCACCTTGTTTAATTCTATCTCCTACTTTTACATCCATTGATCCTAAATGAGCAAAAAGAGCTCTTTTTACTCCTTGAGTGGGATTACCATTACTATCTCTAACAGTCATGTCAGCAGGAAAATTTAATCTTGCACTAATAGCAAATGAATACTCATCTTCCTTACTTACTTTCATTTGACCAAAATCTTCATACACATTATTAGACCAAGGCATTCGTACAGCATCTTCATGAAGCAAATCTATAAATTCTTCATCAAATTCTACTACTATTACAAACCCATAACCATCCATTCCTTGAGTCCTAATTACTTTACAATCTCTTGGAGCTAATAATGGAGTACCACAAGGAATCCCAAGATCTAATCCTGCATGGTATTTTTTTAATAGTGTATTCCATTGTCTTTTAAACCTTGTAGGCCAATCAGAAGTTTTTTCAAACTCTCCTGGATATGGATTAATCCAATCTTCTTTATCTGGTTCAGTATTTGTAATAACTGAAATATCTTCAAATTCTTCTGTAGGATTGAACCCTTCTAAATTAGCATTACTATCTATTAAAGCCATTTGGCCTGTTATGTCTACAGTCCAATCTTGTGTTGATGTGATTTTGTGTACTTCACTTTTTACTACAAAAACTATATCGTCTCTTTGATATGCTTTAGGTAATCTTTCTTTTTGTACTTTAAAAATTTGTAAAGGTAATATACCTGCTATTCCATCTAATTTAATATTAAATTGTAAAGGAATTATTGCACTAGATTCATTTGTAGTTCCAGGTCTATATTGGCCTGCTTTAGGGTGGGGTTGTTTATCTAAATTTACTAAAGGATATCTACTTCTAATAGAAGTTAACAAACCTGGAAGTTCTGTTACCATTGCTGCTGCTTTATCAGGGGTCATTTTATAAGCACTATGTGCTTTATTATAACGTACCCAATTACTTGAATTTAATTTTCCCATAAAAACCCACAAACTTTCATATATTTCACTAACTCTTTGTAAATCTCTTTCTAATTGACTTTTTAATAAATCTTTTTCTGCTTGGTGTTCTGCTTCTAAAAATTCTTTAGATGTAAATCTACTTTGTATATCTCTATGAAATGCTCTAAAAGACAATGCTTCTAAATCACTAGCTAAACTAGGAGCTTGAGCTGCTATTGAAATAGCAGAAGACATATCACTACTTATTTTAGAATCAAAATAAAAATCCCTAGTTATAGATCTTAAACCTTGAGGTTCAAAAGTATATATCCAATCTGAAGGTTGACCTTGTACTTTAAAATCTAAAATTCTAATTTTAGAAGGTTTTTCATGTTCTGAATGAATTCTAAAATCATATACATGCCCACAAGAAGCATTTACACCATCCCATACTGCTTTTATATAATCAAACATATTAAAAGAAGTGTCTAAAGTAACATAAGAATCTGAATCATCCGATTTGGATGTTACTTTTTTTAATCTCATACTTTCATAAGTATCAATTAGAAAATTTAAATTTAAATATATAAGTCCAATACTGTTTCTTTGAGTAGACCCATTTGTTAAATTTCCTTCTAATTCTTCTATTTGTTGTTGTACATACACTGTTCCTGTATCATCTATTCCATTCCAATCAGTAGATTTAAGATTATTATCACTAGGATTCCAAGGTTCATAAGATACAAAGGGACCAAATCCTGTAGTAAGGGGATTTATACTCCCAGCTACGCTTCTTCCTGCTGCTCTATCATCATTAATTTGTCTAAAATATCTATAAGCATATTCATTATAATATTCAGGAAAACCTCCAGTTCCATATTCAACTTCAAATTCTCCTTCTGCTATTTTCATATTTACTTCATCTGCTTCTCTTTGAATTGTTTCCCATGTCATATACCCTCTATCAGTAATATCTGTATCAAAGTAAAATCTACCTTCATTATATAATGAATCTAATACGGGAGAATGAGGCATTATGCAAATACTTGGATCATAACTATGTCCTATTAAATCATGATAACCATCATGTTCCTCTATAATACTTCCGTCACTATCACCACCTGGAGCACTTGAGGGCATATCGAGTACAATTTCTTGTGTTTGTTCAACATCATTTATTGTAGTTGTTGTTTGATTTGTTTTTATACGTTCTGATTCTAAATTTGCAGGTCTAGGGGGGTCTGTTTGGCGTTTTTTAGGAGCTCCATAAGGTAAATAAAAATATCTTCCTGACCAAGGAGTTTGACCTTTATTTGGATCTGAATTTGACCATGTTTCTGCTCCTGGGTTAATATAAGTCATTTCTACTAAAGGTTCAGCTAATCTGTTAATAATAGTATAATCTTGTATTATAGTCTTATAATCTACCTCTGATCCTCCTCCTAAATCACTATAATAATCTATTGAAAAACGACCTGAAAGTCCTTCTATTAATATGCCCTCAGTATAATTATTAGGATCTTGGTTTTCATAAAAATTAGAAGTATAAGAAATTCCTGCTCCTAAAGGATTCATAGCTCCATGTAATGCATATTGATATTCAGGCTGTATTGAAGCGTCAAAATGTGTAATTTTTTCTAAGGATTCTTTAAACCCAACAGGATTAGATGTAGATAAATGGTTCATTATTTGACATATCATATCCCATCTAATAAAAACATCTTTTTGGTATCCAGAATCAGCTGCTGATATATCTCTAACTCGAGAAATTTGTTTTAAAATAGTACCTCCTAACATACTTTGAAATCCTACACCTGCATTGGAATCCCAATATTCAGCATTATAATCGTATCCATATCTTTCTTCTAAAGTTTCTGCTTCATAACCAATTCCTGCTTCAGCAGCATCACGTCTATCGATATGTCTCATAGGGTTTTCACCATCCTGTGCATTAAAATCAAAACCACGACCTATTCCCATATTTATTAAGGAACTTTTAACATCTCCATACGGTACTTTAGCTATAAAACTATACAATTGTACTATATCATTAAATCCTTCTTTATATATTTGATGAGTTTTATTAAGTTCTCTTCTATGAAAAGGATTATAAGTTGTACTTTCATTTTGAATAGATTCACCTGGATCACGATCTGTTCCCGGATTATCATTATTTGCTCTTATTTCATTTTTATATACAGCAAAAGAGGCTGAAGTAGGAATTGTAATGTTTTCATCTCTTCTTTCAGTATAAAAATATAATTCTCCTTTATTGTACATACATAAAAACCCATCATATTTGTCTGTTGTTCCGTTTTCACGTAAATTTGTAAATTTTTGGGTATTAACCCAATATTGTTTAGGATCACTAGGATGGTTGTTAGGACAATCAGCACTGTCTCTAAATAATTCTTTATGAAAATTACGATAAAAATATTGGTCTCCTTCTTTATCTAAGTTATATTTTAAAGATCTTAAATAATATAAAAATTTATCTATAAATTCATATTTTTGATAATTTCTATAAAAATCAGATACTGATTTATTATTTTCTACTGCCATTTTAGAAAATTTTAAAGATTCTAAAATTTCACCATGGGCTATAATATCTGATACACAATCATACCCACCATCTTCTCTTGCTTTAAATTCAAAATTTTTAACAAATCCTATAAAACCATCATAATTACCTCCTGATAACCTCTTATAATATCTTATTTCGTCATTTAGTTGATTCATTGTCTTTTTACCTGACATAAAATCATCTTTTATAGTAAAATCATTTTGTTCTCTTTCTCCAAAATTAGATATATAAGGACTCCAACCCCATTCTAAACATACAGGATAACCTGGTCTCATATATAATAATTCTAATACTTCTAATTGTCTCCTATTATGACATACAAAATTAACTTTAGCTTCTCTAAGAGCACCATCATCTGATTTTGTTCTAATTTCAGCATCTACAATACCAGGCATAGGAACAGCTCCAAAATCATCATCTGGATTTGATCTAATGTTTTTATCTCCATATGAAAATCCTCTTGTTTCATCTTGAAGTTCTCCTTCTGTAAATCCTTCTCTAAGTCCTCCATGAGCTCCCCCACTATTATAAAATTGAGTACCGCTTTCTAAAATATATTGTTTAGCTAAACCAGATCCTTGTAATTTTTTATCTTCATATCCTTCTTCTAAAAGTCCTTCTGTTAGGAATTCTTGAGGTTTTAAATCCACTCCAGACATCATTCTAATAGTACATTGTTTTTCAACTGCATATGTAAAAAAATATTCTTCTGGAAGAAATCGAGTACCTGTTTGAAAACCTTCACCTTTTTGAAAAACAGTTGCTTTAATACGACCTTGACTATCCATTTGATAAGGGATAGGAGAAGTTTTTGATATATTTTGGTCTGGTTTAAAACCTTCATTTACTAAATTTCCAAAAATATTATTATCTATTTTTTCTCCATCTGAATTATAAAAGGCATAATCTATAGCAGCTCCTACAGGATTAGCTAATATTGTTTTTCTTATATTTAATTGTAACCTAACATATTCAGCAAAAGGTTCAAATACACCAGAAATTGTATTGGAAGAAACTGCCATAACTTATTTATTCTTTATTTAACATTTCATATTCTTTCAGTATATTTCTTACTTGGCCAGGAATTCTAATTTCCATTCCTGGTTTTAAATTGTAAGTATCTCGTCTGATAAGATCTCTATTAGCAATAGATATGACCCACCATAATCTAACATCATTATAAAACTGATTTGCTAATAAGTCAAGTCTATCACCAGCAGTAGTTGTAACATATATATCATCTACAGAAAAAGGAATATTTGGGTATCTTATAGGTTTATATGCTCTTAATCCTTTTCCTACTTTATATTTTTTTATAGATTGTAATCTGTTTCTCATTTTTTTAATTTAAAAGTTTACAAATCAAACTCCTCTATATCTCCTTTTGAAATTGTTTTTCCATCTATAGATAAAATTGTACTTTCAGGATTATCACCGGGTATAAAAGGTAATGTATTATTATCCATGTCTGAAGTTTTTCCTGGTCCTATCCAACTATCAAACATTTGTAATCTAGTTTTTGGGTCATTTGATTGATGAGTTCCTATAGATATAAATGGAGTATTAATATTATTATTTGGAGTAAAGCTATGGATTGGAGTAAATCCTAAATTAACATCTAATACATGAGGTAATTGTTTCATATTAAAATCTCTTCCTTCAGGCTCTAATGCAATTTCCCAAGGATAATCTTTTTGCCAATCAATAGAAACACTATTTACTACTCCAGGAACTCTATAAAAATAATCACCTACTGTTATTCTCATATAAGGAGTTCTTATCCTACCTGTACTTGAATAATTAGGAGCTGTTTGGGCTACTAAATAATTAAGTTTTTGATAAAGGGGTCTCATTTCATATCTTGTTTGAGCTGCTATTTTAAATGATAAATTTACAGTTCTTTTAAAAGAATTATAAGTATAAAAACTTTCACCCCTACCATTATATTTAACTTCATTATGAGCAGCATTAAAGCTATCTCCCATAGTATCTAAAAAAGCTCTAAATAATATAACATCTGATTTAGAAGGATTTTGTGAATCTATTACTTCAAATTTAAATTTAATAAAATCTTCAAGATTATCAAGAAGAGAGGGTTCAAATCCATTTATAGTTCTATAAACTCTAGCAGCGTTTACTTTATCAACTAAATTTTCTCTTTCTTCAAATTTGGGACTCCATTCTCTCCTTTTTTTAGGTCCTTCTTCTACATTTCCAAATAATACTTTTAATAATTTATTATTACCTGAAGGTCTAGCACCTGGATCCCCTAAACTATATCTTTCTTCTCTTAAATATTCTTTGTGTTTTTGATATGAAATATAATCTGCTTCTAAAATCATACCTAAATTTCCTCCTCTACCTCCTTCATTAAGTCTTTCTTCTATAGCTGGTATAGGTAAAGCTCCTGCTCTTTTAATGTGAGATAATCCTGAAGCTAATATTTGGGCTTTTAAATTTGCTCCAAAATTAAAAACTCTTTGACCAGGATTTGCATGATTATTTAATGCCTGTAGTGCTACTTGTCTTCTTTTAAAAGCACTTCCTTGATCTGATCCTAAAAAATTTCTTATTCTTTTTATATCTAAATCTTTTCTATCTTCAAATACTTGAGCCCCTCCTCTAAAACCCCCTCCATCAAGAGAACCATTAGTATGGTCTGAACCAAAACTAAAAATAGGATCAGCAGCTTGCCTAATTGAATCAGGCATATCATCAGAAAACCAGGTTATCCTAGGAAATAAATGATATGAAGGGATATCTTTTTCTCCTTTTTGCCCACCTGTATTTTCTCCATACTTAATAGATTTAGATCCTTGAGTATGAAATGAATTTGAATTTTGTAAAAGATTAACTAATGACATATAAATTAGTATTAATATCTTCCATCTGAAGGTCCTGTTGTGTTATAAGGACCACCAAATTGTCCTAATGAAGGATTTGCACCTGGTTGTTCTGGTCCTGGTGTTGGTGTTAAAGTGTCTATAAAATCTTGAAAATCACCTACATTTGCCGGTGAAGGATTTACTGTATGTAATACATCACCATGCTGGTATGTATAAGACTGTGCTAATAAATGTACATGTAAATCATTTCCTTTTATTTGTTTACCTTGCAAATGACCAATAGTAAAAATACCTTGACCATTATCTTGACCATCGAAATCTTGATCACCTGATGGGTCTGTAAAGTTAGGGGGTCTATTTCCAGGACTTCTTAATTCTTCTGGGTTATAAGATAAACCTGTATTAGCACTATTTACTGTATAATCTTTAAGTAAATCTACTAATTGATCTTCATTTGTTCCTGGGTTTGTTGATTTAAAAGGGCTTAACTCTTTACCTCCTTCAAATTTACCCCCATCCATATAATAAGGACTAGAATTTAAAGGAACTTGACCTACAGTACCTCCTAAAACATCTTTTATGTGTCGGTCATATAACGATTTTTTTTCTACTAAACTCATAATTTTTATTTTTTATTAATTTAAAATTTTGTTGAATGTATTTGTCTTCTCATAGCATAATTCATGTCAGAAGTTCTTGTTGTAACATTAATATTTGCTTCAAGAGGTTCATTTTTTTTATTTTTTTCAGAGCCGGGCATTGTTCCTGAATACCAATGCATATCTTTTGGGTAATATTGTTTTGATACCATTCTTCCTAAAGAATCATATTTTTCTACACCATCATACATCATTGGTTTATCTACTCCTCCTACTACTTGTACATTTGCACTACTATATTGCCCTATAATAGCATCTGATCCTTGAGCTACTCCTTCCATAAGTCCAGGTATCCAACCTAATAGTTTTTCTACACCAGCAACAATATTTATCATCATCTTTTTTAATTTTTCTACTGTTGCTGCCCATTGTTCATTAAGAGACATTTGTTCATATTGTTGTAATAAATCATCTCTTCCTTCAGCTCTTGCTTTTTCTTTTAATTCTTCTAAATTTGCTTCTTGAAGTAGCATGTCAGCTAATGAATCTGAACTCATACCTAAAGCTGCTGCTAATTTTTCTTGTTGTAATACATTTAACTTACTAAATTCATGAAAATCACCTGCGTTTGCTGTTATTTCTTGCATGTAAGTATCATAATCTCCTGTTAATGCTGCTAATCTGGCTCTTTCTAGATTAAGTTGTTTACCTAAAAATAATTCTGCTTCCATTTCTTTTTCAATAGAACTTTGAAAATCTAACATTGATTTAGATTCTTTAGCTACTTGACCTAATGTTTTTCCAAGCATTTGTGCTTTAATAACACTTTTACTTATAGCATCTAAATTAGCACCATATATACCTCTTAAAGCTCCACCTACTTTAGCAGTTTCTTCCATAATTTTTTTACCCTGCAGCATTACACCTGTGCTTTTTTGGTTTGCTAAAATATTATCTACTACTTGTAAATTTAATTCTCTAACAGTCATATTGTTAGCTAAAGCAGCTTTACCAAAACCAACAGCAGCTTCTGTACTTAAATGCATTCTTTCAATCATCATAGCCATACCCTCTACTATATCTTGGGATATTGCTTGAGCAGATGTTCCTAAAGAATCTTGAAGTGCTCCTTGTGCTTTTAATAAATGGGTATATTCAATTCCTAACTCTCCTATTGATTTAGCCATTCCTACATAATGTGATCTAATTTCTCTTGCTTGTTCAGCTCCTACTCCAAAAGCTCTACCTATTTCAGTAACTTCTTGGTTTACTTTAAGACCAACTTGTACTAATGATTTCATAGCAGCAAGAATAGCTAGTATAGCAACAGCTATTGCTGTATAAGGATTTGATAAAGCAGCTACTAAGGCAGCTCTCATTGCTGTTGCAAATCCGGCTCCAGCTATTTTTGCTATTCTCATAAACTTAGCCATTGATCCTGCGGCAGCAGCAGCTTTTCCCCATTTCATAGCTCCAAAAATTGTAGCCATAGTACCTAAAGCATTTGCTGTTCCAGAGTTACCTTTTTCTGCTTGTTCAGAAGCAGTGGCCATATTTTCACTTAATTTACTGGCTTCATTTGTACTATTTACTATTTGATTTTCTAATTTTGCTCTTTTTTCTGCTGATAATATTCCATCTTCTTCTGCATTGGCTAATGCTTGTTTAGCTTTATCTGCTTTAGTTAAAAGTCTATTTATTTTTTCTTGAGCTTTTTCTTGAATTTTTTTAACATCTGATAATCCTAACTCTCCCTCATTTATTTTTTTTAATAAATCTTCTTGATCTTTAAATTCTTCAGTAATATCTCTAGCAGCTCCTAAAAAATCAACAAATGATTTACTATTTAAATCTGATTCTCTTGCCATTTTACTCATAGCTCGAGTCATACTATTCATAGCATCAGCAGAATCATCCATACTAGATGCATAAGATATTGCATCTTCTCGCATAGCACGTAAAGCAGCAGGATCCATACCTGCAAAAGAATCTTGGTTATTTTGATTTTCAGCCATTATTATTTAATTATTTGGTTATAAATATAGAAAAAAGAAAGGTATCTATGATACCTTTTACTTTTTATAATTGTATGTTGATGAGGGTTTTATATTTGGTCCCATTACCTTATTAGGTGCTGGGGAATGTTTTTTCATATATTTTTCTTCTTCTTCTTGTTTCATTTTTAAAAACTGATTAATCTTTTCAATATGAAATCTCCTCATCCAGGTCGGCATATTGTATACTTCTTCGTGTTTAAAACCACCACCACCATGGTACACTAGATCATGAATCTGAGTAAACAATATGTTCCTATACTGTGGCGTCAGGCCAAAAAAAGTTAAGGCCGATGGGTAAATCTACGCCCTCTTGAACGTGTCCATCATTAAATTCAACATTAACTTTCATATCAATTCCTGGTTGAATTTTATTTATGTACTGTCTTAATGCTCGAGCATCTTTAGCTAATAAATCATTATTAACAAAATCTCTAACAGATTTTAATTCATAATCACCATTAATAGATAATATTGTATGTTTTAATCTTAAAGTTGAATTAGAAGTTTGTTTATTAATTTTTTTTAAACCTTCTACTTCTTTATCTATTTGATATTCATCTCCTTGAGTTAAAAGTTTAAAAGTAATAGGAATTTTAGAAGTAGGAAGAGTAAAATCAAATTCATTTTTATTATCTTTAACTATACTTTTATCTAATTCTTTATCTTCTATTTTAGATAAATTAATTTTACCTATAGATTCCATACCTGTTTCAGGGTGTTCCATTTTTACGTCATATTCAGCACCATATCCTAAAATACGAGCAGCTATCATAATAGCATTTTTATCCCCAATTAATAAATCATTAAAATCTACAGAAGTAAGAATAAGTGATTCTAATAACTTATCTATTGCTGTTCCTTTTTTGATAAAATTAGGATTTGTAAGAATATCCTCTTCACGAGCAGTCATATATTTCATTTCAATGACTCCTTTACTTAAGGGAGATTCTTTAGGGTAAAGTAGGCCTTTTGAAGGTAATGAGACTTCTTCGGCCGGAAATTTTGATTGTTCTTTCATAACATTATTTATTTATTTATAAAACTAGTTCAGATATACATATATAAGAAATAAGGAAAGCGCTAAAAATAGCGCTTTTCTTTTGTATATAGTTGGCCAACTACTAGTTGTGTTTAGTAATTTAATATAGCGTAATCCATTACTATAGTAATTGAAATATTAGCTGGTGTGTCTGATGTCCAATCCATATCTCCAAAATTTGCTTGTTGGCAATAAGCACCTTTTAAGATCCATTCTTCAACTACATCACCTACAGGTCCTAGTGTTCTAATATGAATATCTTTTTTATAAAAATCACTATAACCATCTCTACCTGTAACAGATTCATGTGATAATCTTATCCATTCCATTACTGCTTGTCCTCCTGATGGTGTTACAGGATCATATAAATCACAAGTAATGTTATCCCAATTTGCTTTTCCTTTTAATTTTCTTTTCACATTAATGTGGTCAAGAACTACTTCTCCAAAAGTAACACTTGGACGAGAAACTTTTTTAATTAAATATGCTGGGATGCCATCAATTTCCATTAAGAACCTATTTTGTAATTTAGGTTCGAATGCTGTGAACATCATTTGAGTTGTGTCTAATATTGCCATCTTTTTTTATTTTTTATTTTATTCCATTATAAATATAAGCCTTTCCTTTTTTTATGATGGGAATGTTGCTCCTGTTGGTAAAACATTAAAGTCAAGTACTATAAATTCAGCAGTTTTAGTTGGTTGTAAATAAATTGCACCTACTAATTGATTTCTATCAATTACATCTGGTGTATTATTTGATTCATCCATTGTAACTCTAAAAGCAAACAATCCTTGTTTAGATTGAACTGATTCTAAATATGGATTAACTATATTTAAAAATCTAGTTCTTGTTTGTAAAGTATTTTGTTCAAATACTAAGTATTTAGAAGAACTAGCAATAAATTTCTTAAGTGTAATTAATAATCTTCGTACATTTATTCTATCTAGTGCTGTTGATCTTTCTTGTAATGTTTTCTGACCCCAAATACATACTCCTGTTTGAGGGAATGTTGCAATTGGATTAATTTTAGCATCATATAAAGTATCTCTTTCAGCTTGATTTAATCTTATTTTAGCTTCTAATACATTACCTAGTACACCTCTATTTAAACCTGCTGGTGCAAACCATTCAGCAGCAATTCTATCTGAAGCTGCTATAGCTCCTGGAACTATTACTGATGGTGGTACTAATACTGGCTTGTTTTTAGCTGTATCTAATACTTTAACCCAAGGATAATATACTGCTGCATAATTTGTATCTAATCCAGCAACATCTTGTACTGCTGTATTTACAGATGCTCCTACTTCATTTAAATCCATTACATAAAATGCATCTCCTCTTTCTTCACATAAATCGATACACTTATTTGTAATTAAAGGGTGTAATGATTTTATAACACCTGGAGTTGCTAACATATTAATATCATATTCGTCTTGATTTCCAAGAATATCAAGTGCTTTTTTATATCCTAAATATCCTGCGTCACTTGTTGTTTTTAAATTAAACCCATATAAGTTAGTATCTTGTATTTGAGCTCCTGTTTTCTTTGGTACATATGGTGCTATACCATCATCTCCTCCTTGGAAAGGAACTGTAAATTTAAGTTGTGAATTTGTAGGACCAACTGTTCCTGTTACATCAATAGATGCACTTAATGATTTTGTCCATAAACTTGAACTTATATGACCTGAGTAATTTTCAACATTAAAATCTCCAGATACGTTGCTTCCTGCTCCATCAGGTAAAGGTAAATGGAAGTTTAAATTATCAGCTTCTTTATCAGTAAATTTAAATCCTAAGTATCCTTTTGAATTATAAGTACCATCATTACTTGTTTGTTGTACTCCTTCAAAAGATGATGAAGGGAAAACACAATTAGCTAATGCTAATTTAGACATTATAATTGGGTCTTTTACAGCAGAAAATCCTTTAGGTGATAATTTAGGAGAAAGAGCTCTTTCTGCTACAGCATCTGTTACTTCTACTCTAATGTAGTTTGAAACATTTGGATAATTACCTAATAATTCTACTTTACCTAAAGTGTCATTATATTGTGGGTATCTATCTCCAATTATTCTTGAAATAAATTTTGGAGAATCAGGATCTAATGTTACATCATTATATTGTTCTAATATAACTGGGTTTTTATCTTTATCTTTAAATGCTCTAAGAATTACTGAAAATTTAGAATATTGTTCAACACCATCAATGTCATTTGGTTCTTTTAAATTTGCAATTGATATTTTATATTCTCTAGATAATTCTTTTCCATGATCTAATGTGTGGAATCTAAATAATTGTTTAGTTGTTTTATTAACATCTAAAAACTGTGAAGTAATAAAAGGTGTAGTAGCATATCCATATCCTTCATTTTGACCTATTTCTCCACTATATACTACAGGATCTCCTGATTGATGAGATAATGCTACGTAATCAGCTGTAGCTATTTCATACCCTGAAACATCAGTTCCTTGAGTTGTAACTGAAATAGATGCTGTTCCACTATCTGTTGTAGGGAATGTAGAAACTATATCATCTATTGATCCCCCTTCTGCATTAGTTACTGTAATTGTTAATCCAGTAGAACCAGTGGCTGCTGAAAATCCACTAAGTCCATTAATAGCACCTGCTAAAAGATTAGCTGTGTCTTTTTGTGATATATTTCCTACGAGTGCTGATCCTGTTTGTGATTGGTTTAATGAAATTATAGTTTCAGATCCTGATAATACTGTTTGTTGAGTATATTCAGAACCACTAAATACAATAGTGTTAGCATTTCCATCTGCGTCTCTTACTACAAGAGCATTACCTACAGCTGCTGTACTTTCAATACTTGCTGTAGTAAAAACTCCAGCATCTAAAGTACCTACTGTAATAGTAGTTACTTCTGCTACAGTACTTTGTATATTGCTTTGTAGTGTTTTAAAATTAATATATGTGTATCCAGGAGTTCCTCCATAAGCATCAGCTCCTGTTTTACTGTTATTAGGGTTATCACCTAATTGGCTAAATAAATAATTAGCATTATTCGGATTAAGTGAAGCTGAAAAAGTTGTTTCAGAAACACCAGAACCCGTTAGAGTTAATTTGAAATTTGAAGATAAATTATTAGTAGTATCTGCTAGTAATGTAGATCCACCTAAACCAGGAGTTCCTGAAGATTGTTTTGATGGAAAAATAACTCCTAATAATACATTACTTTCAGAAGCTGTCATAGAGCTCGATGCTGCTAATACTATATAGTTAGATTCTGCTGCTCCTGCTGTAAATGTATAACCCCCTCCAGCTAATACTCTACATACTGTTACTGAACCTGCATTTCTTAAATATTCTCTTACTGTTTGTGGAACATATGTTTCTTCGCTTAATGGTCCGAATCTTCTTTCATATTCTGCAAAGCTTCTTACTACTGTTGGTACAAAAGCAGGTCCTTTAACTGTTGGGCCTACGATTGCTGCGCCTATTGCGCCTACTCCTTGAGGGAGGAATGATAGGTCATTTTCTCTTGTAAATACACCTGGGGAAATAATTTGTTCTGCCATCTTCGTTTTTTATTTTATTGTTATATCTTGGGTATTGGTCATGTATAAATATGAAAAAAAATCATAAACCAACCCAAATTTAATAATTAAAGTATATTTAATCGTTAATAAATATAACAAAAATTTTAAAAAATTATTCTGACGGTGTAAAAGTGCCTGTTTCTATATCTATACTTCCCTTTCCGTATTTTCTTGTTAAAAATTCTGCTAATGTAGCTTCTTCAGATTCTAATTCTTTTAATTCGTTACTTAGTTGAATTTCTGTTTCTTGTAATTTATTTTTATTAATAAATAATTGACCTAATTGGTAAGTTATACGATCTAATTTTGTTCTTAAATCTCGAAGTTGTTTAAGTTCCTTTTCGTCAAATGATTGGGGTGATGTATTTACTTCTGAATGTGAGGGTATTTTTTTATCTTTAATTGCCATAACTTATGTTTTTATATACATATATAAGATTTAGAAAGAACCACCATCTACATCTGTTTTTCTTTCATCCATATGTTCATGAATTTCATCTATATCTTGTTCTATTAACTTTAATTGATAAATTACTGCTTTATTTTGATTAAAATAAGTAGAATTTCTAATATGACTACCTTTAGCAAAAGAAGATGATGCTTCTTCTTCTTTAGAACTAGATATATAAAATACACTACCTGTAATGTCTCCTGAAGATCCTGTTACATATAATTTTTTTGTTTTTTTACTTTTTATTGACATAATATTTTATTTTAAGTAGTCCAACTTCTTACAGAAGATGTATCATATTTTACTGTAGTATGTCCTATAAAATTACCAGAATCATTATTATTAGTGCTAGCTACATCATCAACTTCTAATGCAAATATAATACCATCTCCTTTTAAAAAAGATAGAGAGTCACCAAATTTAAAAACTACTAATCTTCTTATTTTATCTTTAATTATTGTTTCTGATAAAAAATCTTCTGTCCATGTTGCAGCACCAGGATTATCCCACTGAAATTGATCAACAGAAACCCCTGGGCCAGGGTTTTCTTCCCAAAGATTTTGATGGCTAGTTGGATCCATTAATGATTGTGTTATTCCAGGAGCAGCAGAAGAATAAGGATGTACAAAGGATGTAGTTTTATAAGCTCTAAGTTTAAATTCTGGATCTTCTTGTTCCCAAAAACTATGATCTTTTTGTGAAGCAAAACTAATACTTATTTCTGTAATTTTACCATCATAAGGGGCTGCTAATAGACTTCCATAGTCTGCAGTACTATCACATGTGTCTGCTCCTCCAAAAAGGGGTGCAAATTTCTTCTGATTACCAGATTGATAAATATCTTCACAAAAAAATCTAAAATTATATAATTTAGTTATATCATACTGATCTTCAGATAATTGTTCATTTTTAGTAGTTGAAACATTATCACCTGATATTTTAAATAAGTCATTATTTGATTTATAAAATAAAGTTCCTTCTTTTTCATTGATTACAATTTCATTAGAACGAAATTCATATTTTTTAGGATCTTTATTTTTAATTTTTATACTCATTAAACTATTATGTTAACTTTTCCATTTTTACCATACCTCTATGCAACGCTACAGCTCCACTGGTAATAAATATTCTCCCTGCTGTAGGATCAGGTACATTATACACAACTTCTATATAATAATGATCTATTTGACCTTCAGTAGCACTTCCTAAAAATGCTATTTGATCTAGTCTAATTCTAAGTGTATTTATATCATTTTCAGTCCATGCACTTGAACCATCAGAAGTAGTACGTGTTGAGTATGAAGTAACAGATCCATCTTCATCATCCGATATTGATGCTGCTTCTGAATATAATTCTGTTCCAGAACCATTTAATATTTTATGGAAAAATACATGTGTTCCTGCCTCTCTATCAGTGCGTCCTTCAATATAAGGTTTAATACTAACTATAGATGTAGGTGTTTGGGATAAATTAGTTAATTCAAAAGTCCAATCTAATGAACTACCCATAGCATTTCTACTATTATTTGATGATATTGTGTTTCCAGGATTAGTTACTCCTGTATTACTAACATCTGAAGACCAAACTAAATTTTCTGTTATTTGTGCCATTTTTTAAACTTTAACTAATCCTTCTGTTATTTTAAGTAAACCACTTGTTAATTTAAAAGCAGGAATTGCTACGGCTTCTTCATAAACAATTCTTACAAAAGCATAATCTATTTGAAGAGTTGGGGTTCCAGATACATTACCTGCATGTTTAACTTGTAATCGCATATCATTAACCATTGAGGTAGTAAATGCACCTGCAGTTGTTGTAGTAGCAACGGCTGTATTATGTACAGTAGTAAGAGTAGTTGTACTTACATCAATTGCCTCTTCTACTAACATTGTACCACCTGAAGTTAATAATTTTAAATCCATACGAGCAGTTGATTTTCCTGCATTTACACCTCCTTCAACAAATATTTGTGCTGATGTTACTGTATCTGCTGCAGCTGGTAAATCATCTAATTCACATAATGCAATTTGTGTGTTAATTGCTGCAGCTAAGTTTCCATCATCATCTTGCATTCTACCTGCAGATCCTCCGACAAAATTTTCTGATACTATGCTTGATATTTCTAAATCTACTTGAGGCATATTAGGCTGATTTTATTGTTTTAGTTCCATCTTTTTCAGTAAGAACATATATTTCGCCTGATGATAATCCTATAGATCTTGTAGGTAAATCACCTACATTAACTTGAATAATCGATTTAACTGCTGAACCAGTTGCTTCGTTAGTTACATATCGTCTTAATTCTTCTATATCTTCTTGTATTTCTTGAACCATATATACTAAAGCTTCTGTTGCGTTAGGTGAAGAAGGTTCTTCTGATAATGCATTTCCTGCATAAGATGCTGATATTTTTGTTTGCTTATCATCAGATAGTCTTTTTTTACCTGATCCTGTTTTATCAAATAAAGGTTCTGATTTTCTTGTTGCTAATGCCATATTTTATTATTTATTAAGTTGATGTATTTAATTCCATTACTAATGTCCCGTAAATATATTCATTAGATGCTGCTATATTAGGAGTAGTAACAGTAATTCCTATAGTGTCTCCTTTAGCAAAAGATGAAGAAAAATCAAAATGATATATTGTATCATCTACTACACCATCTTTTATTACTGATTCAAATATAGAATTAGTATCACCAATATCACCATCTTGGGTTCCACTATTTGCTGTATCTTTTCTTACTCTAACTCGAACGTCATCTCCAGGATTATTTTGTTGCCATTGTAATGAAACACGTTTAACTTTTCCATCATAGGGACATGCAAATTTATTTAAATAATTATCATAAGTATATTCTGATGTAGTTCCCCCTAAAGGTACCCATAATTCTGAGGTATGACTTGCATTAACAAAATATCCAAAAGTTTCTATAACTATTGCGCTAGTTGTAGTTGTAAATGAACCTGTATCTGCTGTAACAGACCCATTTACTTCTAATCCATTTGCTGATGTATCATTAGATTTTATAACATTAAAAGAAGCACTTGCTGCTGTAATTGTTGTTGCTATTGATCCACTTATATTACCTGATGCTGTTATATCACCTGTTACATCAATACCTGTTGTTTCTACTTCTAAAGCTGTTGAATTAGCAGGTTTTAATTGTATTTTATCATCAGTTCCAAAATCAATGTAAGTATCAGTTGTTCCTCTACCTACTTTTAAACTTGTATTTGTAACTGAAGTTATACCTGTTTGAGCTGCAGATACATCTAGTTCTTCATTTGTATTATCTGCTGTTAAACCTACACCTGCTATAACATCAACATCAATATCTAAAGTAACTGAACCTCCAAGAGTAACTGAACCTCCTGTTTTTAACCCATCTCCTGCTGTTATTGTTACTGAATCTTCAGCTAATTTAGCAATTGGAATTTCGTCATTATCTATTTCAGCAACTATTGCTGCTGCTAACCCATCAGAAACTGCTGCAGCATCTAATGTTCCAGCTGTTAAAGTTCCTCCTATTGTTAAATTTGTAGTATTACTACCACTTATATTACCTGATGCTGTTATAGTACCATCTACATAAAGTCCAGTTTCAAAAGATTCATCTCCTGTTAGAATATGATATGAACCAGAACCTGCAGATACTGTTCCATCTAAACTACTACTTATATCTGTTGAGCCTGTTATAGCACCAGTAAATTCATGTGTATCATCAGCACTATTTCCAAATAATGTTGAACCTGATAATTCTTGTGTTGTTATATTTGTTACTGAAGAAGATACTATATAATTTTCTGCAGTTAAGTTTTGAAATGTAAAACTATTTATTACTTCAGAACCAGAACCAAAATATAATTTACCATTATCTAAATTAATTGCTAATTCTCCATCCGCTAATGATGATGGGACTGCTGATCCTGTTCCTCTTTTTATTTGTATTGTACTTGACATAATTTATTATAAATATTTAAAATGTTCCTCCATCTACAATTCCTATTATATTTCCACTTGCACTTATATTACCTGATGCTGTTAAATGGCCTAATTTATCTATTGACATTGCTAAACCAGAATTAGTAGTAGGGAATCCTCCTCCTGTATTACCTTCTCTAATTTCAAAAAATCTATTAAGGGTATTAGCAGATCCCATTAGAACAGAAAGGTTTCCATCTGCTGATATAATAGATTGAGTATGTGGAGTAAGAAAATGTTCTTTTCCTCCGTGTATTAATAATTCTCCTAATGTACTATCTCCATCTCCATCTATATTAATACGTTGACCTACTTCAAATTGAGTTGCTTTTATATTTGAACCCTCATTTGCTAAATTAATGAGTGAACCAGAAATATGAATTTCTGGAGCACTAGCAGATATAATTCCTGTTATATTATGTACTTGGGATGTGTCATTTCCTAATGTAGCAGGTCCATTTACTATAAGCTGTGCATTTTCACCAAATGAACGTAAACTACCTGATATATCTACTGTATGATTAGGAGTATTAGTATTAAAACCAGTTTCTCCTGAACTACTAAGTTTTAAATGGGCAGTACCGTAAGTAAGATTATTTTTATATGACCAAAAAGTTAAAGCTTGATTCTCATTACCCCCAAAGTCTATATATGATGTATTAACTCCTTGTCCTATATTAAAATGCCTATTATTAGTTGGATGTACTAATCTTAATTGCATTTCATCATTTGATAGTTGGCTTTTTATTTGTAAAGTAGGAGTTCCTAATTCAAAATTTGAACCACCTTCTATAGAAACAGATCCTGAAAATATATGGGTATCATTAGCTGTGGAATTACCAAAGGATGTATCCCCTGTTGATGTTATATCATTAAATACCACATTACTTTCTGTTACAGCAAATGAAGCAGTCTGATCATTTGTTACTAGATTAGATAAATCTTGATCTCCTGTATTTGTTCCACTTAAATTTGTACTAATAATACTTCCTGTTAAGAATAAACTTCCTGTAAATGTATGCGTATCATCTAATGTATTACCAAATATAGTAGATCCTGAAGATACATTAATAATACTTTCAGATACAACATATGTTTGAGCAGTAAGAGTTCCTGAAATTATTACGTTATTTTCGTTGAATTCTATAGGAAGTAAACTACCAGTACCGTCGTATACTTTAGTACCATCTGTTTGGACTACTCTTTGGTAAGTGTCCTGTATGTTTTGATCTTTTAGATTGGGTAGAGCCATTTATAACCATTTTATTTCTTTTTTTGTAGTCTCTTTAAAACACCATTTATAACCTTTTCAGTGTCTTTTACAGTGTTTTCTTTTAAATAAGTTGCAACTATATTATTAAGTTTATTTCTTTTATAAGAAATATTTTTAATATTAATATTTTCATTTACAAGTAATTTAAGTAAACTAACTACATGTTGTTGTTCAGAATTAGTAATTTTAACTTTTGCTTCTACAATAGGTTTTTTAAAAGTTTGTGATTTTACTTCAACTGTTACTTTTTTGCTTGTTTCTACTTCAAAATCTGATTCCCAAGGTGTAAAAAATGTATCTTCTGCTATTACTTCTAATCGAATATTACCTGTAGTGTCTTCATCGATTAAACCTTTTAATTTTCTAATAGGTATTTCACATTTACCTCCTTTAGATATAGAACCATTAAACATTAAAGAATAGTCTTGTGTTTCAACTACTAATCTTGCTTTTGATTTTTTTAAACTTGCTCCTCGAAGTTTAATATCACATTCAAAGAGTTCTGATTTATCTGTAAATAATTTGTACATGGTTATAAATATAAAAATATAATTAAAACTTAATATTTTCTGTTAGTATTTCTACTCCTAATACCTTTTCAACTGTTAGTTTTATGTCGCTTGCTTTTATTTTGTATTGTTTTATTTCTTTACGTTTAGATTCTGTTATTGTTTTGCCATGAACTTTTATAATTAATTCAATAAATCTTTTTTTTCTATCATCATCATCACTCCAATCTGTCCATGCAGGATCAGCCATATCACCATCCCCACTAGGTCCCCCAATAGCTTCAATAACTAATAAAACTTCACTCCAAGTATAGGGATTTTCATTCCATTTAAAATCAGCTTTATCCCATTTAATTTTAGTAGCCATATATTAAAATACTAAGGCAGTAAAACTAGCAGATGTTGTAGTAAAGGCTGAATTATCTTCATTACCTAAACTAATGAAAAATCCTGGAGTTGATTGTGCTGTTGGTGTATCTTGACCAAAAACTGTCACAGATAAATTAGCTGTAGTACACTGACATACAACTACATCAGTAGGATCGCAAGATGAATTTTTAATAAAAGTAGGTGCTGATTTAGCTGGTACTTTTGATGATTGGAGTTTTCCATCAATATTAGGTATACCTATAAGAGTAAAAGTAAAAGCTCTACCACTTCCTGCATTTATTGTTCCTCCATATGATCCAATACCTCCTTTTCCTGCTTTTGTTACTGTTAAAGCAGTTACAGCTACATCGGCTGCTATTATATTTCCACTTGCACTTATTACTCCTGATGATGTTATGTTTCCTGTGGCTGCATTTATAGCAAAAGTTTCACTTCCTCCTGTTTGTTTAAAAGAAAATCTTCTACCTGTAGGTACTTCAATAGCTAAATCACTATTACTACCTGCTTTAAGGGTATTTACAGTAACAGTTCCACTTGAACTTATAGAACCTGTTAATACAATATCTCCTGACATTGATATATGTCCTCCTTCAAGTGTTACGTCTGATCCTTTTGATTTAATTTTAGTTGCTGAAATAGCGCCACTTGCACTTATATCTCCTGCTACTGTTAATTGTATAATTGATTGGTCATTTTCTGATTTTGGAGGAGTAGTTGTTCCTATACCTACATCTCCTGAACTTGATACAAATATTAAAGATGAGCCACTAGAAGCAATAATAACATCTTGGCCAGCTCTTGAATTTAAAGTAGTTTTACCACTATTATTTTGTGTAAGAGCAGTATTAATTGTATTAAAAGTAAGATTTTTATTAACAAATCCTGCAGTTGAATCATCAATATCACCTGAACCTATTTTTACAGTACCTATAGTATTACTACTTCCTGTAGTAGCAATGCTACCTGATATTACTAGACTACCTGAATTATGATCTTGTATAGAAAAAGATGAATCTATTAAATCTATATATTGTTCTTGTGATGGTATTTTACCTGTTTCAAAATACGTTTTTGTTACATTTCTTGTTTTTTGTGCCATTTTATTCTATTTCATTACTATTACCTATTATCTGATAACCTACTCCTCCATTTGTTGCTTTTATACTAATACCTACTTTTCCTCTTATTTCTTCTCTTGTTTTAGGAGAACTAGGAGCAGATGATACTAATTCATTATTAAATATAACTTTAGATCTACTAAAGGATTTTTGCATATCCTCACTAGAAAGTGCTTTATTTAAACTATCTGGCACTAAATATCCTTGAATAACTAATCCAAAATTAGTTTTTACAACTCTATTATCTCCTTGAGTAAGTTCTGTTGTATTGTTATACGTATCAATTCTAGCATTAAATTTAAATCTTTCTGGATCTCCCCAATAACTATCTGAAGTGTAATTAATCATTTCAATTAATTTATTCATATTAGCTACATAATCAGTCCAAATAGTACATGTATAACTTATTTTAATAAAATCAGGTACTACTACCCTATACATTTCTTTTTGGGGTTTTCTTCCTTGTAATACTGAAAAATTATCATATATATTTTTTTTTGTGTATCTTTCTTGGAATGTATAGTATAGTTGAGGAACATTTCCATCTAATTTGTTCCCAAGATCTCTTCTTTTTTCAATACTATCTCTTTTAAACATAATAAGAGGTACTTGTATTTTACCTTCTTTATCTCTATAAAATCCATCTTTTTGAACACTTTTCCATCTTTCAGGAGAACCATAAATTATAGGAACATTAGTTCTATTACCATTTTTTATAACAGAAGGTTTTATAACATTATTAAAATAATACATAATAGATTCATCATGATCTTGTAATCCTATAGAAACATTTTTTACATTATCATCTTTTCTAGATGTATGATCTCCTTTATTAGAACTAGGTCTAGTATCAGGACCAGGAAAACTACCTTCAATTACAGGAAAATTAGGTTTAAAATTAGCTTCTAAATTAGTTCGTAATCTATCATATCCACTAGCAGGAATAGGTCTTCTTGGGTTTATGTTTTTTCTATCTGCCATTTATTTATGAATTTGCTACACCACCATAAGTTGTAGTGGTAGTAGGATATTTACCACTCCTTAATGGTATTAAATTTAATTTATCTACTCTTGAAAGATGTGTGTTAATTATAATAGAAAAACTATCTCCAAAATTTGCAGTTTCTGTTGATATAGCATAATCAGGATCTCTTCCCATTATTAATTGGTTTTCTACTTTAGTATCTGTTTCATAAAAATTATTTCTAAAAAGTAATATATCTCCTACTTCAGGTACTAAATTTATGTCTTTAAGTTCTTTTTTTAAAAATCTAAAACTAACTGTTTGATTAGAATCAGGACCAAAATCATCTGATGACCATGCTTGGTCATCTCTATCTATTAAACAAGCTATTTTCATTGGTTCGTAATAAGTTTTTCCAGGAGCTTCACCATAAACATTTACTTTAGTTTGTTCTAATGCAAATTTATAGTAAGCAATCTCTGTTTGAATGATGTCTTTTATAAGCTCTTCATTCAAAGTACGAAATAATGATATGTCTCTTGATCCTCCAAATAATGCCATTATATTCTTTTTAAAGTTCCTTCTCTAAAACTCATTGATTTTATTCCTTGTATTCTTATTGTATCTTTATCATCTTTAGCTAAAGCATTATCTAAAAACTGTTGTAACATATCGTTAACTTCACCTCTTGTTACAAATTTTATTCTTAATCTAATATATTCATCACCTCCTGTTTGAGAGTAATCCTCTGGAGTAATAATAGTTACAATTGTTATACCTTGTAATGCTCTAATTTCATTAGTAATATCATAAGTTGAAGCAGAATTATCTGCAAATAAATCTACTTCTACACTATAGTTATTTAAAACTTCATATAATATTTTTTTTAAACTAATCATACATTATATTTTTCTTTCATTTCAGTATAGAGTTTAGTTATATTTACTATATCTGAATTAGGTAAATTTAATGGGTTTTTATCTAACCAATCTTTTAATTCTTGTATTTTTTCAGCTACTGTCATTTAATGTATATAAATTTGGTATGGATTATCTACAGTATATTGTTGTTGGGTTTGTTCACTTTCTGCTGTACTTCTTTCTGCTTGTCTTAATGTTGTAGTAGCTTCTAAATCTTCTCTTAACTGGCTTATTAATGCTTCTTTTTCTGCTGCAGCTTCACTTAATAATCTTGTATAATCTAAAGTTGTAGTATCACCAGGAATAGGAACTGATTGGTATTTTCCTCTTACACTACCTAACATTTCTTTACATATAGCTAAAGCAAATTTTCTTATCCATTGTCTACCAGGTTCATTTATATGTTTATATGTAGGTCTTTCATAAGGAGCATTTGAAATATCTGTAATAGTATCTGTTGGTTTTTCTACATCAGGATCTGTTTCTTCTGTTGCTGCTGATACTGAACTGTCTGCTACTGTATATTCAAACCATAATTTATAATCTCTATTAGGTATAGGAAATAATCTTAAAAATTTACCTGCATTTAATTCAAAATGATATGATGATTTTCTAATTGAATCATTTAATTCAATTGCTTGTAATTTTAAAGCATCAAAATATACAGGCATTAACATAAAGTTTACACCTGGTGAATAATTACCAAACCCAAATGTTTGCATTAAAGACTGAATACCTGTACCTGTACCTGCATAGGGGTCAAAATATCTATTAATAGCTGAAGGAGCGTAATGATAGATTTTTTTAATTTTTATTTGTTTAACTCCTGCTTGGATTTGGGATCCTGAGGATTCAAATTGTAATCCTGAAGATCCTCCTGTAAAGTTTGAAGCAGTAACATTACCTAAATTATGTGTTATTGATGTGTCTCCTCCTTTTCCTTCTGTAGTTTGTGTTAAACTTAAAGTAGAACTTGATATATCATTATCTATAGAATTTGAAAGACTAACAGATATTACTCCTGCATGAGAACCACTTTGTAAAGCAGCCATTAGTCCAGTAGCTGCGGATAGTGCTGTATTAGAACCTGATTCAGCATTTCCTACCTCAAACTGATCAGCACTAGATGATAAAGCATATTCACTAGAAGATATATGAGCTGAAATAGTTACTACATTACCTCCTGTACTTGTTATAGAAATTGATTGAGATTCTTGAATGTCATATGGTTCTCTAATAGTAATAGTAGCAGATGAATAACCGGGGGATGATGATAATAAATTATATCTTTGTTGACCTCTTTTAACATCTAAAGAAGCAGAATATAATCTTTGATCTGTTAGATTATAAGATAAACCTGATCCTTGATTTATATTTCCTGTATTATTTCCATAATCTGCACTTATAAGAATAGAATTTAAAGCAGATCCTGTAGATGTTCCTTTTATTCTAAATAAATTATTTATTATTTGAAAAGTATAAATTTGATGTCCATATTCACTTACAGCTTCTTCAAAAGCAGTAAAAAAATTAACATCTTGTAATTCAATATCTACAAGAGGATAACCTAGCCTTTGTGCACACCATTTTGCTACACTAGGAGCATCGGTTTGAAAGTCTTCATCAGAATCGTAAAATCCAAATGCTGTTGGGTTAGAAATAGTAAAATCTGCTGTTCCTGTCCAAATAGGTATATCTGCCATCTTAAAATAAATTAGATTATTCGTGTATAAATATAAAAAAGATATAAAGAATTAATGATACCCATTCAATAATTCTAATAAATTTTCTATAGCGTCATGTCTATGACTATCATTTAATACACATTTATAAACATAATCAGAATTTATTAATTTAGCCATATCATGATATGCTGAATAATTTTTATCTTTTAAATCTATTTGATATGAATCTCCACAAAATATCATTTTTGAATCTTTACCTAATCTACCAATAGCCATTGCTAATTGAGATCTTGTAAGGTTTTGAAACTCATCTACAATTACAACTGCATTATCAAATGTTCTTCCTCTAAAATGTGCTAATGATACTAATTCAATTTGTTCAGCTTTTTCCATTTTTTCTAAAATAGGAGGTTTATTATATATTTTTCTCATATTAGAACGAATAGGTACTAACCAGGGTTCCATTTTTTCTCTTTCTGATCCTGGTAAAAATCCATTATCTTCTGTAGATACTGTTGGTCTAGTTATAATAATTTTATTAAATTCTCTTTTGAAAAATTGATCTAATGCTATTTGAACTGCTAATAAGGTTTTACCACTACCTGCTCTTCCTACAATAAAATTAAAAGGGTGTTTTAATATTTGGGTTTTAGCTTTTTTTTGTTCTTGTGATAAAGTAATTGAGAATTTTACAGAACCTTTTGGAGGTTTTTTTTCAATATTTTGTTTTGGCATATAATAAAACGTTTGATTATACATATAAAAAAAAGAGCCGCTATTGCGGCTCTTCTTAAAAGGTATAATATAATATATTATATTTGATCCAATCTGTGGATAACTACTTTACCATAGAAGTCAGGTCGTACCATTTTCTTAGCATACCTAGTCATGATACCTTTTTTCGGAGTGAATGATACTGGATCATACACTAGAGGTGTCATAATTAAAGGAATGTAAGGAGCAAATACTGCACCTGTTTCAAGGAATTGGCTACCTTTATAACCCATTAAGATGATATTTTCAGTCATATATGGGTTTTTGTACACGTCGTATCTGCTATTAATAGCACCTACTTTTTGTACTCCCATAGCGTACTTATCTTGATCACCTGCAGAGTCAGCAGCAAATCCAGGGATTGATTCTAGGATTGTAGAAACTTTAGGAGAAACTACCATAAAGTTAGCACCACCTCTTAATGTTTTCTGGTGGATAATGTTACTAACTTTTTGTAATTTAACACCTAACGTTTGGAACCAAGACATTTTAGTGTAATAAGTTCCTGATGATGTTGAATTTGTAACATTATTAACTAATCCTTCAGAAGCAATTTCTTGTGAAATTAAAGCACTCCAGTGTTCTGTAGTGTCTGCATTTCTAATTAACATATCTAAGATTTCTAAATCAATTTCCATTGAAATGTATTCACTTAAAATAGACGTTAATTCTGCTTCAGCGTCAATTGAGTGATAAGCATTCAAGTCTTGAGCGAACTCAGGAGTCCATTGTGCTTTCAATTTACGTGTTTTAGCAGAAACTGTGTCACTTCTTAACTGAACATTAATTTCAGGAATGTTTAGATCTGATACTGAACCTGCACCTGCAACTGAAGTTGAGTTTTTACCTTCTTCAAAGTCTCCAACATCATTTAAGTTGTCTGGTCCTACATTATAGATAATATCAAGTTGAGCACTATTAGCAGTACCATCAGCAGCATATAGGTATACTGTACCTTCTGAAGCTGAGTAAAAGTTAAACTGGTTATAGTTTGTTAATCCTGCTATTCTCCAAGATCTAACTGATTCTAAGTCTGGGTTAGTAAACGATGCTGTTGAAAGTCTAAACTGATCAACATTTGTTATACCTACAGAATTTATAAATTCCATATCATAATTAAAAGAAGCTGAGGCAAACGCTGAGTTTGATAAAGTACCAAACGATGCTGTACCTATTGATGTGTTACCTGTATCAGTAGTAAAATCAGCAGCATTAACTACGTTAAAGTCCGCTGTCGAACCTGTAGCTTCAACTGATAATGATGCTGTATTGATTGAGTAACCATATGTACCTGCACCATAAAGACCACTTGTTTGGCCAGCGCCTGGTAATGAAGTTTTCTTTAAATCAGAAGTTGCACTATAAAGTGAGTCTCCTGCTGAAAAGGCACCTGTGTTTGTTCCGTACTGGAAATCTAAATAAAAGATTAGTCCAGCTGGTAAGTTCATTGGTTGAACCGATACTAAATCTTTAGCAACGATTTCACCAAATACTCTTCGTACTAATGGAAGAGCAACACCAGCCCATGCTTCTGAATTACCAGAGTTAAATGATGCACCAGTACCTGTACTGTTAGCTTCATTTACTAATTGCTTAGCTTGGTTTTCCAAAAGAATAGCCATGTTGTTTTTTTCCGTAGAAGATGAAATTCCTTCTAATAAGCCTGACTTGCCCCATTTGCCTGCTAATTTGCCTGCTTGGTTTTGTAAGACTGTGTATGGATTTGCACCTTCTAATAATTGATTAACTGTATTCATTTGTTTTACAATTTTAAAAGTTATTATTCATTAATTTTAATATTTGCTAATTTTTGAAAACGATTGACCATATTGTCAGATTCAGAAATTATTGCTCTTTTAGGAGCAGTTTTCTTTGCTCTGGATACTCCAGAAGCTTTAGAAGCAATTCCTTTAAATCCTTCTTTTATTGGTTTTCTCGCTGTTCTTTTTGCGACTTTTTTAGTTTTAGCAATACTAAAAGAGTCCTTGATTGTTTCATATATTAATTTAGCTTCTTTAGTGCTATCAGCTTTATCTAATGTTTCAACAACTCTAAGTTTTTGAGCATCATCTAAATTGTTAGCTTTAAAGATACGATTAACATATAATAATTTAGAATTTAAAAGATTAACTTCATTTAATTCAGATTTAACTGTATTAAAAGCTGATTTCATTTCTTCAAGTTCTGTAAGGGCTTCATTGCATCCGCATCCTTCTTCTACTTTTTCTTTTTCTTCATCTTTTTTCTCAGTTATTTCGTCTTCAGTTATTTCTTCTTCTTCTAAATCGTTAATTTCTTTAAGAAGTGCATCTAAATCAAATTCTTGATTTTCAGCTACATATTCCGCTTTTGGGTTCACTAAGTGAACTTCATCTGCTTCATAGTGAGGTCTGTGGACTTCATCTAAATCTGATTCATCCTCATCATACATCATTTCATCTAAATTTACTTCTTCATCGTCGTCGTCTTTTTTTTCAGCGACAACTTCTTCGTTAGCTTCATCTTCTTCTACTTCTAATTCGTTAAGAATTTCTTCCAAATCAATTTCTTCATCCATATCCTCATCCTCATAAACACCTTCCTCAAAATTTGTATCAGGTTCAGGGAATTGTGGAGATGGATTCATGACTTTTTTTATGTGCTTTTTTATGCCCATTTTCTTTGGACCTTCTCCTAATTCTAAATCATCTAAATCATCATCACCATCTTCATAATAATCTTCTTCAAGTTCTTCAGATAGTTTTGCTGATAACATTCGATTTAGTTTTGGAGTAAAAGCCTCTTCCAATGCAGATTTTGCATTTGCAAGAGCAACTTCACGAACAGCTTTAGCGTCAGCGATAGCTTCTTTTAAAATGTCTTTTGCCATTTTTAAATAGGGTTTTTTCTCTTTCGAGTTTCGTTAATGAATTATACGAAAAGTAAGGTTATTAGGAACCTTAATAGGGTTATTAATTAATCAGGGACGTCTTATTAAGAAGAGCGTATGTTTATTCCCCGATACATATAGTGGAAGAATAAAAAAGGCGCCCTAAGGCGCCTTTCTTTTTAGTATAATAACTAATTATTTACCATTTGTAAAAAATGATGCTAAAAGTACTAATACAACTAATCCAATAAATCCACCATTTGCAAGTGAACCAATTAAAGTAGTTAAGTTAGCTACTACATCAAATCCTAGAACTGAAGTTCCAGTTAATACAAACCATAAAATTGCTAAAGGAATAATTCCCATAAAAACACCCATAAGGCCTTTTACAAAATCATTCACTGTTAAAAATACATTTTTCATGTTGATATAATTTTAATTAATACTCAGTTATTAAAACTTAAGGCCAAATCCTAGGCCTAAATTGAAAGTTTCTGCATCATATGCGTAATTGAAAACAGGTGCAATGTAACATCCTCTATGGAAGTCAAACATTTTACCTATTCCGAATACCATGCCATCCGTGCTAAAACCGTCAAGATTTACATCAGCAAAATAACCTCCAAAGAAGTATTTTACATTGAAATCAAGATCCATGTCTTCTCCGGCTACATGTGAAACTGAACCACCTAATACTAGATTGTCAGTTACTGCGTATCCGATTGTTGGGCTTATTGCCCAGTCAGTCCATGCAACGTTCGCGACATCGCCTGTTCCAACATACCAATTACCTTTTGCATTTTGTGCGTTTACTCCAAATGCGAAGAGCAGTCCTAAAGCTAAGCTTAAAAATAATTTCTTCATAATTTTGTTTTTAGTTAATATTCTGTTAA
>VTLG01005937.1_pt1 | contig 30899 bp, 34 predicted proteins | sample 4694571 | NCBI WGS metagenome assembly VTLG01 (sample SAMN12604809, study PRJNA352737) | marine metagenome | biome: ENVO:00000447; feature: ENVO:00000209|ENVO:00000569|ENVO:01000036; material: ENVO:00002151; isolation source: viral sequences binned using virsorter ...
GTGGCGCACAGTCCCTAGCTATGGCTGACATTGGGTTGCCTGAAATCGTTGAAGATACTTTTGACTACGAGAACCAAGCTGGTATCTCAATAGGCAAAATCTTTGGCCTCCGTAAACCTAAGTACAATAGTGATCACAGCGGCTCCGTTCAGGACTTTGGTGTTATCGCTCTTGATACTGCTCAATAAGGGGGGAATGACAAATGGCGACATTTACATCTGACTCTGTATCTGGCAACTCTGCGTTCCAGAACTTTCCCCAAGGCAATTTGGGAGTTAGGGTAGCATCTTACTCAATCACTGCCGCACTCTCAGCCGCTGATATTATTCAGATGGTTGATGTGTTTAAAGGTGAGACAGTTTATGGTGTTATTTTAACTACGACTGACCTTGACACTGGTGGCTCACCTTCTATCGTCCTAGACGTAGGGTACGGTGGCGCAGCTGCTTCTCTCATTGATGGCTCAACTATTGGTCAAGCTGGCGGCACAGCCTCTAGCCTTGCAATAGGTAACGCTACTCATGGTAGTACAGCGACTGCCCCAGTAGCATTTTCTGCTGATGACACAATTGATGTGACAGTACAAGCAGGACCTGCTACGGGTGCTACCTCTGGTACACTAACTATGTACCTCATTGTAGGGTAAAACCTATCGAGTCCTCTCTTTCGGGGGAGGACTCATTTTAAGGAGCAACTATGAAAGTAGTTTCTGAATCTGATCTGCGAGTAGCATTACTAAGCGGAGCAGTTGTTTTATTTGAAGCAGGAGTTGAGCGTGAAGTTTCTGATGAGATAGGTTCTGTTGCATTACAGATGGGAGCTAAATTATCAGGCGCACCTGAACCAGTTGTGGAATCGGCTGAAGAACCTGCTGAAACTTGGGTAGAAGAAGTAGCTGCAATGGACACCGACATTGAGATCAATCTTAATGACGAGCCTAAAACCTTTGAGGACTTAGACGCTGTAGTAGCTGCAATAGAAACGCTTGTTAATGAAAGTAATCCTGAAGACTTTAAGACGGATAACTCTCCAAAAGCTGCCGCTGTTAATCGAGTTGCTGGTCGCACTGTAGCGACAGATGAAAGGGAAGCTGCATGGCAAGCCTATTTAGATAGGTGATAAATGACTGTTACAGTTCAAAGTGTTTTAGATAGGGTTCAACAAACGTTACAAGATACCGCTGGCATTCGCTGGTCTTCTACTAATGAACTGGTGCTTTGGGTTAATGATGCTCAGCGAGAAATAGCGTTGTTAAAACCCGATGCGACTGCTACTAATGCAACCGTTGCATTAGTTGAAGGCACAAAACAAACAATACCTGATGACGGCAATCGTTTGTTGCGTGTAGTACGCAATATGGCGATGATTGAAAAGACCTATACCGTAACTGTAGTTAATGACAGCGGTAATAAGTTCTATATTGACGGTTCTTTTCAAACATTAACGCTTGAAGAGGGTAGCACTTATACTTTTGATCAGTCTCACTCTAGTAACAGTGGGCATCCGCTACGGTTTTCTACAACGGCTAATGGCTCACATGGCGGTGGTTCTGAGTATACAACAGGCGTAACAACGTCAGGCACACCTGGATCTGGTACGGCTTTTACAAAAATTACTGTCGCAGTTGGCGCACCTACGCTATACACCTACTGTACGCAACATGCTGGAATGGGCTTTCAAGTCAACACAGGTACAAGAGTAGGCACAGGAAAACGATCTACTCGTTTAGTTTCGAGGGATATTTTAGATTCTTTAGAACCGTCTTGGCATGACCCTACTGTAAAAGGGGACGCTAAACATGGCTCTTTAATTAAACATTATATGTATGAAGATCAAAACCCTCGTAATTATTATGTTTATCCTGGGGTTGCTAGTGGGGCTTCTTCTTTTTTAGAGATTATTTATTCGGCTAATCCAACAACAGTAGCTGCAAATGGCAATCTGGACGTACCAGATGTCTTTGCAAATGCCGTAATGAACTACGTTTTATATATGGCGTATATGAAAGACAGTGAGTTTGTTGGGAGTCAACAACGGGCCAGCGCACATTATAATTTATTTATTACTAGCGTAAGTGGTAAAGCACAGATTGATTTAACTACTAGCCCTAATGCTAGTTCTACCCCACAAGCTCAAATGGGAGGAGTAGGTTAGATGGCTACGTATGAATCTTTGTTACCTGAAATAATCCCTATGGTGCAAAACTGCCCTGATTCTTTAATTGAATCAAGTATTCGCTCCACCGTTATTGAGTTATGTGAGCAGACGGGAGTGTATCAAGCTGAGCTAGACCCAATTACAACGGTGTCTGGTATTTATGAATACGATCTTGAGCCACCTACTGATACCGCAGTACATAAAATTATGTGGGTATTGTTTAACGGAGATGCTTTAGAGCCTATTTCAACTACGTTACTAGAGGAACGTAAACCGAAATGGCGTGAGCCTTCTTACTATGGCACGCCCGAATACTTTGTTAAGCAGTCTCGTACACTATTTTACCTTGTACCTGTACCTAATGAGACTACAGCAAATAGCACAAGACTACGGGTTCAGTTAAAACCTTTACATACGTCAACCAGTTGTAATGATGATGTTATGGATGATCACAGAGAAGCGATTGTTAACGGTACTTTGTTCCGATTATTGCGTATGCCAAACCGAGAATGGAGTGATTTACAAGGAGCCGATGTTTATCGGCAAATATATAACGTTGGGCTGACTAATGCAGAGCGTAAAGCTAAGCAATCAGATACTGGCGTAGCTAGGAAAGTGAGATACGGTGGACCATTCCTACCGTTGAACAGGAGGAGAAACAGGTATGGAAGAGAGATCCGATGAGCCGAAGTTATCTGATATTCGGGATCACTGGCCTTGGGTTAAGGATGGGATACAGGAGATACTAAACGACCAGACGAATCTGACTTTTATACCAGAAGATGTATATGCAGCTTGCGTTAACGGACAAGCGCATTTGTGGATAGCTTCAGGTGGTTTTGTAGTTACCACTGGTTTAACGGATGAGTTTACAGGACAAAGGACGCTACTTGTTTGGTTAGCATGGGCAGAAGAAAAAGGAAACGATTGCGTAGTAAAACATTTTTCTTTCTTTTGTGAGCAAGCTAAAGAAGCAGGGTACGTAGAGATAGAGGTGCGAACACCAAAACCGTTTGCACAACGATGGCTAGACATGGGGTGGGAGTTAAACCACTCCGTATATACAAGGAGACTTTAATGGCCCCCAAACCTAAAAAGCAGGACTACAAACCTTCTGAAGCAGAGAAAATCCAAGCATCTGTAGCTAAAGCTCGTTTTGATAAATTTAAAAACGACTATACCCCTAAACTTTTAGAGCTAAGAGATTTGGCTATGGAAGAAAATTTCCGTGACCAAATTAGAGGCAGGATGAACGCGGTTGTTGAGCAACAAATAGGTCAGTATGGTGCTACTTATAGAGGCGCACGGGATGTAGCGAATTTAGGGACAACGACAACGGCCCGTCAAAGTCAGTTGCAAAAAGGAGATGCAGCGGCTAACGAGATAAGAAATAAATTAGGCGTGGACGTTATTGCGGCTAGTGAAAGACAAAATATAAGTACGCAAACGGGTTTAAATCTGGCATCAAGAATTGGAGCAAATGAAGTCGTACAAAAAGCAAAGCAAGACCAAGCTGTTGCTACCGCTAAGTTTTCTGCAGGTGTGCAGTTAGGTGGGGCTGCTCTTATTCAAGGCATTAGAAATAAACGAAGAGGCGATCCCTTTTTTGGGGGTACTGATGTTGGAGGGGGTGATGCTTCAATGGAGTTTTCAGGTGGGGCTGGATACCTTGCGCCAGTTGACGAGCTTACATTTAGACCTACAGACCGTAGGCGAAGTATTGGTGATAGGTTAGGCGATGGGATTTTTGGTGGATTTTTTGGAAGGGGGTAGATAATGAGGATGCCTAATATTTACGGCAGGTACAACCCAGAGACTCAACAATTTGAGCCTAATACAAATGCTGCTGGTGCTGCTGGTGCTGCTGGTTCCAATCCGCTTCCTCCAGTAAATGATCCTCAGAAAACTTTTGCTGATATTACGAAACAAGAGTATTTGGATAATCTTGAAAATTATTCAGAGCTTGAAAGTGAGTTACTAGAACGTGCGTCATCTGACACTAGCTTAATTGACTACGCTAGGGAAGACGCTAAAGGAGCAGCAGAAAGAACTAAACAAATTGCTGAGCGAAACAGGTCAAGGTACGGTATTGCTTTGACTCCTGCAGAAGTAGCAGAACGAGAACGAAGCATTAATCGAGGCTCGGTTCTTGGTGGCGTTCAGTCAATTGCTGATGCAAGAATTGCTCAGCGTGATCAGAATAGAAAGTTACTTTCTGACTTAGTTGCAATTGGACAAGGGATTCAGAGAAGCAGCATGGAAGGGTTAGGAACTGCTGCTGCTAATGCTGCTCAAAGACAGAATGCTTACCGCATGGCGCAAGCGCAATCTAAACAAGCAACTTACAGTGCTATCGGTGGTTTAGGTTCAATGGCTATCATGGCTTTGATGATATAGGACTAAAATTATGGCGACCAATCCCTATGCAGGGTTAACAAATTTAATTGGGATGACATTACGTGCTGATGCCCAGCAAGATATGTTGCGTTTTCGAGAAGAAGATTTAGATTTTCGTAGGGGCGTTGCAGAGCAAGATAGATTGCTACGAGAAGAAACTAATAGGATTAGTGAGATTCGAGCAAACGCAAGCAAGGTTGCTGCTGATGTTGCACAAAGCAAAGAACAAAGAGAGATAGAAGAAGCTAACTTACAGGCTAGAGAAACATATGCTTATCAAACTTTAAATGTTTTTTCTGGTAGAAAATTTAATGGCGAATTCTATATTGACGATAACGGCAACCTTAACGAAGAAGTTTTTGCAGCTGCTTTAAGTGCAGGGGAAGATATAGCTAAAGAGTATGCAATTGGCATTGGAAACAAGTTTGGTTTTAGGGGTGATGTTAAAGATGCTGGTTTTAGAGTAACGTCACTTGTAACTACTCGTAGGTCAGGTTCTTTGCCAGAAGGACAACAGGGACCTGTTCGGCCTGGGACAGAGTTGGGTTCTGGGCTTAGTAGTTTAACAGGTAGAGTTAACCCAAATAAACAAACGGGAGAGCAACTCTATAGTCTTGTAGGTCAGTATGAAGATGGGTCAATCGCCCCTTTAACTCAAGACGGAAGTACCTCTGGTGATGCACCTATTGTAGAAGCTACTGCAGCACAGATAGCTAGAATGGCGGCTTTAGATTGGCGTTCTAACGTTAAAGGTACAACAGTTGGCGGCACAACATTAAATATGTATAGGACGGGTGTAGCTGCAAATAAAAGTTTAACAATAGATCAAATTAATAAAGAAGATCAAAAAGATTTACTTTTGGGCCAAGTAGATACAGCTACTGAGGCTATGGCACGAGAGAACCCTGAAATACGAAGGGAATTTATTTCTATGCTTTCTGATCCAGACTTGTCGCAAGATGAACAAGACGAGATGGTTTTAGAATTTGCAAAAACCGTTGGCTTAGATATTCCTAGTATTTTAACAACAGAAGGTCCGAAACAATTTGTTGGTGGTGATCCTGATCAATCAGCCATAGACGCAGCTAATCAAATAAGAGATCCATCTTCACAAATAAGTTCTATATCTGGGGTAGGGCCGCAGGGCTATATGTCAGCGGCAGTTATATCAGGTTTGGAAGATCGAAAGCGTACTCCTGCAGGTAGAGCATTAGCAAAAGCACGAATAGATGTGGCTCGTCTTGATAATGAAATAGAAAAGTTAAGAGCAGACCCAAATAAATCTGCAGAATTGGCAGAAAAGCAGCTAGAAAGAAACACGCTTGTTTATAAAGCAAACGGTAATAATTTGTTAGATATTAAGGAGCAAATTAAAAACACAGAGCAGAGCATTGCTCAAGATGCTACTGGAGATACTAGCGATTTAGCTGGCCGATTAAATGTCTTACGTGAGAAAGAAAAGCAGTTGCTTGATGCAGGTGTTCGTACAGAAGAAATGGAAACAGAAGCTTATAAAAACTTAGAAGAGCAGTTATTTGGTAAAGAAAATCTTGTTGAGCTATTACAAAAAAACAGCCCAGAAACCTTTGAGAAGCTAAAGAAAGAAGCAGAGGCTAAAGTAGAGGCAGGGGTTACTCCTAATGCGTCTGCAGCTACAGACTTTCAAAGAGTGCTTGAAGGGTTAGGCGTAACAAATGATTTGAGGCAAGCCCAGAATATACCAATAAAAGAACAAATTATGCTTCGTTCAATTTTAGCTGCTCAAGCTAAACCTGGAACTGAACGGCTTGCCTTATATGAAAACTATGACGCAGTTGTAGGTTTAGATACTAGAACGCAAGGAGAGATAGAGGCAGCAGATACAGAACGAGTACGAATAATTGGAGACGCTGTTCAAGGTATTATTAACGCTGAATCGAACAAGTTAAATGCTGAGACTACTAGGATAGAACAGCAACGGTTACGTGACGAGTACGATGATCCTATAGCGCAGCAAGAAAGGATAGTAAAGCTTCAACAAGCAGGTTTAGACCTTGAAAAAGCAAGAAGGGTAATACAAGCCGAAAAGGTTAAAGATTTTGATAGAGAAACAGAAAAAGGTGAGGAGCTTGAAGAAACGCTTACAGCACTTATGTTGGGGTACGACAGAGGAAGGGCAGATTCTCCAGCAGAATACAATCGAAACAGAGTTAAAGCAGGTGAAGCAAGTCGAAAGCTTACTAATTTAGTTGCTAGTTTAGAAAACAGAGCTAGACGTTACACAGTAACAGAAACGAATCCAGACGGCACTAAAGTTGTGTATTTTACAAACGAGTTAGCAATAGGGGAAATTCAAAGGCAAAGTAATCGAAGTTTTTCTACTATTTTACAGAAACTAGCAAAGGACGAAGAAGGGCTTGTGGATAATTCTGTTTACATGCAACTAAATGATTATAACGGCGAAGCGGTAGGGTTCAACGAAGACGCTAATGAGTTTGTGGTACTGGGGCCAGATGGCGTAAAACAAGGAGGCTCTGTAGATTACGAAGACGTTGAAAGGCTTGATGTGCAATTAGCCAGAAGTCTAAAGATTATGGCTGACATTAATCAAGCAAGGGCGCAAATGCAATAATGAGCGAGTTTTATGAACGGCTATTTTCAGGGGCTAGTGCTGACATAGAACGTAAACCTCGTGGGTTAGTTGATACTTTTAAACGAGGTTTTCAAGGAACGGTACAACAAACCAGTGCCGACATAGATTACTTTCAAGCATTAGGTCAGACTCTTATAGGGGCTGATGAAGCTGCTGCTAAAAATATAGGAAGTGCTAGGTTTAAAGAAGAACTAGCAGCTGCTCCGTTACAGGGCATTGAGTCTTTTTCACAGTTTATTGACGAACCAACTATCCAAGGATTTTTTTCTCAGGTAGCAAAAGGGACAGGTCAACTAGCCCCTTACGCTATTAGCTCTATTGTATCTGCAGGAGTAGGTGGGGCAGCAGCTGCTGTAGGGCAAGGTGTAATGTCTACAGGTAGCCGTGCTGTAGCTAAACGATTAATACGAGATGCAACTGAAAAGGCGTTAACGGGTAAAGCAAGTTTAGATGAGTCTGTTTTAGCCGCTAATGCCTATCGTATGTTTGTTGGGCAGCAAAGAGAACTTAGGAAACAAGCAATTACCAGAGGAGCTTTAACTGGTGCAGGTGCATCTGAGTATGTTCCTCTTTCTGGGAGTAATCTTTCTGAAGCACTAGAGTCAGGAGAAGAGTTAGATAGAGGTACAGCTTTTAGGGCAGGGGCTGTTGCTTTACCGCAGGCTGTTATTGGCGTAGGTGGTGAAGCTGTTATGGCAAAGGCATTAATGAACGTTGCAGCTAACCGTTCTACGGGACCTGGGACGTACCTTGGGCGGCTTGCTTCTGACATTGGTAAGTCAACTTTACGGTCTGCTACAGTTCAGGGCGGTACAGAAGTAGTTCAAGAAGGCATAGCCGTTGCTAATCGTACAGAAATGGATGATGAGTTTACTATTCAAGATGCTCAGTTGCGTCTTGCAGAAGCTGCTTTTATGGGTTTCTTTGGTGGTGGTGCGTTAGGTGGAGCAGGTGGAACAGTAGCCAGCGGTATTTCACAAATTAACATAGCAAGGGAACAGGGTGACTTTCGTAATTTAAGAGAAACAGCTAGAAACAGAAGAGATACTTTAATAGATGCTGCAAGAGAAGGCACTGGGCAAATGTTTGGTGAAGAAAACAGACAAGCAGCTAAAACAAAAGTAGGGGAAATACTTAAAAAGGCTAGAGAATACATAGATCAGGGCCGTGAGGCTATTGTTTCTAGGGTAATTAACAGAGAACAGTTTGGTGATGTTGATTCAGGGTTTACTTCTCCTGAGTCTGCTGCTGATATACAAGCGCAGTTGAACGCTATGACGGATGACTCTAGGGGCGGTAGCCAGAAACAGGCAGTATGGGTTGCAGGTAATACCCCCACACAAGGCGCAACTAGGGACGGGCAAATACAGACTGTAGTTGTTAATGGATTTGAAGCGTTTGCTGCGTTTATTTCTGGTCGTGGAACTATTGTTAGTCGCAATAAAGACCTTGTTGAAGCAGTAGTAAGCGATGGGGCGAGTGAAAATTCTTTAAAAGAAGCTCTTGGATATAGTGCTGTTAAAGATGCGTTAGAACCGCAAGATGCTGTGGTTCAAGTTCTTGATAAAGATAATAACGTTGTATCAGAAGAGGTTACTACCGATGCAAATATTCCTAACGCACAGGTAGCAGCTGAACGGTTAAAACCTAACGGTGGTACGATAAACGTACTTACTGTAGAAAAAGCGTTAGAAGATAGGAAGCGGAAGTTTGAATCTGAACCTCAAGAAATGAGGGTAAGAGGAACTACTCCTAAAGCTGAAGTTCGTTCAAAGCCAGTTAGAAATGCAGCAACTGAAAGAAGAAGAGTTGAGCTTGAAACTAAAGAAAAAGAAGGTAGCTTAAATGCACGAGAAGCAGCTGAGTTACGTGATATAAAGTCTGGACCAATTTTAGGTGAGCCAGCACCTTTTACTCCCAGTCAAACAGTTGAGTTAAGAAGGCAAGTAATCCAAACCATAGCAGAGTTAAAGGCAGAAGACGCTAGAATACGGGCATTAGAAAACCCTGTCATTGATCCAGAAACTAATGATACTGCTGCTAGTAGCCGATTAAGACAAATCCGAGTTGAGCTTGAACGTGTCTATGATTTGGACCCAGAGCTTCAACAAGCATTTGCAGATGCAGAACCACAAAGACGTAGCACTGCTACTTTAGATCAGCGTGGGGTTGTAGCAGATGCACTAGACGAATCTACTTTAGCTGATACTACACAAGCAACAGATTCTGATGTACAGCTAGTAGAAGAAAAGGTTGGTTCGTCTACATACCCACCTAAACCAGCTAATCAAAGAGTCTTTCCGAAAGAAAAGAAACAGAGGGATGAGTATAAATTAGAGTTTCCTGAAACGGACTTTCAAAACTCAGAGGCTCGTTTCTATAGTGAGCAGCTATTAAGAGAGGCTGTAAGGGCTAAACGACAATATAGAGATTCTACTATTCAAATTAGAAAGAATCAGGAAGGGCGGTATGAAGTTTTTCGTACTTTTCCTGAGTCTGCTACTACCTATGTTTTACAAGATTCTTTTAACCGTATTGAATTACCCGATGGCTCAATAGTAGATGAAGCTAGGTTTCCTTTACCAGAGTTTTTAGAACGATCTGTAAACAAAGCAGCAAATAGTCAATTTGCACCAGGGTCAGGCGTTAGGATTAAACCACCTGAAGGTAGAGGTAGAGAACGCGAAGTAAATCTTGTAGACATTCTTAACATGGGAGCCAGAATTTTAGAGGCCGAAAGCAAGATTTATTATGGCACGGCAGTATCTGACAGGGTGTTAAGAAGAGAATCTTTATTAGAAGCTTTAGGCACTCTTGTAGAAAATGGTTATGAAGTATCAATTCGGCAAGGTACTTTAGATAATACGTTTGAAAATATAAATGATTTAGACGATATAGGTTTTATTACAAGTAAAGTAATAGCTGCTGTAGTGGATGTAGGGGGAGTCAACAAAGCTATAACCCTAAGAGATTTATTTTCGGATGAGATTAATAGTCTTTTTCAAAGAGATAAAACTGGGCAGGTAATCAAAGATAAAGAGGGAAAACCTCTCTTAACTCCTGAGATAAAAGAAAGACTAGAAAAAGGTACGTTTGAATTTTTTGATCCAGACTCAATGAAGCCTGAAGAAATTTCTTCTTTGACTGAATTTGATCAGGTTCTTCCAGTAGAAGGCGAAAATAAATTAGACCCTACTGAAATAAGAGTCGATGCAAGAGTTGCTGCAGGACTACTAAGGCTAGATCAAATACCTGAAGATCAAAGATTTAAACCAACTCCGTATGCGCTTGCTGCAGCTGGTGTACGCACGGGCGAGAGAATGGTCTATGTGCCTTTAGAAGATAAACAAGGCAATCCTATTTTTGCTACAGATGAAGATGGTAATCCCCTTGTTGATAAAAAAACGGGGGAAAGATTAAACCGCCTTATTTATGTTCCAGCAATTGTTGAAGATAATGTTATCACTGGTTTTGTCGGATTTAAGCATAGAAAAGGCAAAAACGGAGAACGGATTCTTATTACGGATAAGGATGGTAATCCAATCCCCAATGAATTATACGACCCTATGTTTGATGAAGAGGGTAACGCTAGATACGGTACATTAGCAGTAACTGATAAGCGGCCTTTAACTAGGTCAAATATAGAAGAACCAGATTCAATTACTTTAATTAGAGGGGACGGTTCTATAGCTCAGTATACTGTTCCAGAAGCGACTACAATTATTACAGATACTGAGTTAAATCAAGCAACACAGCTACAGTTACCTTTGGGACAAGGAGTTGGATTTGGTACTCCCCCTCCCTTAACAGATGATAGAAGAACTGGCGCTTTAAGCATACCTCAAAGAGATACACCTCAGAGAGATGATAATCAGCTTGGGTTTATTGGAGAAGATTTTCAAAATGAAACTACTGTTACTCCTGAACCTACTGTTACTCCTGAACCTACTGTTACTCCTGAACCACAAAGACCTTCTTCAGTAGTTTTTGATACGCTAAGAGATCAAGCCCTTGGTAGGCAGAGGGAAGAAAAAATAACTAGGGATAAATTAAAACAAGAAGCACTTGAGAAACAAAACAGAAAAGTTGAACTTGAAACTAAAGCAAAGGAAGAAGGTTTAAATAAACAAGAGTCAGTTGAATTACAAAAAGAAAAACAAAGTACGAATGATTATTTTGATTACACTGATGTGCAAGACACTACGGGGCAAGCAGTTTTTGAAGAAGGGGTTGCAGCAGGGTTAGAAGTACAGGACGGGCAGCTTGTATTGCCTAAGAACTACGGTATTTCTGATCCTATAGTTGTTTCTTTTATCAACTCTACTTTGAAATTAGCAAAGTTAAACATTCCACCTATTATTCTATCAAGCGATTTAATCGCTAGTTTAGATGCAGCAGGGCTACTAGAAAAATATCTTTCTAAAAAAGATGCTGATCAAGCTAGACAGTTTATTGCTCAACCAGACGTATATGGCCTACACATACCAAGTCACAGTAGTAAAGGCCGTTCAATTATTTTTGTAGACTCTAATTTAAATCCTTTAGTTCAAGGTAAAACTGCTGCCCACGAAATCGGCCACGTTTTGTTTAGGCAATTAAAAGATTCAATGCTAACAAAACGAGAGATTAGAGAACGATTACAGAAAGCTTTTGAAAAGTCTGCTAAATATAAACAGTACATGGATGCAGCAAGAAATAATGCCTCGGTTGCTTTTAACGAATTTTTCTCTGATGAGTTTGCTAAACGTGCATCAGAAAGTTTTTTAAGTAAAAAACCAAAGAATATTATTGATAAAGCGTTTAAAGATTTTGTAAGCAAGATGAAACAATATTGGCGCAGTGCTAATAGAGCGTTTAGAGAAAGACTTGATACGCCTATGAATGAAACATTCCAGTCTTTCTTGGATGATGTATTAGCAAGCAAACGGAAAAGTGAAGATGTTAGACCTGATAACGAAGCGTCACAAAATATAATTAATGATGTAACTGATAAAGTAATTCGTGATGGTGGTCCTGAGTTACGGGCGGCTGTTAATAAGATAACCCAAGTAGTTAGAAGAATAATTAACGGGAAGCCAGCTAAAGCTGCATATGAAATTTTGTTTAGCGCAGACAGTTATTTACGTAAAGTAGCTACTCCTTTTATAGCGGATATATTTTATGTAAGAGCGCAACAACCACGTTCTGCTAGAGATCCAGATGTAGCTTCTGCTTTAGGCTTTGTACCTTCTGTAGGAAGGGCAAGGCAAAAGTTAGAAAATTTATTTTTAAAAATGGTAGGCGATCCATCTAAACCAGAAACAATTGAAGCTATTCGGGAAGCGCATCGAAATGTTCCAACAGAACAATTAAACCCTGACATACCGCTTGCCGTAGAAGTTCGCAACTTTTATGACAAAGTATATGAAACTTATATACAAGGAACTAATTCTAAAATTGGAAAGCGGAAAAACTTTACCCCAATCATATTAGACCTAGAAGCTATTGCACAGTTTAAAGATGCTTTCATTGAAACAATTCTTACTGAGAGTAATCAGCTAAATGATGACGTTGCTAGAGCAAGGGTTACACAAACTGTAATTAACTTGATCGAAGAAGGCGATTCTAACTTAGAGTTACTAGGAGAGTCTATTTGGAATCCTGATCCTCAAAAGGGTAGGGAAAAAGCTAGGAAACTAACCAGTGATGTTGACCCTATTATATTACTTGAAAAAGGTTTTATACGTCAGCCAGAAGAATCTTTAGCTGAATATATAAATGGTATAACTAAACGAGTAGAGTGGAATCGTCATACAAAAGACAGTAAAGGCAGAGATATTCTAGGACCTGCTATGGAGAAACTGCCTCCTGATCAACGGCAAAAAGCACAACAGATCATTGAAACTTATTTAGGATTTCAGAAAGCTCCGTTAAGTCCTTTCTGGCGAGAAGTTAATTCATGGGCGCAAGTCGTTCAGTTCTATACTATTTTACCTTTTGTTACATTGGCTAGTTTAACCGAGTTAGCTGGACCATTTATTGCTTCTAAAGAGTTCGCTAGTCTTACAGATGGTCTTAAAGCTATAAGAAACAGCATTCAAGATTACAAAGAAGCAGAGTTATTTGCTAGAGATTTAAACGTTATAGGGCCAGAAACAGTAGCAACTGTTTTTTTAACTGAATCAGAACGTCAGTTTATGACTCCTAAAGCAAGAAAATCTTCTGACCTCTTTTTTAAATATACAGGGTTAAATTTCTTTACTCATTTTACTCGTATTTTTGCTTCTCAAATGGGTATAAATTTTATAATTCGCCACGCAGATCCAGCTTCTACGAATGAAAGATCAGCCCGTTATTTAGATGAATTAAACCTAAATGCAGCAGATGTTTTAGCATGGTCTAGGAGTGGTCGAGACATGACTACACCTACAGGGAAAAAGATACAAGCAGGTTTAACTCGTTTTGTTGAAAGCTCTATTCTTAGACCTAATTCAGCAGAGCGTCCTCTCTGGGCATCTGACCCACGGTATGCTGTTATTTGGCAGTTAAAGTCTTTCTTCTGGTCTTTTGGCAAAGTAATTGGTGGAGGAACATTACGTGAAGCAAGAACACGTTTACAAGAAGGGGAAAGCATTGTTGACGGAATAACAGATACTGCTGCTTTATTAGGGCTTGCAGCTTTGGCTTTATTCCCTTTGACTATGCTTGGTCTTGAATTACGCGAATACGCTAAGAATGGATTAGCTTGGTTATTACCAGGAGTTGAACCTTCTGCTAAGTATTTTAGGTCGGATCGAATGGATTGGCCTGATTATATGTCAGAGATTGTAGACAGATCGGGGGTTTATGGACCCTTTACTTTGCTTATAATGATGCAACAGGCTAGTGATTGGGGTAGATTTCCATTAACTCCTGCACTTGGGCCAACAGCAGAAACAATTGAGACTATTTTTAGGAATGGGTTTGACATAGGGAAAACTTTTGAACAAAGATTAATGCCCATTCGCAATCAACTTTAGGGTATACAGGAATAGAACATGGCATATTCAAGCACATTAAATTTAGTCACGGGTGATACGTTACCTGAGTTGACGTTTACCCTGAAAGACTCTTCCACAGCGGCAACAGGGCAAACATTAGATTCAAGTGACAGCGACACTTGGGCAGCAATTGGTTTAACTGGAGCAACAGTTAGGCTACGAATCAGAGAAGTGGGTACGACTACAGTGCTATCTACTCTAACATGTACAGTAACCAATGCATCTGGAGGGCAAGTAACTACTAACTTTCCTGCTGGCACACTGACAAAAGAAGGTACATTTGAAGGGGAAATAGAGATTACTTTTTCAAATGGCGGCATTCACACGGTATATGACCTTGTTAAATTAAAGGTTAGGAGCGATTTCGATTGAGCAGCAAGGTAACAATTACCTTTCAAAACATTAAGGCAGAGATTACTCATACTCAGCCAGAAGCTTTATTGGCCTATCAAAACATACAGATGGTCGATATTCGGCTTGATCCAGACTCCTTAAATCAATTTTTTAGTGATTCTTTTGGTTTTAGTGATGCACCTGTATTTGCGTACAGTAAAGCGGTAGCAGATAGCATAGGTATGGCTGATGTTCCTGCTATTAATGTGGGTAAAGCGTTAGCTGATTCAGTCAGTATGAGTGACTCCTTTAGTCCATTACTGAATATCCTTAGAACATTTAGTGATTCTGTCAGCATGAGTGACAGTATTTCACCCTTATTAACTATAGGTTTACCGCTTTCTGATGCGTTTACAGTAGATGAAGTGTTTGATAGTCAAACAATTCAGTCGATCCTTAAACAGAATGTTGTGGGAATGAGTGATGTTTTTGCAGCTTCTGTTGGCAAAGCACTGGCTGATTCAGCTAGTATATCGGATCAGTTAACGGTTAATTTTGCTTTAAATTCATTAGCTGATAGTGCTTCTGTAGCAGAAGTGCTGTCAATTAATTATGTAAGTGGTACCCTTTCACTTTTAAACAACTCAACCATGAATACGGCAACGTTTAATGGCTAGGAGCAGACAATGATTTCAGATGATTTAAATATGAAAGGCCGATTAATTATTCGTTTGAATGATGAAATCGTCCAAGAGGTTGATAACCTAGTGGTTACAGCTGGCAAAGGCTACGTTGCTTCTCGTATGAAAGATACGACTGCATCTGCTATGAGCCATATGGCTGTAGGCACAAACAACACAGCAGCTGCAGCAGGTCAAACTGCGTTAAGCGCAGAAGCAGCTAGAGTTGCTTTGACTAGCACTACTGTTAATACAGGGGCTGGCACAGTAACTTATGTAGCTACTTTTGGTGCTGGTACAGGCACAGGTGCTTTGGTAGAAGCAGGTATATTAAATGCCTCTTCTGGCGGTACAATGCTATGTAGAACTGTGTATACCACTATTAATAAATCTAGTAACGACTCGATGACAATTACTTGGGTAATTACTGTCTCGTAAAGGCGTAAGAGCATGGGCGTAAAGTTTGCAAATAAATTCAGCACTACGCTATCTTCAGGGATAAATAACTCTGTTACGTCATTGTCGATTGCTAGTGCTACAGGTTTTCCTACGATTAGTGGTGGGCATCATGCCTACGTTACTTTAGATAACGGTGATGGTACTACGGTAGAGGTTGTTAAAGTAACTAATATATCTGGGACTACGCTAACAGTTACTCGCGGTCAAGATAGCACCAGTGCAGCAGCTTTTAGTGCAGGAGCAAAAGTAGAAATACGGATGACTTCTGCGCTTTTACAGGATGTAAAAGATGAAGGCCCAGATGATACCGTACTAAAAGTAGATCAAGGTAATAATCGTGTAGGTATTCTTAACACATCTCCTGATGTTTCTTTAGATGTGGGGTCTGCCACTGACTCAATGCATATTCCTGTAGGGACAACAGCACAAAGACCTGGATCTCCTGCTGCTGGGTATTTTCGATTTAACTCTACTGAAACACAGTTTGAAGGCTATGACGGGTCTGATTGGGGCGAAATTGGTGGCGGTGGAGCAACGCTGGCTGTAGACAATTTTACAGGTGATGGCTCAGATACTACGTTTACAATGGGGGCCGATCCTCTCGAAGAGAATAATACGCAGGTTTATATAGACGGAGTGTATCAGCAAAAAAATACTTACAGTATTTCTGGTACTACTTTAACTTTTAGTGAAGCCCCTCCTAATACTTCTAGTGTAGAAGTGGTACGGATTTCAGCTGCTACTGTGAGTGTTGGCACACCAGACGACAATACGGTGTCTACTGTTAAAATTGTTAACGATGCGGTGACTCAAGATAAAATAGCAGACGATGCCGTGGGAGCCGATCAATTGGCATCAAATGCAGTGGTAACTGCTTCTATTGTAGACGATGCTGTAACTCTTGCTAAGATGGCATCTGGGACAGATGGAAACATAATTAGCTATGATGCGTCAGGTAATCCTGTAGCGGTGGCAACAGGTAATGCAGGTCAGGTTTTAACTTCTGCTGGAGCAGGTAGCCCACCTTCTTTCCAAACTGCTTCATCAATATCAACCAGTAAAGTCTTTTTTATGGGGCAATTGTAATGACAGTTAAAATATCAGGCGTGGATCTTAGCGCAAACACAACAGCAAACATAGGACAGGCTGGTTCTTCTGGAGGAACTTATACTGTTCATATACTTAATCGGAGTTCATCAACAGCGTTTGTGCAGTTAGGGGTAGGAGATAGTTCTGCTACGTTTGCTAATGCTACAAAGCTATTGGAAAACACTCAGATTGGGCCAGATGAAAGTTTAAGTTTTTCGCCAGTAGTGGCAGGGGCTAGTGATTATGTGATTGGTAGAAGCACAGTCGCAAGTGTAAACATGGTTATGATGGGGCATGATGAATAATGGTTGGATTAACTAGACTATCAGGAAGTGGGCGAGGTAGCTTACCTATGTTCCCAAGCGGAGATAAAAGCTCTGTTACTCCTTACTACAATTATGATAATAATGAATCGGCCTATGTACACCTTCCAGCGTTTACAGGAGGCACATCAGCAGGAGGTTCAATAAGAATTTTACAAAACTCAGTAACTTCTTTTAGTGCTAGGCTTTACGATAAAGATGGAACACAGTTAACGTCTGGCGTTTGGAATGCTGACATTACATTTGCTGAAGCGGCAGGAACTGCTCTATCAGGCTCCCCAAGATTCGTTGGTTGCTATATGGACGAAACTGAAAATCTTTGGTACGTTTTAATAAATGAGCCGACTTCCCCGAATAGGTGGTATCTTTCAAAAATAAACGAAGCGGGAACAGTCACCGCAGTGGGAAACGCCCAGACGATTGCTGGCATAAATGGTCTTTGGTATGGGTCTGATGCCACTGGCCCGATGTATAGGGTAGGAGGAGACGGCTCTGGGAATTTTGCAATTTCTGCCGCAGGAGTAGCGGGAGGTAGCTCTGCCGCTGGTGTACCTTATCGGGGAACTACCGTTACCATTAGCGCAACTGACGGTTCGTTGAGTTATTCTTCAGGATTGATGCCTAGTGCTTATGGGGCTGGAACTTATTTGAAGACTCCCATATTTGGGCCAACAGGAAACGGAATAATTGGTGGCGCTATTTCCAATCTTTCTTATACTCAATCTCCCCCTTATGTGATTGGTCCTTACGGCGCTATAGGAAATACAACAACTGGAAGATTTATAACTAATGCTCATTTTGGATCTCCAGCAACGAATGGTTATCCAACAGGTGCAAGCTCTTTTATAATTTATAGAAGTAGAAGGAAGTATATATTTTCAGTTTATGGTAATCAGTTTGCGGGCGCTCCCGCCGTATATGATGAAGAAGAAGTTCACGCATGGTTAGATAATTTGGCGGGGTACTATGGAATACTATAAATATGTAGGGGTAGACAGCGGAGGAAACTTATCATTTCCTGCATCTGTCTGGCTAAACCTTTTAACAGAAACAGAAATGTGTGCATTTTTTCGTAGCTCTACACAGATTATTGCAGATACTGCTCTACTTATGAGTAACAGAAATTGGGTAGTAAACGTAGAAAGTTCAAGGTTTGATGAAGTAATGGCGGCTTGTGTTGCAGAAAATATTTTTACAAACGACAGAGTAGCAGAGTTTAAACGTGGTGTTGTGGAAATAAGCGAAATGGAGTATCGATATGGCTCTAACTAAAGTTAAAGCAGGAGTAATGGGAGCAAACTCGGTAGGACGAGCTTCTATTGTTGATGGTGAAGTTATAACTGCAAAGATTGCTGATTCAAATATTACAACAGATAAAATTGCAGATGGAAGCGTAACAGCTGTAAAGTTAGCAGCAGGGGCTGGTGGCGCATACAACAACTGGTCAGTAAAAACAGGAGCTTATACAGCCGTAGCTAGAGATCAATTAATTGTGAACTCAGGGTCAGCTGTTACGATTACATTACCATCTAGCCCGTCAACAGGAAATTCTGTTTCTATTCATAATGCAGGGGCAGGAACAGTAACTGTTGGTAGGAATGGTTCAAATATTAATTCTACTGCTGATGACGGAGAACTGTTAACAGATAAATCTACCCAGTTAGTTTATGTTGACGGGACTATCGGCTGGAAGGAGGTTTAAGGTGGCCCAAAGTAATACAGCCATTGCACAACAACAACCATTACTTTCTGATTTTATTGGTTTATATAAAGCTGTATTAACAAAAAAAGAATGCGAAGAAATTATTCAGTTTTTTGAGGACTGTCATACAGCAGGACTAACCCATGTTGGTTCTACAATAAGTGGTCAAAATGCGTCAATAGTAAAAGATAGTATCGATTTGCAATTGATGAACGAAGGATTAAATCTTCCTTTAGGCTATCAATGGGTTTGTCAGCCAGAGAAACATAAAAAAATTACAAACTTATTGAAGAAACAATTTAAAAACATTTGTGCTGATTACTTGCAAGGTTGGATAGATGCTGTTGCCTCAATCAATCCTGATAATGCTCCTTACAACATGGCGGAAGGACCAGTATATCTTTCTTCATTGCAAATACAGAAATACCCAAAAGGTTCAAAAGGTTATCCAGCTATTCATTGTGAAGCTGACAACCATTTAATGCACAGAAGGATTCTTGCGCCTATTTTGTATTTGAATGATGTAACAGACGGCGGCTGCACAGAAGTTACTTTAGCAAATGCGATTATACCTCCTGTTGCTGGAAACGCGATGGTTATCCCAAGCCAGCCGCCTTGGTATCACAGGGGGCTTCCTTCTAAAACCCAAGACAAATATATCATCACAACATGGTTAGAATGGATGCCAGAGCAAGGTATGTTAGAGCTAATTCATCAACAGGAGAATATCAATGCCAGTTAAATTAGGTGGTGGTGACAGTTCTGGCACTTTAACAAAGTCGAGCTTCACTGCTACAAATGCAATTTCCGCTGGAGATCCAGTATTAATAGACGGGTCAGGCAAAGTTTTAAAGCAAACTGCTTCTGGTCCTACTGCTTGGTCTGGTGTAGGAACAGGCGCACGTTTTTTACACTACAACAATACAGGCAATGCGTTTGGTTATCATTGGTCACGCATTGATGCAGCAAGCGGTAGAGTAGCCTACATACGAAATAAACCCATTAACAGTAATACCCGTAGAACAGTTTTAGCTGCTGGGACCTGTACTCAAACTTCTGCAAATGTTGTTTCATTTAGTACAAATATTAGTTTTTCTTACGGGCAAACTTATGGAGTAAACGGAAGATCAATTGATGTAATTTATGACTCAATAAACGGTGGTTGGATTGAGTTAGGGTATAAAGATTCATCTACTGCAAATTTGATGGTAATTACAAAATGGAAAGTTGCAGCAAATGGTTTAAGTTCTACAGCGTATATGGACCCTACTATTACTAATAACAATGATAATAAAATTTATTCTAGGAAAGCTTCTTTAGTAAAAGATGATACTGGGAAAATATATGCAGTTGGAACTGGTGCTGCTGGGACTAATTATTACGGTTGGCATTGTAGGAGAATTGATTATTCTGCTGATGCTCAAAATAGTTGCACGTTTGGCACTGCATTAAATTCAACTAATTCAGCAGGTAATTATCATCCTGCTGATCTTTGTGCTACTTTTGATTCATTAAATGATCAGATTGTAGTTATTGCAGCTTCAGGTAATGAAACAATAGCTTGGGCTATTGATGTAGCAGCAAATGGAGATATTTCACAGTCTCATACTGTAAGACTAAGCGCAAGCGCAGGAGTAGATGGCAGTGCTTGGGGCGAAGGTATGAATAGCGGTGAGAATAGCTGGAAATCAATAAAGTGTGATTCAAAAGGTTGTTTGGCAGCAGTTAGTCATCAAGGAGCCATTGTTTCTTTTAAGAACACTGGTTCTGCTTTTACAACTGGGACTTTAATTAGACAAGCCGATACAGGAGCTAAAGGTGGCATAGCAGTCGCTTATGCAAGCGGTATGCGAGTGCAAGGTATTAATGTCTTAGAAGGAGCAGTAGATACGTTTTGTGTGCCATACCTCCCTGCCACCAGCGGCACACAAACTATGAGATATTATTTTTTTAAGATAAACACTGACGGAACTATCTCAAAAACAGTTAATTCAATACCTACTAGCGGTCATTCTTACGTTGTTGCTGGAAGCTACGCTACTCTTCGTGGGTACAACATACTTGAAGCCAATAATAACCATGATATTGGGGGTACGCAGCATACTACATTAAGTTCAGACGGTGGCTCGTATTTTGAATATTTAAACTATAATAAAGTGTTTATTACTAACTTAGATTTTTTTGAATATCTAGGTTTAGCTGAAGCGGCTATTAGTGCTGACGCTAGTGGGGATATAACGCTTTTAGGTGGCGTGAATGAAAACCAATCAGGCAAAGTAGCAGGTAAAGAATACTATTTGAATGCTGATGGAACTGTTACAGAAGGATCAGGAACTCTTCCAATCGGAACAGCAATAAGTCCGACTAAAATTCTTGTTGGTAAAAAATTAACTCCAGGTACTAACTTGCAGCCAGCTAGTAACATTAAAAGCATACAAAGAGGTTATTTTACTTCTAGTGTAAATGGAGAGCAAACTGTAACAATTTCTTCAATTGATCCTGATAAATCATTTATTAATTTTAGTGTAGGTGCAAATAACGACATTATGCCGCCTAGAGGAACGATTACAGACAGAACAACGCTTACGTTTTATAGGGCAAATTCAACTGTGGCGTATCAAGTTGATTGGGAGGTAATCGAATATGTATAACGTGATTGTTCTTGAAGATGTAACACATACCTATAAGGTTGGAGAAGATGACGTTGAAAAAACCTATCCGACTGTTGTTCAGTTAAAAACTGTTGCGCGAGACATGAGCAGCGAAGTTAATACGTATCTTGTTGACGAGTATGATGTTAATAAATATTTCGGAAAAATTTGCATTGTGGATCATGGCAGCACTACAACAGGTGTAGTGTATGACGAAGAAGGAAAGCTAACGGTTACGGAAGAACGAGAAAAGTATGAACCTACTTTAACTTTTTACGATAAACCAGAAGATGTACCTGCATGAATACTAAACAAGAAATTATTGACTTAAAAGAACGTATAAAACGCTCGTCAGGTGATAAACGAGGTCGTTTAAAGGCAAAACTTGCCCTATTAGAAAATAACCTTTGGTTAAGTAAACCTTGGGTAGAGCCTAAAAAAGCTTGGTGGCAAGTTTTACATGGATAAACTAGAAGCCCATGAAAGAGAGTGTGCGGTGAGATACAAAAACATCGAGGAACGCCTTGATCGTGGCACAGAACGTATGAACCGTATAGAAATGAGTGTCTATGCATTATACCCGTTTCTGGTAGGACTTCTGATAGCCAGCAAATTCTTGGGGTAGCCCCTCATGTTCGCTGAATTAGCGGCAATTACTAGCGCACTCAGCGCAATTAACAGCACTATAGCAACATTTAAAGAAGGCAAAGCAAATGCTCAAGATGCTGCTGCGCTTTTAGGAAAGTTTGGATCTACCGCCCAAAGGCTAGATGATTGGGAAAGAAAGAAGAAACTTAAACGGCCTTTGACCCCCAAAGAGGCGATGGATCTCTCTATTAAACGTAGAGAAATCAAAGCTGTAGAGAATAAAATTAAAGACCATCTAATGATGATGGGCATGTCAGATGTTTGGAGAGATGCAGAGCGTATACGTAAAGAGTCAGAGAAACAACATCAACAGTATTTAAAAGACATACATAAGAAACGCAAAGAACGCCAACAAAAAATGAAGGATCGCTTTACTGTTCTATTTATTGTTTGTTCTTTAGGATTTATAGGTTGGTCAGGTTGGTTTGTATATGAAGCTATTCAAGAAAGAAGATTGGATTCTGCAAAGCAAAGACTAGAGCAAGCTAAAGAACGCCAACGCAACATGAGAAAATGCGGTAGAATTAAATGCTAATCAGGAGGATGCATGGATAACATTGAGATAAATGGAGAGGACTTTAGTTTAGATTCAGTAACTGATGAAACAAAAGAGTTAGTGCGTCAGTATTTTTCTGGGTTAAACTTGATACAATTAAAACGAGATGAATTGTTTTTATTAGAAGTAGGCTCCTTAAATCTTGGTCATACACTTAAAGAACGTATACTGATTGATACAGGGAAGATAGAAAAGCAATGACTTATTACAAACTAACACGTTTTTCTGGTATAGCTCCTGCTGTTTCTTCTCGATTGTTGGGGGAACAGTTTGCTCAAACATCACAGAATATAGACTTTGAAGCAGGGCGCATTACTCCGATAACAGAAGAAACAACTACAACTACATTAACAGCTAGTACAAGAGGTTCTATTTATTACTATGAAAATAGTGTTGGTAATCAATGGTTACAGTGGGATCAAGATTACATAAAGGTAATTGAAGGGCCTATCCCTGGAGATACTAAAAACAGGTTATATTGGTCTGGGCATACATATCCACGTATGTCATATAATACAGCTATTGTTTCTGGTAGCGCACCTTTTCCAACTACTGATTATCGACTAGGTATACCTGCTCCTGCTGCTTTAACAATTGGTGATCCAGCAAATGCTCAAGATACTACTACAACACCTATTGATGTAGCGTATGTTGCAACTTATGTGTCGAACTTTGGTGAAGAAGGACCGCCTTCTCCTGTTACAGCAACAAAAACATTTACGCCTAGTACACAAACTATAACGATTACTTTTCCGTCAGTGCCTAGTGGAGCTTATGCATTAGCTGCTAGTGCAGGTACATTTCCCCAAGCAGCTAAAATTAGATTATATCGTAGTGCAGTAGGTTCAACACAAGCAGCATTTCAATTAGTAACAGAATTAGCAATAAGTGCAAGCTCTCATACTGATAATGCTCAACCAGCTACGTTAGCAGAAGTTATTCCTTCTACAACATGGATAGGTCCACCAGATGATGACACTTCTTTGTACCCAGATGGCCCTATGCAGGGACTTATACCTGTAGCAAACGGTGTGTTTGCTGGATTTACGGGTAGACGGCTTTGTTTATCAGAACCATTTTTACCGCACGCATGGCCTATTTCTTATCGAATTACACTAGAAAAAGAAATTATTGCTATAGCTACAACGGGTAATGGCATAGTTTGTTTGACAGATGGTAAACCTTACTTTGTAACGGGTACTGATCCGTCAGCAATGGTAGCGGTAGAAATTGATTTGGCTCAAGCATGTGTAAATAAATTTAGTGTTGTAGATATGGGTGACTATGTACTGTATGCAGGGCCAGATGGTTTGTGTGCTATTGCAGGTACAGATGGCAGTGTAGTAACTAAAGGTTTAATTAGCCCTGCACAGTGGAACGCTGATTTTGCTCCTACAACATACAAAGCGTTTAAACATGAAGGTACATACGTAGCATTTCATGCTACAACAAGTGGCTGGGTATATGATCCACGGGCGCAAGAAGCAGCTATATCTACGACAACCAGTTCGGCAGCGGTGCGTGGAGGCTTTTATAATCCTAAAGACGGGGAGTTAGACCTTATTATTGCAAGCAACGTGCGAAGGTATCGGGGCAGCACAACGAATCAAACGGCAACATGGAAAAGCAAGAAGTTTGTAGCACCAAACCCTGTGTCTATGTCATGGGTGCATATACATGCAGATAGTTATCCAGCGTCAGGTACAAAGAATCGAATACGAGTCTGGGTGGACGGCATTGTTATTGCTGATTACAACATAACTAAAACGGGTAACGTGTTTACTCAAGAAACATCTACACCTAATGGTATTAGTAATGTGACATTACAAGCTCCTACGATGCGGTTGCCTAGTGCAATAGGCACAGAATGGGAAGTAGAAGTGTCAGGTGCAGTAAACATTAACGAGGTTTGTTTGTCTCAAAGTATTGCGGAGATCAATGCAACATGACTACTTATGGCACACGTAACCCTGTTCTTGTTGGAGCAACTATATTGCCTGGAGTGGGTAGGGTTCCACGAGATGCCAGCCCAGAGTTAAAACGTTATCTTGAAGCACTACAAGAAACAATTGAAGTACGTAATGGACAACGAGGTGATCCCAGAGATCGTGCAGTTACGCTACGAGAGTTAATTGATAGTGGTTTAGCTAAAGAATTAGAAAGCACACCTTTTGATCCTAACAACCCAACGGTTGATAACATTGGATTTACTAACCCTACTGTAATACCTAATTTAAATACACCAACTGCACCTACTAGCTTTGTTGTTACTTCTGGTTATGCAAATATATCTTTAAGTTGGGCGTTTCCTTTTACGTACCAAGGCCATTCATTTACAGAAATATGGAGACATACATCAAATGATTTAACGGCTGCTTCTTTTATTGGTACGTCTTCTGGTAGCACTTTTGTTGATCCTGTAGGCAGTGTAGCAGGTACAACGTTTTATTATTGGATTAGGCATGTTAATGCAGGTGGGGAAATAGGGCCGTTTAATGCTAGTTCAGGAACAACAGGATCAACGGCAACAGATGTAAATGTTTTACTTACGTCATTAACTTCACAGATTACTAGCAGTCAACTAACACAAACTTTACTAGCAGAAATCCCAGGTCAAACATTGGCTAATGGGCAAAGCACTGTTTCAATTGGCACGTTAAGTAGTCAGTACACTGTAAAAATAGCAACAGGTGCGGAAGACGGACAATATGTTTCAGGATTTGGTTTATCAAATGTAACTAATAGTGGGACAACAACATCTGCTTTTATTGTTGCAGCAAATCGTTTTGCAATAATAGACCCAGCTACTTATGAAGGTGTTGGAGATGGTAGTTTAGCTAATGGTGATCCTGCTGCTAGTTTTGTCCCTTTTGCAGTAACGTCTGCATATACTGATTCTACTACAGGTTTGGTAATTCCTGCTGGTGTTTACATGAATACTGCTTTTATTAATAAAGCGACTATATCAATTTTACTTGCTGGCAGCATAGTAGGTGATTTTATAAAAGCCTCAGTTGTAATGGATGCACCACACCTTCATGCTGGGACAATTAATATTGGTAGCATAAATAAAACTGATGCTAATAATCCTAGAACATGGACGCATAGTGGTACTAATAGGGTTGGACCTTTTTCTGTAGACGCTAATGGTTTAATGCACGCCAAGTACGGTGAGTTGCGTGGCATGAGAATTGTTGCAGCTGATGGGGCAACAGACCTTTTTAGAGCAGGTAGTGCTACTTATGGTACAGGTGGCTCTTTAATTAATAATGGTGATTTTAGTGCAGAACAAGTTATTGCTGATAATACTGCTGGCAATGATACGTTAACTACAGTTTTAGGTGCAGGTTGGACAAAAAATGAAAGTGGTGGCACAGTAACTTTTGCTGATGGGCAAGTTACTATACCTAATGGGTCATATATTCAATCAGAATTTTTTCCTGTTACAGCAGGAGAAAATTTATACATTGAATTAGAAGGTACAAGTCTTTCAACAGCTAACTGCCAAGTGGGTATTATTGGTTATCAGTCTAATCGGTCTACTTTTGTAGCTTCTAATTTTGCTACAGGCAGTGATTGGCAAGTTGTATCAAATATAGCAATAGCAGTACAAGCTGTACCTAGTAGTGTTAGGTACGCAAAGTTAAGAGTATTATCTAATAGTGGTACTACTGTTTATACAAATGTTTATATAGGTAAAGCACCTAGACGAATTGGTGAAGGAACAGTTAGCACATTTATACGAGATGCTACTGTTAATACGTTACAGGTTAAAGGCAATGCGATTACTGTACCTGTAACTAATCAATGGGCAGGAATTTCTTTTATTGACACCGACCCAGCGAGTTATGCTTCTACTGCTTTGGTTAATACTACATGGAGAGTAGCAGGTGTTTATGGTAATCAACCTGCTTTTTCTTCTCCTTTTCCTACAGCAGTAACTTGTATAGGTACATTAGGTTTTCTTGTTATAAACAATGGAAGTGATACTGATTTATTTTTAGCAATTCATAAATCAACATCTACTTTGTCAGAAGGAGATAGCATTGGGGGAAACCCAAATGGCACACAGGTTATAATAGATGGTGACAATAACACCAGTACAAATGGTGCGGTGCAATTTCAATTTGGCACACCAACAGCCAACGATAAATACTATTTAGTGTGGAGAGCAGCGTCTATTTCTGGTACGTCCCGTTGGCGTAGAGGAGCAGGTGGATTAACTATCTTAGCCTCTAAGCGTTAGTTTTCTTTTTCTTTGAGTAACCTTTGTTGGGCTTTTTGTTTTCCATTCGGATAGGTTTTCCTGGTGGTGCATTAATAAAACATTTTTTACCTTTATGCATGATAGCTCCTAATCGTCTCTGTCTGCTAGTTTAAGCATTCGTAATCGTAAACGTTTGCTTCTTTCTGGAGTTTGTCTACTCCACCTACTGTCGTCCATTTCAAGTGCGACCTGCCCCCAAGCTTGATCTTCTACCGCTTGGTTCATGTGTTTAAATTTACCAAGACCAGTTGGCCCCATTTGGAAACACATATTAACAAGAATGTGCTGGGCTTCTTGAGGTAGTTCCTCCCAGCTATTATATATTCTACGGCAACCATCTATAGCAAGCTGCACATCTTCTTGAAATAACTCGTAGCATCTATGTTCTGTAATACTGTCTTCTACTGGCGCACTATCGTAAGCATCTCTAATAGGCAGACTAACTTCTGGATCTGTGTTAAGGATTTTATGCCCTATGCCAATAGTGGCGTGACCTTCTGTGCAGAGATATGCATGAAGCACCTTGCCCTCATCACTTGCTATTTCATCATAGAGAACCTTTATATCTACCGCCATACATATTTTCCTAGTATATAACCTATGGTAATTCCTATTGCTAACTCAATCATTTTTTGCCGTTGTTCCAGCTTTGGAAGCCAAAGAACGCTGCAATTAACCCCGACACGCTGATAAAATACACGGACGCAATATCTCCGAGTATGGTGGCAGCCGAATCCAGTTTTAAAAAAGATGTGATAACAATGCCACTTGGGTAGAGGAGCATACCGAATAGGGCGAACCAACACATGTTCTTTTGCGCCTCGGCTTTTTCATTAGCTATTTCAAGAGCTTGTAATCTTTCTGTAGTAGCAAGTTCCGCATCTGTTACCACACCATCACCGTCAGCATCGTACTTTTCATACTCACTTCCTGGTTCAAGTTCTTTATTCATCTTTATTCTCTGGCTCATCTAGCTCTTTGTAATAGGTTACTATAGATAGAATCTGACGAATATATCTTTTTATTTCTGCCATGTTAACAGATAAGTTTTCATATCCAACAGGGCTAACGCCATAGTAAACATTGGTAGGTGCATTGCCTTCTTTTAAATCTGTGAGGTATTCATCCATAATCTCTGGTGTTAAAACTTTCCATTCAACAGGTTTTGTGTTGATTTTATTAGGGAGAGGTGGGTGATATACCGCAGCAGGTTTTGTGATAGTTACTACTTCTACCGCTTTAGTCTCTGGTGTGTACTGTCCGTTTCCTATTAAACTGCAGCCACTACAAGTTAGCAGCAGGAGAAGTAATACTTTCAAATTCACCTAACACCTCCTTTGTTCCTTTGTTAATTATATTCTCGATTAATTTAGGTTTGCGTAAGCTCAACATATTTATATCGTGCTTATCAAATTTACTTTTAAGTTTACTAACTTCTTCACGGGCTTGATTATTTTGTTCTTGGAGCGTGTTGATTTTTTCAAAGGCTCTTTGTTTATCTTCTTCTGCTTGTATTACTTGATTATTGAGTTGTTTGATACTGTTTTCTAGCAACAATTCATTATCAGCTGCTTGTCTTAGTTCTGCAGCCATTGTTTGTTTTTGTGCTTCTGATTTATCGTAGTACAGTTTAAATGCACCAGACATAACTATTAGTCCAACACCAAGTAAAGCACTCATTTGCCACATAGAACCTCCTTTAGTCGTAGAAGACTTGGTTTTTGCTAACTCTTTTAGGGATACAGTAACTCGTAATATTTTGTTGACGATAGTAAGGACGGTCGTTAAGACTCCACTTGCCTTGTTCAACTGCACTACTAAAGACATTGCACCTGTGAATGTCACGAAAAAGCATCTTATCATCTGACACAATTTCTCCTTCGACTAAAACAACAAGAAGAAACGCTAAAACCACGGCTCCCGTTTACCACCATTATACTCACGTAAGTGTCCTTCCTTTAACATGGTATTAAAAATATTTTTCTTTCCGTTATACAGTACACCAAGAATACGTCCGTATTTACCCTTGCCAAAACTGTGTACATGTAAGTCTGCATTTTCAAGTAATTCTTTTAATCTAGCTTTAGCTGCTTTGCCAGCTGCTTTTTCTTGGAGGTTTTTTGTGCGTGACTCTGGTGCGTTAACGCCATAAAAACGAATACGTTGATTGGTAAGTGATACGTTGAATCCTAAATCTAAGTCAACGTCTACCGTGTCACCATCAACAACTCGCTTTAATGTAGCTTTGTAAAAGTATGGTGCGTTAGGCATTAAGAGGGTTCCGTAGGCCAAGTAACTTTTGTTATGTCAATTTCATTTGTATAACTTGCAGGTAAGTCCCGTAATTGTTGGCGGTATGTTTGCCATGCAGTTTTTTGTTCTGTTGTCATTGGAGAATCTACTGCTAATCTCCAATCAGATTGCTTAAGGATAGAGTTACGTTGTTTTCGCAAATGTTGTTGAAACTCTGCTTTTTGTAAATCAGTTGGTTTTGTTCTGGCTACAAGTTTTCCATCTTCTACTTTTTGAGGATACTCAAAATCAATGTTAGTGTCTTCGTCTAGTTCAATGTAATCAGTTCTATCTTTTAAGGACTCAACAAACATATCTGCTGGCCCAGAAGAAACAGAAGTAATTATGTTATTGCTGTCAAAGAAAGCAACTTTCATTTTGATTTACGTTTCTTTTTTCTAGTAGTAAAGGCTTCGTTTTCAGGGGTATTAGGATCGTCTTTAATAAAGCGTCCTTTAGAATCTCTGGTCCTGACTGTTTCTAATTCTTCTGTGTTGGTGTCGGTGTTGCTGCCAAAAAGATTGGCTACCCATTTGAATAAACTCATAGTGTCCTCACTTTCCTAGTTAGGTTAGGACATTATAGTAAAGAAGTAGAAAAAAGAAAGGCCCAAGAGGGAGATTAACTTGGGCCTTCTTTAAGGTGGTACATCCATGAAAAAAACTTACGTTTAAATTTGGAGATTCAAACAGGATTATCGTACTGTTTTTTCTATATTGGTGCAAACATTTAAGATGAAATTAGATAAATCAGAGGGTTTTACAGCTTTTTTCAAGAAGTTTTCTTTAGAAATGGGGGTATTCCACTGTTTATCTTGAAGAATTAAGATGTTTTTCCCTTCTGTTCCAACTACTACAGCAGCATTGTGACCCATATCAACAAAGTTATTTAACCATTGTAGTTGCAGTTTACTTAGATTTATTTTAATTGGAGTAGTTTTTATTTTAGGTAATGACGGCACGTATTTATATTCAACAAATAAAATACCTTTATCTCCTGCATACATGGAGTCTGGTACGCCATTAGTATAAGAGTCGTGTATTTTCCATTTATATAAATCAACGGGAAGTTTGCGGTGGACAGATTTTACAAAGCTATGTTCGTTCATCCGTATCAGGTAGTTCTTGCTCTAGGCGTTGAAGATACCAGATAGCTTTTCGTATGTCTTCTTTTGGTTTGCTTTTGTACTGGTATCGCCACAAGTATTTCATTACTGCACCTTTAAGATACCCAAGGTATTCATTATGGGACATGCTTGCTTTGATTCCATCAATGCACTCGATGTCCCCCTTGGTGTAATGCGGTGGGTGGTTAACGTTATCTTTCATTGTGGCTGTTAAGTTACTCCCCATTCACAAGGAGCAGGGTTTCCCGTTTTGTAACTGCACCAACGGCACGCGCTTGCACTGGGGGAAGGCGTAAAGTTTTCTTCTGTGGTCATAGCCACACCACGGTTGTGCCAACTTGCAGCAAAGTTTAATGCTTCATTGCGAGTGTAAAACTTTTTAGTGGTCTGTTGTTTATCGAGATACCAAAGTTCTGTTTGCACAGCTTCTATTTCTGGGTAGCGGTAAAACGTACCAATGGCATACAGTAGACACTGTTGCCCGTGTGTTATTTCATTGCCCCATTTCTTCCCTGTCTTGTAGTCAATGACTCTAGCAGAGTTGTCTTCTTCAAAGACCAAGGCATCT
>VTLG01010366.1_pt1 | contig 30895 bp, 54 predicted proteins | sample 4694571 | NCBI WGS metagenome assembly VTLG01 (sample SAMN12604809, study PRJNA352737) | marine metagenome | biome: ENVO:00000447; feature: ENVO:00000209|ENVO:00000569|ENVO:01000036; material: ENVO:00002151; isolation source: viral sequences binned using virsorter ...
GATTAAATGCCGTCAATTAATTAGAGAAGTATTAGGTAATTGTAGGCACGTTTCTTACGAGTAGTTCATCTGAACTTTTTATACCTATAGCTGATATTCTTTCATCAGTTTTAGATAACTGTATAACTACTCTATACACGCCTGAATTGTCTAATTTGTTTATAGTTGGTTTGTATCTCCAAGTGCCTGCTGAACCTGATACAATTTCAGCGTCCTCACTTAATTGATACCAATCAGGTCTTTCTCTAGGATAAACCTTAATTTTAAGCGTATAACTTGATATGTTTACAACATTAGATAGTGCTTCATCACTATATATTGTGCCTGTTAGAGCTAAGGTATTATCGTTAACATAATCTCCTGCTCCCCATGATTTTTGGTCTAAGTTAAGGTAATAAACCATACTGACTATTATAAATAAATCAAATAAAGAACTAATATACTACTTTGGCTACTCCACCACCCATTTTATAGTACCAAAGACACATAAGAAATGCGTCACCCAAATCAAATGGATTGTGGTTGTTTTTATCAGGAGTTCCCTTTGTGTTATACTTGATAGTCATTAATTGTGATATCATTCGTTTCATTGTAGGGTGTATTCTGACTTCTAATTTAGCCACTTTTTCTGAAGCGTTAGCCGTCATTTCCTTACCTGATACTCTAAAATTAAATCCTACTACATCAAACCCTAATTCTCTTAAATCTTTAATTAATTCAGGTCTTGAACTGTCAACTCGTATTTTTCTAATCTTATAGCTTTTGGCTAACGTTTGTATTTTTGCCAATATTTGAGTATATGAAGTTCGTTCAAAATCTTCTGCGAATACTATGTGTGGTATCTTGTTAAACCTTTGTGCTATAACTATACCAAAGTTTGAAGAACTGAATCCTGGATCTAAAGACATTACTCTGTCATAACTATCATCATTTGGTTTGATAGGATAATCATCACTTGATATACCTTCTAAAGCTTCAGCACTAAATATATCTCCAGAGTTAGAACCCCATTCTCCACAATACTCTCTAGCAAATGATCTAGCTTCCATAGCTGAATCTATAAATTTCTTATTGAATACACTAGTCTTTGTTTTAGGATCTTGTTTTAATCCCCATTCATAATAGAACTCTAGTTTCTTGTATATAGAGTTCTTCTCTGACATTATATCAAAAAAGAATCCACTAGCTTCTTCTCCTGCTGTAGATACCCAAACTACCCAAGAGTTTGATTTTCCAATATATCTTTCTCCTACAGTTCTTACTATACTATCATCTCTAATTTTAAAAAACGCTGCCTCATCTCCAAAGAATATTGATATCTTTGGTTTACCCCTAGCAGAGTGAATATTGTTTGAAGGGTAACATTTAATTCTACTACCATTTACTACAAACTCATATACTCCTGCGTCTTGATAGTCTATCTTATCTCTGATTAAATCCTTAGCTCTTTTGATAATATCTTGTGCCAAATCTACGTTTGGGCCAGTAACTATAATTGCTTCTTTACCAAAGAAAAAATCATCAGTTAGTGATTTCCAAACGATCCACCTAATCATAAATTCTGTAATTCCAAGTCCTGTAGCCTTATAGCATGATATACATTTGGTTCTTTCCAACTCATCTAATAGTATTTGCTCATATTCATATACAGGGTGATATATATCGTCACGTTCTGGACTACCTACAAAATGCCAAAAACAACAATCTTTACGTTTAGACAAACTGTTTTTACACCAAAACTTTTCAGGTGTTTTTGTAAAGTCAGAATCTACTTGTGATAATACTAATCTTTTAGTATCTTCTGCTGCTAGTCCTTTAGGTATAAAACCCACCCCAAATAATAAAGTTCATAATCATTCATTTTCATCTAACTCCTTTGGAACTACTTCTAATGTGTCATATTTTTTCTTTCTTTCCAACTTTAATTTTTTAACTGCCAATGGTAATTCAATGTCTTGCAACATTTTCATTTTATCTAATCGAATCTCATGTCTTAACCTCATAAGTTTAATTTTAATATCATCTTCATCAGTAGCTTTTATCATTTCATCTACATCATCTAATTCTGCGTCAAACGAGTTTTGTAATCTGACAAACTCTGCTGTATATTTATCAATAGCGTCCTCACCTATGTATTTTTCATATTCTGACTTTATCTTTTGTATATGATAGTTTACTCCAGGTACTGTAATAGTACCATACTTTGAAGTAAATTCTTGAGTAGCATTTAATTCTCTCTCTATTGCAGAAGCACTCTTATGAAAGAATATATATAAATCCCTAACTTTGTTTCTAATTTCATCTGATTTTTGCTGATCTCTTAAAGGCATGATATTTAAACTTTACTAGATTAATTTATATAAACCTATTGAGAAGAATTTATATGCAAATAGAGTGTGCAAACATAAAATGTAACAATATGTTCTACATAGATGAACGTAAAAATTGGAAGTTTCCTAGTAAAAGATATTACTGCATACCATGTAGAAAACAAGAATATAAAATTAAATTAAAATGTGCAGGGTGTTTTATGGAATTTACACCAGGCAAATTAACACAAAAATACTGTGGTGGTGATTGCAAAGTAATGCTATCAGCTAGACGAAAATATCAAAGAGAACATTTGCTTAACAAAAGACAAATGAACTGTAAAATATGTAATACAGAAATACCACCCATTACTAAGACATATAGAAGAAAAATATGCAAACCATGTAGAGATTCATTTGTAGAAAGATATAATAAGATAAAAGTGCAAATGAATGGTATTCAAATGGCAGCTAAAAAGAAAGGTATTATGAATTGTTTATTATGTAATAAATCGGTTCAACATAGGTTGTTTTGTAGTACCGATTGTTCTAAACTAGGAAGAACTATAAGGAAAACAGGTCATTGAGTTGTTGTGGCTATAAATGGGGATCAGAGGTTAAAAGATGTCTAGTGTGCAACAAAACAATCAAGACGAAACCTTCTATTCTATCAAAATAGAAATAAATGATTCTACAACTTCCTATAACCACGATAAGAGTATAACTTTAATGAGTAAAGATGAGAATTGTGAGAAACTCATTGAAATGGCGAGAAAGCTCGTTGAAGGTTAAATGCCCTATATGTGATGAAGAAATGGAAGAATTATCAGCTTGTCATTTAAGGTGTGATAATTGTGGTAGTGAAATGGATTGTTCTGACAAAGGAAGTGTTTGGTAATGGGATTTGGTAACTTATTTGGATTATTAAAAGAGCAAGATTATGACCTTCCTAACCCTAATGAAGTCCAGGCTAGACTACATGAATTAGAGAAACAAATGCTTACTGCTACAGGTTCAGAATACACCAGGCTAGTCTATACTGTGGCCAACACTATGCAGTTGCTTAGAATATGCCGTTCTGCTAAGAAAAATGGTGGAAAATGGGTATGGATTAATGATTGACGATTCTCATAAAACAGCATGGGTTTTTGGCTATATGAAGGCTTATTTTGACTTGTATTGTTCTATGGGTACAAACCCTGAACGACTAAGCGAATCTTTACAATTTCTAACATCTAAAATACTAGAACGTCTTGGAATAGAAGATGAGGTTATGGTAGGTAAAACTATAGAACAGATAGACCAACTAGATATAGAGATAACTATTGCCAAAGTAATTAAAGAAAATACTGACGATTCTACAAAGTCATTTAGTATAACACTCTAAACAGATATATAGGGCGTTAGCCCTTTTAAGCCCATGAAGTATATTACAATAGCAATATTGGCCATTGGGATATCACTAATTCCATTTGCTAGTGCTTGTGGGTTTGTAAGTCCAGAAGGTATAGAGAATAGTGGAACTGACTATTATTATGACAGATATGATAGCAGTAACTGGACTATGCCTGACAACATATACAATCCAGATAACTATGATGAGTGCTACACACTTGGTTGGTGTAATTAGTGTCTATTGAACCCTGTCCTAAATGCAAGGCTACAAAGGGTTGGGAATGGATATGGGGTAAGAATGATGGACATTCTACAGGATATTCTAAGTGTAAGGGGTGTGGTTATAAGTGTTAATGTCGGTTAGTCACTCCGATCCTTCCTGAAACCAGGATATGCAAACTCACACTACACTAACAAATACAATTAATAATAACACTTAATAAGTCTTAATTATTAACTAGGTTTTTCATATTTTTTCTCGGTTTTAAAAAGCAGGGGGCCGATTTGGTATATAAAGGTATCTGTCGATCAGTTTTTTTAGTAGAGTATATAACCTTAACGCAAGACTTATAAACAAAAAATGCAAACAAATATATAGGTAGGCGTAATAATATATAAGTATTCAATCAATGATCGGTGGCCAAGTATATAAGGTTATCGAAAGAGTTATAAAGCGACCAAACATTTATATTAGACAAATGTATAACAAATGCTGTACGATCTAAATTTTTCTAGGCAAAGACTTATATTAGGGTTCAAAGGGTAATATAAATGTTTCGTTCCTGGCTTATATATAAGCCTTTGGGTAATATAAGTGTTACTATTCCAGGAATATGAAACTTAGAAGAAAAAAAATCAGTTCGATTTATTCATCAAATGAAAGTATAGAAAGTAATTTAGAACTTTAACAAAAGTTAAAAAAAAATGGAATAGATGATATTAATCATCTAAGAGGTTGAATGATGTATCTATGAGATCTATTAGTTTGGTTATCTCTGTGATACTATGTTCTATATGGTTGATATTCTCCATAGATTATCTTATACCCTTGAGTTTATCCGATCGGTTATCAAATAGATTTGATCATAATGTGAAATAGATCGATAGATAAGTCAACTAAAATTATTAACTATTATTAATTTTCTTAATACTAGAATTTATTAAGCTATCAAGTATTTACTTTGTATGAATCTAAATGATGAACTAGAAACCGATCAGAAATTCAGCGTAAGAGTTCAAGTTTTCAACGACGGTGTTAAAGTCTATTCATTTACAACAAGAGAGTTCTATGCTTCATATTCTTCTCTAAGTTCTCGTTTAGATTCTTTTTGTATTGATATCTCAAAAGCATTTTATCAAGCCTTTTCTAACTCTGATGATGAAATAAAAAATCATTCATTCGATTATAATTTACTACTACTAAACGAGGGAATACCATTTATTAAAATTCCATTCTCTAACGTACCTTTTGATCATGTTGGAGATCTCTTCGATGAATTCGGAGCCATGGTTAAGATAATCCATGACAAAGTAATTGATCAATCAATAGACATAGAGCAAGACGGTTTAATCGAAACTGATCAATTCAAATTAATTAAAACACATGAGGTTAAAGATCTTGACTAGAAAAATATCTAAAGTCATTAAATCAGATAAAAGAGGTCTAAAGGTAGGGGTAAAACCAACAAGATCCACCGTAATAATTAGATTAAATGGTAAAAAAGTAAATCCTCGTGACTATGGATTAAAGAAAAAATCCTTTTCACATACTGATTTTAATCGAATCTTTGAGCAAATGCAAAAAGTAAAAGCAATAATTGAAACGCATGAAAACGAAAAACTAGAGGAGAAAATAAAATCTAATGGTGGATTTTTACTTAATGGAGAATATGATCCTAAATCATCTCCTTTAATCCCTCAATCGATAATGAGTGAGTTAAACAGTTTTCCTCAATTCCTACAATTATTGAAAGGAGAATACAAAAAATGAAAGCGTATATCTGTTCTAATTGTGGGGTAATTGGTTCAATCTCTGATTATTTGGAGCATATCGCATTTAGACCAACACATGAAAAACTAATCAAATTTGAAGAATTGAGGTTTAAACAATGAAAAGAAGGGTTAGATTAGCAAGTGAACCATTACCAATTAAAAATCCAAAACTTTACGAGATTTCTAGTTTACTTCATAATATAGATATGAATTATTTACATGGAAAAATAACATACAAGGAATTTAACCGAATGTATGACATACTTAACGAATTATACGATTTTTATGAACGATTACAAAACCAGGAGAAAAAGCAAAATTGAATCAAGAGGAGCAAATTAAAAAGATTGAAGATATTATCTCTTGTTATATTCCTAATTTTAAATTTGAAAACTTCAATAAAACAAAAGAAGATATACAAAAAATGACATGGCAAGAAAAAACAAAACATTTAGACGATTTAAAAATTATACAAAACTGTTTGAATATGATCAGTTTGAATAAAAAACTAGGGTTAATCTAAATGAATCAATATAATGAAGATATAGAACGAATAGCTGAAGGATTAAGGGAATATTTGCAAGATTTTAATAATTTAGAATTTACAATTGAACAGAAAATAAAAGCTTTAGAAATTGTATTAAAAAATTACAAATCATTATACAAATCTGCTAAAGGTTGGTGTAAAAACGGTTCGGTGTTTTAAATGACTAAATGTGAAAATTGTAATAATGATCAGATTGGATTTAATTTTAAATTATGTATCAAATACGGTTTTATGATTTGTTCAGATTGTGATCAAGAAATAAGAGAATCAAACGGAGTGTATGAAGATTGAAAATATTCACAAATAACAAAAAATTAAACGCCTTATCTTTTGATACAAGCATTTCACAATGTTCTAAATCATGCGAGTTATATCAATCTGGATTAATCCCATACTGCAAACAAAGCTTAGATCGTCTTTTCTTTTCTCCTTTTGCACTTAGATTAGAAAGAAATACTAGAAAAATAAAACTAGATAACTTTGAAAAATTAGTAAATCAAGAATTAAGAGGATTAAGACCAAATGAAAATTTAATCCGTTTGTATTCATTCGGAGATTTGTCAAGTGTTGAAGATCTGCAAAAGTGGATAAGAATATCCAAGATGAATAAAAATAAATTATTTTGGTTATCCACAAGAAACGACAATGTATTATTTGAATATCTGGAGCATTTAGGGGGGGTTATTCCTCAAAACTTGACCATTCGTTACAGTTTACCTTTAATTGATACGCCTAAATTTCTTGATGAGTTTTTGAAAAAACATGGAATTGTTAAAAGTCAAATTGTAGATAAAAAAATAAATTCAAATTGTCAAGCCTCAACAGATAATAAAAAACGAGGTTGTCGAGATTGCTTCAAGTGTTGGACTAAAACGAATTTAATTAATTATTTCAATCATGGAAATATGAAATACAGATTAAAAGATTATTTGAGGTTTTTCAAATGAAATCGAATAATAAATATTTTCATGGTGAACTTTTAGAAGCTTATTCTTTAAAATGGTTACAAGAGGAAAAATTTGAAGCTGTTCAATTACTATTAGAAAAAACAGAAAAGGATCTTAATTATGAAAAAGATTGGGATATTATTCATAAAATCGAATCTGAAATAGTGAAAAGGGAAAACCAGGAGAAATTAAAGAATGATTAAAGAATTAAGACAAATTCCAGATTTTATAGAGGCTTTAAGGGATTTAGAAAAATATTCTAATTGTGATGATATTGGAAAAAATACCGATTTATTCAAAATACATGATGAATCTATTTTATTTTTTCCTACTCTAAAAAATATCAAGATAAGAGATTTAGAAGATCTTGAAGGTTGTGAATTATTAGCTTTAAGATGTATTTGCAACAATCAAAAAAACAAAATATTAGATCGTGTTGATAAATGGAGATTAAACAAATGAAAATAATTAAAGCAAAAAATGATAATGGTAAAAAACCATTTATTCATCAAAATTATTGTGAGATTTGTAAAAAGGATTTTTCAATGAGGCATTATGTTTGGTTTATTTGTTTAGAATGTCATAAAAACGATCCTAATATTGATCCTAATGAGAGTTATCAATATAGAATACATAATGAGGTTGAATTGATAGATTGAAAAAACCAACATTGTATAATTTTGATGAGATACGAGAAAAAAAGCAATATTGGCAAATACAAATTAACAAAGCTAATTATCATCTTAAAGAATGGGAGAAAAAAGAAAATGAATTAAGGCGTAAATATTCAGAGTTAGTTATAATAAAAAATAATCTACAAATACCAAAAGAAATGAGCTACTTTATTGTTTCAAAAACAATAAACAATAAGAGATATTTAGAATACTTCTACAATCGAATACAAAACCCTTGTAATATGTGTAAACTTGAAAATTATAATATTAATTCAGATCTCTGTAATTGGTGTTATGAAATAATAGAAAATGAAAATGCAAAACATACAAAATACATTATGGATAAATACAAAAATGAATAAAAAACAATTTCAAAAAGAGTTAACAAAAGCTGAAAATGATCTTTTTGATTTAGTTATGACAAATATTTTATTTTTAAATAGAAACGGTTATGATTTAGGCACGATTAAAGATATGTTTGATAATACGATTGATCACGCTTTAGATGAATATGAGATAAAAATATTAAATAATCCTAAAGCATTAAACTATCTTGATAAAATGGGGTATTAATTAAAATGATTGAATCATGGTTGTATTTTTCAATGGTCGTTTTGTGTTTTGTTGGTTGTGTTCAATTATGTTTTTTTGTCCAGGAGCATTTTAAAAGATGAACATTGAATTAAATGAAGATGAGATAAACACTTTAGTTGATTTTATAAATTATTTTGTTTATGAGGAACAGATTTTTTTAAATGAAGATCCAGAACTATCAAATTTATTAAATAAATTAGAATACGCAAAACAAAAACAAGAGGTTAGAAGATGAATTTTAAACAATTATTCAAAAGAGAAACACAAGAAGAAAGAACGCCATGTGATACGGTTAACTCATGGATTTTAGAAAATGGGATCGTTCATTATTGCCCAATCTGTGATATTTTGGAATATTGCAAAAACGGAAAAGATCCAGATTGTGATTTCCATTCTTCATACGGTGTTCATTTTGATTGTTTACCGTCTTTATTTGGTGTACCATTTTTAAAATTAGATGATCCAGAATTTCAAAGTATTTTTGCATATAGAATTTTTGTTGATTTGAAAGGATTTTCAACAAGTGGCGATCCTCGATACGCTGATCAAGTTTTCAAAAGGAATTAAAAAAAAATGATTGAAATTTTCCTAAGTCGTTTTTTCCCACCCCTTTTTAAGTACCGTAAATTACTTAGTGGTACTTTAAAGTACGGTACTATTTCTCCCTGGTTTAAATGCTTCTAGGGGTGTGTAAAATTTTTTAATTGCTTACTAGGTACGTAGAATTTTTTTCTTTTTCTAAATGCCAACTGTGTTTCTTCTTCCAAAATAAGATACCCCCCCTATAGAAAAGATTCATTACTACCCCCCCTCTCGAAGTTTGCTGCTATATACTGTATTACATTTACCGTAACTGCATTTCCCATTTGTTTATACCTTTGTGTATCTGATAATCCCTTAGTCCAATTATCAGGAAATCCTTGTAATCGTTCACATTCTAAAGGTGTCAATCTTCTTACTCTAAGTCCGTCATATACACCATGTCTATCTTGTGTGTTTAATGTAAAAGCTGGTTCTCCATCTTCTTTCATTCTTCTACCATTCTGTCTTTTCTCCCTTTCAGGTGTCAATACTGCTCTTGCAACTAGAGTTCTTTGGCCTCTATTATCTGCTCCTTTAAAATAATTAGCTACTATTGTGTTTGAAATTTGTTCCTTTTGTACCTTTAATTTATCATTATCCCTACCTACTGCATAGACACCTGTCATTTTACCCATTCCACCTGGTTGTGCTCTTAAAGTCCTAGCTATTCCTTCTGGATCATATATTCTATATGAATCATCAGTTGAATTTTTTATGTGTTTTAATCTCTGTGTTCCAGAATTGTTTTCAATGTCGAATCCGAGAGGTAATATTTTTCCTCTACTTCTTCCTCTAAGATGTCCGATAATGAACAAACGTTCTCTGTTCTGTGGAACGAAATATTTGCTGTTAATAATTTGCCATTCGAGATCATACCCCACTTCATCAAGGGTTCTAAGCATTTCTCTGAACGAAGCTCCTTTGTCGTGAGATAAAAGCCCTTTGACATTTTCGAGAAATAAATGCGTAGGTTGTTTTTCCCTAGCAATCCTAACGATTTGAAAAAAGAGATCACCTCTGTTATCTTCAAATCCTTTTCTGTAACCACTAATTGACCAAGCTTGGCATGGAAATCCACCACAGAGAACATCAAAATCCTCTATATCATTGGTATTTATATGTGTTACGTCAGAAAATTCAGGTTCATGGCCAAAGTTCTTTGCGTATGTTTGTCTTGCATACTTGTCTATCTCACATGATCCAATACATTCATGCCCATTTCTTTCCATTCCAAGTCTAAATCCACCTACACCACAAAACAAGTCAAAGAATTTCATAGTAATATCAATCCGTACACTATGAACGTTATGCTTAGTATGGTTAGTATGCCAAATATCAATACTATCTACTCCTGTTTAATTCCTCTATTGCTCTAATTAGACGTTCCAATAGCATTTCTATTTTCTCTTGATTATATAATTTAATTATTTCTGTCATTGTTTCACCTCACATTCACTACAAATACGAAGTCTTTTTCTACTAGACTTTAATGGTTTATTACAATCACGACATTCTTCCATGTAAAAGTGAATAGTATATTAGTTATTTAAATCTAACTCTGATAGCCTGTAAGATATACTTTCAAGCCTTTCCCTGCTGTAGAACTTCCGACTTGATCTACATCTACAGTTATTAATGCTCCACTTGCCAATGCAGTATCGCTTAGTGTAGGAGCTGTTGCTGCTGTTGCAGTAGAGGTTTCTCCATCATCTATAACTATTTTATTTGAAGCCATGATTGTAGTTCCTGCTTCATTAACATCAACTATCATGGTACTTCCTGCAGGAGCTGTTTGAACACTTGCTGAAATACCTGTAAGTACCATAGCATAAGGCATAATAAATTTAACTACATCTGTTGCTACTGCTACATCTGTGGTTGATTCGTCAGAACAAGCAAGCATAATACATTCTGTCTTTGCTGCAGTTGCTACATCTGCTAATGTGATTGTGCCATCTGCTATCTTAGATGATATAACTGCGTCAGCTGCAATTTCTATTGCTTCGACACTTGAACCGACACCTGAAGTGTCTTGTGGTGGATAATTAGCCATGTGGTTATCCTTCCATACCGACTTCAGATATTCTACATATTCTAACTGTAGTTCCTGAACCATCAGTTGTTCTCATGTTAAATGTATCTCCGAATCTTACAGGAATATCCCAAATATATAATGCTTCAGCTACTACGCTGTTGCCTGAATTTAATTTTAACCAGGTTGTTCCTGAATCTAATGTAAATTGAACATCTACTGCTGAACTTGCTGCTACTGATACTCTAAATTTAGAGGCCTCTTGATCGGAAGATAATGTTTCTGGAGATAAATCTGCTGCAAACCATTCAGCGTTCTGTGCCTTAGAACCACTTGCTGAACCTATAACTTCAACATGAGTGCTAACCATATCTATTCATTAATCCTTATCATTATTAGAAGTAAATTGTTTATGTTCATCTATTACTGCTTTACACATAATCATTAGTTTGTGCATGGCTTCCAAGTCAACTTCCTTCTGTTTGTCATGGTTGTTTGCAAACGCTAATTCATACCATGATAATATAACTTTATAATCTTCAGCATTTAACTCTACTTCTACCATTCTTTTTCCTCTACCTTTCTCTGATCATCACGTTCAATTAAGAACAAGTCCATAATTTCTGCGTATTCAGGTATTAATGAGGGTTCAAATTCTGTTTTTTCAAGTAAGCGACACACTAGCATACATTGTCTAGCAGTAAGTTCCATGTCCATAGTATCACTTACCTATATCAAAGAAGTTTGGATTATCCTCTAGGAAGGATTCACATTGATTACAATTATCCTTTTCAATGTGTGAAGCTATAATCTTTTTCTTACTTGAATTTTTCATATACTTATCTATCTTTGGGTTCTTCAATAAAATCTTAGCGAATGGACAAATATCACTCCAATCTTCATTCATAATTTGCTTCATTCTATCATCTAATTCCTTTAATGCTTTGTTTGAATTAATCGCAAATTTAAGACCTTTGGTTGTCATAGGTTTAACTACGTCATGGCAAGTGCATTTACATTTAGTTGCCACACATTCTAATTTATCTCTACATAACCTACAATTTCGTTCATCTTCCTCAATTTCCCACCTGGTTTTAAATCCGTATTCACCTTCTACTACATGAGCTAATGATGTTGTAGAGTTACACGCTACTATCAGAGCTTCATATTCCATTTGTGTTGTAGCAAACCTACTATCTCTTGCTGATTTAACGTGCTTACTAATCTTGGTACATAGTTTAGGATCATGTTTTTCCTTATGATCTTTCTCCATTTTAATAGCAAGTTTAGCTAGTTCGCCTGCTACAAAACATTCAAAATTATATTTCTCTATATCTTCTTTGGTTTCTTTGACTTTAATATCCTGGCTTGGCCCACGTTCCATATCCTTAATTCTTCTAAGCAAATCATCTTTCATAACATACAAGTCTTTGTCAGATATTTCATCTAATTTTACTTCTTCTTTCTTATACAAATGCCTATATTTTTCAGGGAGTATTTTATACAACCAAGATTGACTAATCATTTTAAAGTTATCTTCTCTTAGTTTGTTTATCAGTAATGCTATATCTTTTACACTAGGTTCTTCATTGGTATTTCTTTCCTTGATATTCTTAATTTTAGTTAATACTATGGTATTTTTTTCTTCTATAGCTTCCTCATATATATATGCCAACTCTAATATTTTGGCTTTAACAACAGGTTTTATATCTTTCTCAAAATGTTTAATCTCATTGATAACTTTCTCTGCTTTAGAATGATTATACATAAAAAAATAAAAAGAAGTGGTATTAATAAGCCTATATATAAGTCTTACTACTACTCTTTTTTTAGCCTGGAAATATCTTCTCTCATATTTCTAAGCTCTTTTATTAGCAATAACTGTATAAGTTTATCCTCTTTTGCACTAACAATCATTCCAAATGTTTGAGAGTTTTTGGACATTGTTGGGTGTAGTGTTGAGGTTACATGAACTGCAAGAGATTCTAACTCCTGCTCAAATGTCAATAATTGGGCGTGTTTGTCCATTCCTTCTTGGCCAACTTCTTCCCATTTGACATTGTGTTCTGAACCACTATTACCTAATACAGTTTGCTGTTTTTCCTTTGAAGGATAACTTTTTCCAGAGTTGCCTATCAGTTTTGATATAACTGCTGAAGCTTCCTCTTTTGTTGAGGGAACTTCAACGCCTTTTCTCTTTAAAAAAGCCACTTGCTTCTCGGTTGGTTCTTCCACCATAGTCCTTATTCTACACTTCCCGTCTATTAAATGTTCCGATTTGCTAACTGATTCTCTCCAGAACCATTTCATATTATTCTCTTTACCAAATATACCATTAGGTGTTTTACCGTCTTTAGTAATCATATTTCCATTTTCATCTATCCTGGCTTCAAAATAAATAAGAACGCCACACCCTCTAGGGCATGGTCTTTCCTTCGTATGATATGCCTGGTTAGGCAGATTTTTGTCGAAGATTGGCAAGTTCCTTACTCGTTAATGTAGTAACAGGTTCACCATTATCGTCAGTTAATACTGCTCCTAACTGTTCTACTGCTAAAGTTTTAAAAGCTTCAATAGCCAATTTTACATTTGATTCTGCTACATCAATTAATAGTTGATCCATTGATATAGGATTGTTAGGATCAATGTTTAAAGTTATAGCAACTTTAGATGTTTTGGCAAACCTTTCTAGCTTTAGGTGTAATGGTTCTGCTGTCTTTACAACTGTGGTTTTATCCACTATCGTATTCTCTATATCCATGACATACACTACAAAGCGTCTAATATAATTCTTTCTCCTTTATTAGTTCTCATAGCTATTTTACCATTATCATTCCAAGCTATCAACACTTGGCCTTGCCATTTTTCATCTGCTAATTTCTCACGTTCTTCAGGCTTTACATAGCCATTAGTTTTTGCCTGGATTAATAATGGATAGTTAAACCATTTCCTGTCACTATATGGTTGTGGTGGTATTGCTATAATATCATAAAGTCCTTTGGAAGCGTATGCCCTTAGACAATAATATCCCTTGTTTCTAAGAAATTTCATAATACGATATTCAAACGCCCTACCTTTTTTGTAGTTAGTTTGTTTTCGTTTACGAAAGTTTGTGCCTGATACCATGAGCATAAATTAACATTATGATTTGTGCAAGACTTAACAGTTCTACCAAGTCCACACCGTAAAGAATGAAATCTAATACAGGGTGTATTCTTGATATAATTCCTAACTGTAGATAGGTATCTGCTGCCCATACCATGTGAGGTATCTGAACAATGTGTACCATTAACAAAAATGCTAATGATCCCATTAACTGTTTCTCATACCAATTCCAAAATCTATTCCACATCTTTAACCTTCCTCTTTCTCTTTTTTTGTTTACCGAAGAATTGTTCCATCTCCCAATCTCTTAATGTTATAGCCATTCTGTAGCCCATTGTATTCTAAAAATTAATTTTTCTTCCTGCTCATCATCTAATGTTTCATCAGCTTTATCAACTGCGTAGTGTATTGTTTCATGTGAAATTGTGTATAACATATCTTCTATACATTCATGTTGTGTAGGGAATATTAATATACGTTCCGTATCTGGATAATACATACCTCTATTCTCTTGACTATCAAATCTAAAATCTATGAACACCATAATTTATCCTCAAATCTTATGTTTATCTGAAGCAAATGTATTGTGCATTTGTTTACAACATTCACACTCTTTACATTGTTCTGAATCCCAATGTAAGCATATACCACACACACATTCCATTATACAGAAGCACCACCTACGGCAACACGCTTCATCTCTTTTACTAATACGTCAAAGTTTTGCCATACATCTATCTCACAATGATCCATGATATACTTCATACTTTTCTTCCACTTTGGGTGTTTAACATAATAGATTGTTTTCCATATATCCAAGTCAACTGAAGTCTTATCATCACTTCCACCTATAATTTTCCCTGCGTTTCTTAGACTATTACCACCTGAATTATACAAATTGTATTTATTCTTAGTTATACGCCAAGTATCTATGATACGAAAATCATTATATTCTGGAACTAGTTTATCCTGTTTAGTCAAGTGACACCTAGCCGTTACATAAGGTAAATCAAACTTTGATATATAATGCCCTGCTACAACATCTGCTAGAGATAATTCCTCTGCTAACGTTTGAAGTATTCTTATATCAAAATCAAAGTTCTTTGTCTTATACCCTTTATTCATATCACTAGGTTGTAAACTGTCATATATCATATCCTTTTCATCTGTCAATATATCCCATCTTAAAGCATACCAACAGATAACAAAGCCCATACGAGCATTAAAGTTGATACTCTCTATATCAAATATTGTAAAATATCTATATCCTTTCATCAACCATCTGTATTGCTCTTTACTTAGGTTCTTACAATCAAATAAATAATCTACTTCAAACTCATGTAGTTTTCTATGGTTATCAAACCTCTCTTGTATTTCGTCTTTATTTAGGTTTCTCAATGGTTTTCTCCAATTCCGACCAGGCTTCATCAGATAATTGTTTATACTTGAAATCTTTGTTTGTAACTAGAACTGTAACATCTCCAAAGTCCGTCATATTATTTTCTAACATAGCCTTGATAGTTTCCAATTCCTCATCAGAAAATCCTTCCCCATACATTACAACAAATCTTCTCATCATTGAAACAGATATATACTTAGTTAATAAATCTATTGTTATATCTTTGCAACATGATTATAATCATGTGAACTCATATCACATACTTTCTTACCATTCCATCTACAAGCAGCACACCTATCATTACCATATTTTAAACTGCCTGACGTACAACCTTTATGTTTAATTAATCTCCATTTGCCTGTGTTCTTATGGTGTTCATAATCCCAAGATAAACCTGTTTCTCCACAATACTGACAAGTCTTATCTGACACGCCAAATCACTACCATGTATGCGTTTCGTGCCTGGTATTTTGTAGGTTGTTTATTCTTATTGAATTTAATTCTGCCTTTTGGTTGAGCATGATATTCTGCATGACCTTCAATATACTTATGCCAAAACTTACTGCTAACCGTATTTGCAGGAATTATCATTAGTATGTTTATGTTGTTTTGTCGCCATTCATTATATGCCTTTTCAACAAACTTGCCTGTTATACTATGTGGTGGATTACACCAACTATCTTCTACCCATTTTTCTAAAAGTCCGTCAACACAAAACCTTTCACATAAACTATTACCTTGATTAGCAGCAGTATCTAGTTTAGGGAATACTCTGTATTTATAACATAGATCCTTAAACAACTGTGGTGGAGTTTCAAACTCATCATCAATGCTCATATTTATACATACCATCTGCTTGTTCAAGTAATATACCTTGCTGATTATTCAAAGACATTACATATTTCATAGCTGATTGTGCTGTCTTAAACCATTTAGTATCTGCTAATTTTTCACATAAAACTTCCAAGTCAAACTTGTTTTCATTATCACAATGATTTTTGATAGTTTGAATAACATAATCTTCCTTGTTAAAGTTATCAGGTATCTTTGACATATCCATCTCCTTCTTTGTTTTCATGCCAAATGTTTCTAATGAGTATCTATACAATCTTATGGCTTCCTCAATATCCTTCTTCTCTATCTTATCACAAAATCGTAGTTTTGCATGAGCTGTAGCCAATCTAATTAAACCTTCAAATCCTCTCATATCTATTGATAGTGAATCTTCTGTTTGTTCATATCCTCTAAGTTCTACAAAGAAATCCTCTAACATTTTCATGTTTTCATGTTCTACTGTTGGATTAAACTTTTTAGCATAGTTGATAAGTTTGGTCATTTCTTGTATATCTAATACTTCACAATCATTTTTATTCTGTCTTACTTTAGCAATATGTCTAAGTTTCTTTATATCAATATCTTTGTCAGCTATATCTCTAATTAAAAATATCAAGTCAAACCTTGACAGTAATGAATCAGGCATATTGATATTTTGTGATATAGATAAACCTGTATTATATTTTGAAGTTCTTGGATTTGCTGCTGCTATAATAATTGTTTCAGCAGGAAGCGTTAAGTTAGAACCAATCTTATTTAGTGTAGCACTCTGTTGTTCCATAACTTCGTGTAATGCTGAACGGTCTTGATCTGCCATCTTATCTATCTCATCTATACAAACACAACCTTTATGACATAAAACAACGGGGCCAGCTTTGATAACATTACGACCATCTGCAAGTTTATCAATCCCCATAACCAACCCTGCTGCTGAAGTTGAACGCCCTAATGCGTAAGCTGATTTGCTTGTTACTTTAAGAACGTACTTTAATAAACGACTTTTTGCCGTACTTGGATCACCAACTAACAATGTGTTAATGTCACCTCTCAAATCTCCTATCTTTTCTCCACTAACTAGGCTAAGTATCAATGCTTCTTTCTCATTTTGTAATCCCCATATTTCAGGTGCAAATGAATCTGTTAATTTAACAATCCAATCTTCTTTCATCATTTCTTTATACTTTGTAATTTCCTCATCTGTTGGTAATGTATCTTTTTTCTCATCAACATCTGATAATTTTGTCACATCAAATACAATCTTGTTAGTTCCGTTCTTTTTCTTTACTGCTGTAAATGTTCCACTTAGTATTTTATCTTGACCTATATACACTTGCTTTGTATTTTCTCCTGTTATAACACTCTCCATAGTCATAGGTGTCATGTGTTTAGCTTCACCAAACGGTTCTTGTAAAATCAATGATCTGATTAATTTAACCTTACAAGCAGATTCATCTCGTTTCATCTTTACAGAACAATCCTGACATTTAGGTGCTTCAGGTACTTCCCTACTCTCATCAGCTTTAAACGTAAGAGCTGAATTACATATACGACATTGATATGTCACAACTTCATCATAGGTTTCTAAATCTCCCCTTGCTATTACCCTTGCTAACATAGTTCCTTGTTTGTTATGCCATTCTTCATCATAGTCATTCATCTTTAAATTTATAGGATCAAATGTCTTTTCGTGATCCCAATCATCTGCAACAGATATTATAGTATGGCGTAATGCCTTACATTCTATAATCATATCCTTGTTATTTCCAATAAAGTGTTTACCACAACTAGAACACATTCTATGCACTATTCTCTACCTCATTCACTATTCTCTTAACCTGGTTTAGTATATTAGCATTTTCCTTACATTTCAGTTTTAATACAACAGGATCGATAGTAGATTCTCCACAAAGTAATTTCAATGCTCGTTTAATCATAACTGAATGGGAACAATCAAACTGTTTTGATAACTCATCAATATTATCCATAAGATGTTTATCCTTTTCAGGTAAGGAGAAACTGTATATATTTGCCATTAATAACTATTAATTATTAATCCCTATATATTTTTTCCTGTTAGATGATCGTTTGGGTTTTGTTCTAAGTATCGTACTACAACAAAAACATTTTGTAGCAGGAAGTTCAATCCATACTTCACATACAGAACACCTACCAAATTTATCATATACTCTAAGATGTTTTGGTTGAGAGTGTGTTGTATCACTACAAAGTCCTTTACAATACCTCATGTTATTTAAACGTAAGACTTGCTTATAAAGCTATTATAAATATCTTTCCAACTCTTTATCTAGGTAATCTTCCATTGAAGTGTTTGTTTCCTTCAAGTCAGCAAGATTAACTACTATAAGTTTGATATGTGCGTCACGATATAATCTATTTCTCTCAACCGTTTTGGCCACTTTACGATCATGAACTGCTCCATCTATTTCAATTATAACAAGTCCACAAGTCTTATACCACATCATAATATCTGGATTCTTTACTATGTATTCTTTAGCTTCTTCCTTAGTTACAGATTCTGCCCACTTGTATAATTTCTCTTGTTCTTTATCAAATAGAAGATACCATTCTATCTTTATCCATCTTATTTTATAACGCTTAAAGAGGTATCGTTTTACTGCAACTAGGGTTTCAGCGTCAGATTGTCCTCTCTGTTTATGCCTTTGACCATAATTTATTCCAGATTGTTTTCCTCTAGGCATTAATAACTAACAGTTGATAATATTAATAAACATTTATATTACGGAATACATATTGTATATTGCTTTCCCTAATGATCGCAAGTCATGGATTAAGCAACATCACGTATGGAAGATAAGGTTTTCATACTAAAAACTGATGAGGTGCCTGTGGTATTCCAAGAAGCAGTTTTCCTTATCTAACATATTTTTGTGCTTGCTGTTGGTAATTGAAAACAATCTTTTGTAGTAACTTGAACATCATTAGTGGCCAAAGCAAAACTAACTACAAATAACACTAAAGCCATTCCAAGAACAAATAAATTAAATTTCCTCATAATGATCCGTTTTGGTGTAGTTCATTTACCTGGACTACAAAAAGATCTCCACTTGACATGGCAAAGTCACTAAACACTACTCTTGCGTGCATAATACCACTTGTTGCTGCTGTGAATAATCCTGCCTCTTTAATTGTTAATGGAACTCCTGATATATGAGAATCTTGCCAAAGTACCCCAAATTTTGCTGTTTGGTTTACAACCTTACGTTGACCTTGTGTTGAGAATCTTCTTCTAGCATAAGAACCACCTGAATCTTCTGATCCTAATGATGTTTGAGATTCTGCTTCTGCTGTGCTAGATGTTCCTATTCCACAATAATCTATAGTTGTTGATGTTTCTCCTGTTTCTCTTTTTGCTGCTTCAGTTAATCCTGTTGTTGTTAAGATATTATTTGCTGTAATTACTTGAGTTGGTAGTACGGTCTTTCCTGCATTACCTTCACAATCTAAAATTTCTCGTAACATTTTTTCATGGTTATCTACTATGCACGTAGGATTTTTTGCAAAGTCAACTTCACTCTCATTCCATTTAGTTACTATCCAATTATCTGCTTGCAAGTTAACATGGCGAGATACCCCCCTAGCTAACTTTTCGAGATCAATCAGTTCCATATACTGTTACCTCTGTGCCTTCTGCAAATGAACCTGTATCATTATTAAACAATGTTACACTTGTGATTGCGTTAGATGTATTAGCCCACTTGCCCACTATCTCTCTACGGTTTGGTGCGTTTCCTGCTCCATTACCTGAACCGTTAGTTACAAGTTCTGTGATTACTAATTTTTCTTTAGTTGCTTCATTAATCACATTAGTTGTGATAAAAGTTGTTTCTCCACTTGTACCATATCCTGCTAGTATTACATTTTGTGAAGTTCCTGTACCATCACTACCACCATTTGATGATTGCCTTCTCGCATAGTTTGAACCACTATCTGCATTAAATCTATAGTTTGCAGTAACTTGACCATCTGAAATAGTTTTTGCTTGAATCATTAAATGTTTTTTTGCTGTAAAAGTATCTGTTGTAATTGAATCTGATGTTGCAGCTTCTTTTGCTCCTAGTACGGTTATGTATGATCCTGCTGCAAAGTCGCCACTACCACCATTATCTATCTGTATTCTTGTAATTTGTGCAGAGGTGTTAACCCACTTACCTGCAAGTTCTCGTCTTGTTGGTACGTTCCCTGCACCTGCTGTTTCTGCGTTCATAACATGACCAATAACTAACTTTTCTTTATCTGATATGTTTGTAATTTCCGAAACTGCATATTGATTTGTTGTTGCAGTTCCTACGTCATGTGCTAACATAGTTCTAGTAGCGTATGCTCCATCACTACCACCATTATCACTTAAACGGATTGCATAGTTAGAACCATTATCTTGATTAAACCTCATGTAGCCATTAATACCACTAGATGATATACCATAATAAATTATTTTCAAATTCTTTTTAGCTGTAAAAGTACCTGAATCTATAATATCTCCTGCCGTACTTAATTCAACATGAGCTAATCTTTCCCAAGCCATTTTAATCTGCTCCAAACACCTGTATTCTACTTCCACTAGCAAAGTCGCCACTTCCACCATTAACTGCTGTTACTCTCACAATTTGTTGATCTGTTTTAGCCCACTTGCCTACAACTTCTTTACGTGCAGGGGTATTGCCTGCTCCTGCGTCAGAAGCTCTAAGTTGTTCAATATGTGCTAGTTTTTCTTTATCTGATTTATTAAAAATAAACATATCAACAAAATGATCTTGTGCTCCATTTGTACCAACATAATTAATACCTGAATCACTTGTATTATTTGAACCACCACCACCGTTTGAACCATGTATGTATGCGTATGAACTATCATTATAATTATTGAATCTAATTTTTACATTATCAAAGTTTCCGTTTGCTATACCATGTATTCTAACCCATAGATAATTTTTAGCTGTAAAAACTCCACTATTTAGTGTATCGCCACCACTATAAGTAACATCTGCTAACTCTTGCCAAAAGTTTGTTCCTGAATCAGCTTCGTCATTATCAAATCCTAGTACGACTAATTCACTACCACTACCAAAAGAACCTGATTGTGAGTTTGTTGCTGTAACTTTTGTTATAGCATTTGAAGTATTTGCCCATTTTCCTACTAATTCACGAATACGTGGAGCTGTGCCAGCTCCTGCTGTATTTTGCCCTGCATGATTTAATTGGACTAATTTTTCTTGTGTTGCTACATTAACAACATTTGCTACTGAAAATTCATTACTTGTTGTTGAAGTTGCAAATTCTAAGAAAGCATTACTTGTTGTGGTTGTATCACTCGCATTACCATCTGATAATCTATAAGCATAGTTATTACCTGTATCATCATTGAAAGTTAATTTGTTTATCATATCACCATCTGCCACACCATAGTATAATATCATAAGATTATCTTTGGCAGTTATTGTACCTGTTGTCATAACATCACCACTAGAACTTAATGTTTGCCTACCTAATTCTTTCCATGAGGTATTTGCTACTGAACCACCGACACTTGCAGTTCCTAATTTCTCCCAAGCCATTAGTCAAAACCCCATACTTTTAATGTTGAACCAACGTCAAAATTTCCACCACCACAAGTAACTGTGATACGATTAATTTGTGCAGAGGTATTTGCCCATTTACCAACGGCTTCCATTCTTTGTGGTGCGTTTCCTGCTCCTGCTGAATTAGCTATTGCATATTCATATATCACTAATTTTTCTTTATCTTGTTTGTTAATTATATGATAATTTGCAAGTGTATTACCACTTAATGCACCATAGTTAGAATCTATTCCACCTTTAGTATCATTTGTAGAATCACTACCACCATCATCTGAATATCTTTCTGCATAGTTGTTTGCACTATCATTGTTAAACCTCATAACCATATCTCCTGTTGCACTATCAACATTCCATAATTGTACCCATAGATATTTTTTAGCTGTAAATGTTAAATCAAAAGAATCTCCATCTGATGAAATGGTTTCACTTCCTAATTCTTCCCATACTGATGTACCTTCTGTATCATCTGGATCATAACCTAATACTACTACTTCTGATCCTACTGCATAATCTCCTGAATCTGAATTATAACCATTAACACTTGTTATACTATCTGATGTGTTTGCCCATTTGCCTACGTTTTCCCTTCTTTCAGGATCATTTCCTGCTCCTGCACCACCTTGACCTATTGCATGACTAACCATTAATTTTTCTTGATCTGCTGTATTAATAATATGTGCTACACCAAATTCTGAAAGTTGGGGGCCGGTACTATTTGTGAAAAGGGTGTTGCCTGATGTGCTTGTAGTATCACTACCACCATTATCATTATATCTATTGGCATAATTATTTCCTGTATCTCCATTAAATCTTGATAGTCTATTTATACTACCACTAGAAAATACGTGTCCTAACACCATCATGTATGGTTTTGCTGTTAATCCACTAAACGATTCTGATAAAGTAGGAGTTCCTGATGTAGAAGTTGTATTATTCCAGAATTTTACACTTTGAATTGTTCCTACAAAGTTTGTGTTTGTGTTTCCTGCACCTGTATTATGCCTACTACCTACAAACAAATATCTTAAACCTGTTGTTCCACTTATAGTGCTTGAAGATGTTCCAACTAATGTACCAAAATTATTGGTGTATAGTTTTGCTTCAACTGCTGTAGCTGATGTCCTTTTTATTTCAATATCATAATCTACTCCTGTTGAATAATCAGGTCTAACTTCATTACCTGTAACTTCTGTAGTTGAACTATTGAAACTTTGAACTGCTAAATAATCATCTGAATCACCATAATCTCCCGGTCTAGCTGCAACCATTGAACCTGAATTAGCACCGTTTGCTGATGTTATACTTGATAATCCAAGCCACATTTCACCATAAGTATTGATTGTTGAAAAGTTAACTTTTTCAAATCTTAAAACCCATTGTGTATCTGAAACACTTGTTAAATCAATATATCCTTTAGCACCGTTTGTTCCAGATTCTATATGAAAATCTAATTCTGTATTACCTGTGTCTATGTCAACATCGCCTGCATATTCAACCCAATTATGACCTGCGACATTTATAGTATCTGATGTACCTGTTAATGTTTTTCTTCCAAGTTCAACCCAATGTAATCCTGCTGCTGCTGCTGCTCCTAGCCAATAGCCTGTGGATAAGTTTCCAAAAACCATTTTACGCTGTCCTGTAACCGTCTAGTTTTACTTTAAGTCCTGCTCCTGCCGTTGATGAACCAATTTGATCAATATCTACTGTAATCTCTGCGTCAGCAGCAATACTAGCGTCAGATATAACTGCTGCACTTGCAGCACTAGTTGAGGTCTTTTCTGAAGCGTCAATCGATAATTTTGTTGAAAGTATAGTTGATCCTGCTTCGTTAATATCACAAATAATTGTTGAACCTACTGGAGCTGTAGTTACACTTGCTGATACTCCTGTAACATAAAATGCAAAAGGACATCTAAATGTGACTTTTCCTGTACCAACTGTAAGTGCTGTAGTTTCGTCAGAACAAGCCAATAGTATAACTTCATTAAATACATTAGAATGAACATCTCTGTCAGGCATATTTAATACTCTAGTGTTTGAAGCACTAACTGTTCCTGCGTCTATTCTTACTCGTTTAGTTGTAGTTGAAGGATCTGTAATTACAATATCATCATCTTTAATATATGCAATTTCCGAACCACCACCGTTTAAGAAATTACCAATTTTGTTTAATGCAGTACCACCAAATTTGGTACTTGTAGAAGCTGAATCCCCTGAAATAGTATCAAAGACCATATTTATATTATCCCATTTAAATTAAAAAGAGAAGTATTAATAAACCTCATCATTAACACTACTAGCCTCATTAGTAATAAATTGAATGGCATTAAGCTGATTTTTAGTAGTCATTCTAGCCTTATCGTGAAAATCGGCTATTTCTGTGGTTGATAATGGTTTAGATTCTAAGAACCAATGTGCCAATGAACCCTGTAAATTCCTATCTCCTGTCTTATTTGCTCCAATTAGGGCATTTTCTGTTGTAGTTAAATTGTCTATTACTGATGAAGAAGTGCTTCCTATTGATACTTTATCAAGATATATCTGTAAAACCTCACTTCCAGATACTACAGTTTCATAATCATCTGCTAGATAGTTTGCTGCTAGATAATCTGGATCAGATAATACGGTACTGTTTATACAAATACTATGCCAATTACCGTCAAATATGTTAGTTGCTGTTAAAGCGTTTAATGATACGGTGTCACTTCCATCTTCAATTTCTGCATATACAGCGTTGTTTACTGCTGTGGTTGAAAAATCATCTGTATCAAAATCTGCTGTCAAGAAATTATCTGCTTGTGCAGGATTTATGATAACCTCTATTCCAGATTCGGAAGGTTGAACTTGTAAGTAATCTGCTGCTAGATAATCATCTGAATCATAATCTGGATTTTCATCTGTTAGGTTAGACTTTGAATATATTGCTCCACCTTGCTGTGTTGACTTGAACCAAAATATCATACCAAAGTTTGCGTCTTGTGGAGATAGTGTAGTATTATGTGGTATTGTGATAAATGAGTTTCCGTCAAATACGCCCTCTGCTCCATATTTTAAATCGGTTAATGGAAATGTTATAGTTCCTGTTGTGACGTTAGTTACAGGGTATGCTGTCTTTCCACCCGGAGTTAATGTAAATGTAAAATCATCTCTATTTCTTACCTCTGATCCAGAACCATCTGGGCCACCGGATTGATCAGAAGTAGTCCTATTATGCATTTCAGGACTAAATGCAATTTTTTCTTGTAAAGCGTCGTCTTCTACGTCAGGATTTGCTGCCTGTAAAGATTCTAATATTCTGTTTAAAGTTTGTCTATCAATAGAACCACCACTTCTAAGATAATTGTTAATGTCTATACTCATCTAATAATGCACTTCCTCTAGTCTTAATATGACCTTATTAGCTCCAATAGAAGTTTCTCCAGATTTTGACTTCATTTCTATATCTGTAGCTAATATGTTTGCCTTTACAGATAATCCTGTTTTAGAATCATAAACTCTACAATATTGGCCAAGTGGTATTCTTAGTGTCGGTGGACTTACTGTAACTTGGGAATAATATCTTCTTTCCAATCCCAATACCTCTCCTGCTGATATGAGAGCTTCCCTAGCACTTCCTTCTTCCTGACCACCATTAAAAGTCACAACTTTTTCTCTAGTTCCATATTTTGCTTTTGCTCTAGTATTTTCTAATATAATTTGTAAAGCCTTTTGTGAATAATCTCTAATACTAAATAGTCCTGTTGCACTAGACCAATTACCATCTACACCATCTGCTGAAGTCCAAAATGTTCCACTACCTGTTTTATAATCCATTGTAAGATTATGTGATGAATCTCCGTATTTATGAATAACAACTACAAGTGGTGTTAATGGTTCAACATCTATTTTTTCTTGTAATCCTAACTCTGTCCAATCACCTGATGTTGAAAGAGATTGAACTTTAGCAGAATCTAAAGTAATTGATTTTTTCATTGATGTAAGTTTTGGAGAATTAGAATCTGAAGCATTGACATTTGCTATTGTTATGGTAACAGGAGAAGTAGGAGTTCCTGTCTTACCTAACCTTAATGCTATCTTACCTATGTTATCTTGTTCAGGTGTAAATGGTATTCCGATAAATGATGTGTTAGATGTTCTTACTGCATTTTCTGAACCACTATTCTGCTGATCAATTTTTACTGTATTAGAACCTAATCCATGTAATACACTATATGCTCCATCATAAGATGAATCTCTCCATTCTTGACTAGAATTTACTAAATATCCTATTCTTGATGAATCCCAATTTTGTGCTGTATCTCCTGCCAAATCATTAGTAAATAAGAATCCAGAATCTACAGAACCAGGATCTCTTAAAAACAAATCTCTATCAGCGTCAACTCCAAACATGGCATTACCTGATGAAGATAACTCTGATAATGCTGTTGCATAAGTAGCAAACGATTTTTGCATATCAGGTAATTTAACATCTATATCTTGTATGTTGTTTACAGTTATTCCTAAATCACTATTATCTAATCCATGATCTGCCTGGTGATCAGAATCCTCTATTATATCTTTTACCAGTTCACTTACCTTGGTTGTAGTGTTAGTGCTATCTATAGTAATACCATCTGCTGCCTTGCCTTGAAAACGCTTGATATTTGTAATCCTATCTCTTAATACTGCTCCCCACCCTATACATGATAATATAATATGCTGTTGATTTGTAAATGGTCTTACTACTGAAACCTCAAATATTTTTCCATAAAACCATCTTTGTAAAAGAGGTTGAGATTTACCAAGATATATTTGAACGTCCCATTGTCTTTCAATCTTTGAATCTCTAATATTATTCGTAGTATCTGTAAGTACGTTATTTCTATCGTCTATCTTTAATACTGCATATCCAAAATCTGAATTTATACCATTATGTATTTTTAATTCTGATAATGTAAAGTCTTGCTGTGGAGATACTGAAGCAGTAGTTACACTTGTTTCATACCTATATTTCTCTACTCCTGTTCTATCAGTTATGATAATTTTAGGGCTTAGTTCGTTTATATCATAATTTGGTGTTAAAGCCATTATACTACTCCTGACGACATAGCGTCTAATCTTTGTTGATATGCTAACATATCGTTTAATGTTTGTTCTCCTTGTGATTTATCTCTAAGTATTTGTAATGCTTCGTTTTGGGATATTCCTAGTTGATTTCCAAACTGTAATGCTGTTGCTTTCTCCGTTGCTATTCTATTTGATATGCTTTGACCTAATGCTTTTGCGTTGTTTTGAGCTTGTATTCTCAACCATACTAAATTTACCTTTTTTCCTGTATCAAACGCTTTTTCTGCTTCTAATTGAACTTGTTCGTTATGGCTTGATTGTAATGAGTTAATTGCAGCGACATCTTCTGCTGATAATTGTGTGCCTGCTGTTCGTTCTACCCAATATCTAATATTTTCATTACCTGTTTGAAAAGCAGAATCTTTTGCTCGTTCTTTATACCATGTTGCTCTACCTAACGCTTGTGCTGCTGCATGACTTCTTGCCATACTACCTGTAGCTTCTCCATATACAACGTTTTGATAATATGATTGTGCTGCTGCTATAGCAGTATTTTGTGTAGATTGTGTTGCTCTATTTACCATTAAAGCTTCAAATTGCGACATTTGACCTAATGATTTTCTTCCTTGTTGAAATGATGTAGTTCCTGAAATATTTCTACTTTGATATGTTGCTTGATCAAGGTATGTTCCACCACCAACTAAAAAATCAGATATTATACCTTTTCTCTTATCTGCTAACTGTTGTTGAATAACTGCGAATTGTGCTTCAATTTCTTGTCCACCTGTACCAACATCTATTCCATATTTTGCTGCTATAGCTAACCTAGATTCTGTTAAACCTGATTTTCCCATTTTTAATAATTCATATAATGGATCATCTTGATCTAATGTTCCACTTATAGTGCCAACCATTTTTTTTAAAACTTCATTTGGTTTATCATCTACTTCATATTCAGGTAAATCTGGATATGCTATTTGTTTTAATTTTGACGCTGTATCAACACCTATAGCCCTACCATCATGTATTCTTCCCTCTATATTTATAGGTGTTAAACCATAACTGTAATTTGTTGTTCCTACAGTATATGGTGTTCTCCAAGATTTGAGTTTATTACGTTCTTTTTCTAATGAAGTTAATTGTGTTTGACCTAACCATTCTTTTTGTTTTAATTTAGCCTGTTCAGATAATTGATCAATACGGTATTCGTCAGGGTTTAAATCTGAACTATACATCTTCCCCATACTTTTCATAGTTTGTTGTCTATGATATTGTTCTAAGAAAAAGTCTTTATCTGTTGTAAATTTCTCTAAATATGGTATGATATATTCTTGTTTTAATATTTGATTAATTTCATCTGTGCTTAATACTGCTATATCTTCAACTGAAAAACCATAAATAGATGAGTTTGGATCTTTTGCTAATTCCCCTAATTGTCTTGTAGGATCAAATCTAGTTGGGCCTGCTGTACCACCTACAAAACCTGTCATGGCACTTACGCCTTCAGATTTTATTTTTGCTGCTAAATCACGTTGATTTACTACAGATTCTGCAAAATCTTTTTGGTCTTGGTTTGCGTATGCAGTTGTGCTAGTTTCTGAAGATTGTATATTTCCTCTTTTATTTTCAAGTGAAGTTGCAAACTGTCCTTGTGGTTGATCTTTAAATTCTCCTGTATCAGCAAATGCTTGTGGTAATAATTGCCAACTACCTGATCCCGACGGTTGTAAATTTGTTGTTTTTTTTTGAATTTCTTGTGTTTCTTGCATTTCCTCATTCATTTCTCTTTGTGCTACTGCTGTATCTTTGACTTCTTTTCTATATTTCTCTAGTTGAATAACTGCGTCAGCTAATGAATGTGGCATTTTAAATCCTAATGTATCACTTAATTCTCCTGTTACTGTATCTAATTCTTGTTCTGCTTCTGTAACTTTTTCTATTTCACTTGATAATCCAATCATACCACCTGTAATATCATACAAGAAGTTTAATATCATAGAGTTCTTTCCCATCATTAAATCCATAGCAGCAGCTATAGCCATAAATCCTAATCCGATTGGGCCAAGTGCTATTTTTAATCCATGAAGTGCAACACTTTGAGCTTTTGTTGCAATAGTGCTTAACTTTGTTGCTAAAATTGATTTTGTTTGACCTATTGTTGTTAAATCTAAAACCTTTGAGTTCATAGCCATCATTTTTTGGTTCATTCTATGAGCTCTTAAATTTTCCCATGTTGAAAAGGTATGTAATTTTGTTGCCATAGTTGCTCCTATTCTTGCTGCTTTTTCTTGACCTAGTAATGCAACTAAAGTTTGCATAGTAGAGAATCCTACGTTTGCTATGTTAGCAAAGAATAACATATAAACATCATTTACTGCTCCCTGTTCAATGACTTGTTTTTCTTGTTTTACTACCAAGTCAGCAGTTGCAGTTGCTAGTTCTTTATTGAGGTTTATCGCTTTTTGTGTATTTCCTAATCCTGCTTTTGTTAAATCATCTAATCTTAATTTTTTTGCTGCAAGTAAATCCTCTGCTCTTGCTACTGCTATTGCTGCCATTTTTGCTCTGTTTTGAGCTCTATCTAGGTTTGAAAATGAAGTTGCAGTTTGTACCATTGAAGTTGAAAGGTTTAACATACCTTGCGACATAGTTTGGAAGTTTACTGCTGCTGTTGTAGATGATTGACCAGCTCTGTCAGCAGAAGCAGCATATTGATTTAATGCTTGGCCACCTTGTTGAACTTCACGTTTCGTGTTGTTAACTTCTTGTCTAAAACCTATGATTTTTCTTGTTGCTCTATCAATATCTATATGTATGGTTAACCTAGATACTTCATTCCTTGCCATGTATAATACTACTCTATAATCTTAAAGGGAACTAATCAGCAGTAGCTCTCTTAATCCATTGACCTGTTCTACGCCTTCTACCCAATCTTCTTTTGAATTGTTTTCTACCTGTTCTAGCTCTAACCATGCTAATTTTACCCCTTCCTCTAAGTGAAGATACTTTAGTTCCTGTAAGTCCTACTGTTTTTGTAAGGTTTGAATTTCTTGGTACACCACCTGTTGAACTCATGTGATTAAATAATTTATTATGTTTTTTCATTTGAGATCTCATAACATCTCTCATAACCTGATCAAGTTTATTTTGAACGTGTATTATATGTGGTTGTGGTCTTATTCCTTTAGTTCCTGGTATAAAACCAAAATCTGTTGGAAATGCTTGTATTCCTGCGTTTTCTGCTCTTATCTCTGAACCACCACCTTTTCTATATTCTCCTGTTCCATTTTCTAACCAATCAAATAATTCAGGCATTGAAGTATCTATAACTATAAATTTTTCTGCTCTTTTAATAATAGACCAAGAATTAGAGTATGCACCTGTTTTTTTAGGTGCTGCTTGTCTAATCATTTTAAGAGTTAAATCCCCTATAACATCAAGATATTCCTTATGAAATGCCGTTCTAGCATTTGCTAAAGATATTAGTTTTCTTTCATATCGTTCTATACCTTCCCATTTTATATTACTAGCCAACTCTTTGACTACGGCTATCTTGTTCTTGTAAAGTATTTATGACATTTCTTACTAAATTAATATTATGAATAAGTTCATATCCATGTTTTTCTTTAATTTCTAGTATTTCTTTTAATGATCCAACACCATTATTCATAGCGTTTACTATCGTGATAAGTTCTTCTAATTCAGGGTGTTTTTTTATTGCGTTTGATCGTTCTGTTGAATCTCCTTCGTAGCAGTAACGAATTGCTTCGCTAAAGCTGTCGATCCAAACTTTGTTAAAAAAATATAGACAGAAGCAG
>VTLG01012981.1_pt1 | contig 30892 bp, 49 predicted proteins | sample 4694571 | NCBI WGS metagenome assembly VTLG01 (sample SAMN12604809, study PRJNA352737) | marine metagenome | biome: ENVO:00000447; feature: ENVO:00000209|ENVO:00000569|ENVO:01000036; material: ENVO:00002151; isolation source: viral sequences binned using virsorter ...
CATTATTACTCAATTACTTACGTCAAAAAAAGTATGGTTAGGAATTTCATCTATCATAATACCAATGGTAGCATCATGGTTAGGAGTTGATGAAACAAGTGTTAGTCAAATATGGTGGTCTTTGATCGCTATGCTTGGTGGACAATCATTAGCAGATTTTGGAAAGTCAAAGAAATAATAGATATAGATTAAAGCCACATGAGGTAACCGTTCTGAAAAGAATGCGTCAAAATGAAGTTCGCAATATATTAGTAATAGGCGACCTACACGAGCCATTTTGTTTAGACGGTTATCTAGATTGGTGTATTGAACAATACGAGATCTATAACTGTAACCATGTTATTTTTATTGGCGATATTTTAGATAACCACGCATTTAGTTACCATGAACCTGATCCAGATGGAATGTCAGCTGGTTATGAATTAAAATTATCTATTAAAAAAGTCCAAAAATGGTATCAAACATTCCCTAATGCAGATGTATGCATAGGAAACCATGATCGGATGGCTTCAAGAAAAAGTATGACAGGTGGAATACCAGCTGCATGGATCAGATCATATAATGAAGTATTAGGAACACCTAATTGGAATTGGGTTGAAAGTATAGTCTATGATGATGTATTATATGAGCATGGTGAAGGTGGACAGGCTCAAACTAAAGCAAAAAACAATTTAATGTCCAGTGTTTGCGGACATACACATACTGAAGCTTACTGCAAATGGTTTGTAGGTAAGAAATTTAAAGTATTCGGAATGCAAGTTGGCTGCGGTGTAGATTCTAGTAGTTATGCAGCAGCTTATGCTAGAAACTTTAAGAAACAAGCTATAGGATGCTCTGTAGTGCTAAATGATGGTAAACTACCAATTAATCTTTTAATGTCCTTATAATGCAGGAAAAGCACCAATTACCCATTATTATAATATATATGCTTATAATTATTATAATAGTATCCCTTTCTATTTGATATAGTCAACATATTATTTGTTGATAACTTTGTAAATATTTATGTTTATAACTATACGTATTGGTTATTTCTTTGTATATTTATCTCATATTAATCAATTAAATAAATAAAAATGAATTTAAAAGTTAAAAGTATCAGATACTTTAGAACCAATAGAGGAATAGGGTATCGAGCAAAAACAAATAGAAAAGGAGTAGAGATTCTTAATGACGGTAATGGCGGGGCTACATACTTACAGGGTATAGGTATAGGGGAAACCGCTATACTATACAGCTACAGCCACTTAACCGAAAGGCAGCTGGAAAGCATGCTGGATACTTATGAAAAAAGTAAAGGAATAATTTGTTAAATTAAATAACTCTGATGAGATCTTATAGTTCGAAACACCCTCAGGGGTGTCAGTTATTAAAAAATTAAAAAAATTATGCAATACAAAATTATCAACCGCACTTCTAGAAAAATTCAAATCATGAACAATGATGAATTAAGAACATTTTTAAGAATTAACAACATTAAAGATTATGCGATCAGCTTAATCAAACCTAAAGAAGAAAAACTATTAGATACTATATTTATTAGTTTTATTTCTATAGTTGTTGTGATCACAGTAAGTGAAATAATCATGAAATTATGGCTATAAATAATATAATAGTTGAGGATTGGTGGTTAAAGCCAATGATGAGAGAAAGTTCAGTATACTGTTTTGAAAAAGGATCAGGCAAATATATAGGTGATTTTAAGTCTGTAGGAAGAAATGTTAGAGTAGTAGGAACAAAAAAACAAATATATAATCTCTTTTGTAAAATGTTAGATCAACATGGATGGCAAATAAAAGATGATTGGAATGCAGAAATGAAAGATGAATATATAGAACTATACAAGAAAAATAATAATAAACCTTTAATAATAAATTTAATATAATGGCAAAAACAAGAAAACAATTAGAAAAAGATTTAATGAAATTTCCTAAGCTAGAAAAAGAACCAAAGCTTTTTCAAAGAATGAATAATATAAATACTTTTAATGTATACGAAAACGATGTTTATTTAAGAGGAACAGATGAATATGGTAACGACTTTCAGATTTGTTTTGATAGTTACAATTTTTTAGAATGGATAAATACCGAAAATTTAGAATATATAAAAGAACAATTAATTGAACACATTAAAGAAAAATAATATGAAATACTTAAGTGATTATATGGAAGAAAAGCAAACAAAATTATTTAATAAAACAGGAACAATCTTTGCTTTTAGTCAAAAACAATTTGAAGAAAACAGAAAAGAAAACGTGAAATATGTAAATTTAGGACAAGGAATGTTAACTGAAAAACCTTTTGTTAAAGAAGTTATAAATGGATTAGATAAAATTTATAAAGATTCTATAAAGCAAGATCTAAAAGAAAATGGCAAAGAAAAAATAATACTTAGAGAATTAGAAAACCACGAAGCGTTTTATGTAGGTAGTATTGAAGATACTATACATAAATTAAAAGATTATCCTATAACTAAAGATGAAATAAAAAAAATATATGTAAAGTTTTGGGATAAATACTCAAATTATTAAACTAAATTTATTATTTTTAACACAATTATAAACTAAATTATAAAAAAAGAAAATTATGGATACAGAAAAGCTAACAGAAATGTTTTACAAATATAATCTTGTAAAAGATAAAGATATTTTTAAACATCAGCATTATATTATTTTAACTAGGAGTGCAATAGAAAAAATACAAGCTCAAGAAGATATAGATTTTGATTTTGATATAGTTAGATCAGAACCTAATTTTGCCTCTGTAAAAGGTTGGGCAAAGAAAGATAATAAAATAATTAGAACAACAGGATCAGCAATTAAAGGTAGTTCATTTAAAGATGGAAATACTAATAGTTGGTATGTTTTGGAAATGGCTGAGAAAAGATGTTTTGCAAGAGCTACTTTAAAACTCTTAGGTTTGTATGAAATAGGAGTTAAGTCAGAAGATGAAGCAGAAGAATTTAAAAAGAATTAGTATAGGTATGGAAAGGTTAGGTATTAAACATTTATTAACTGAGCGGTTATACTTTGGATATTACCAATTCCTTTTCATACCTTTTTTAGAAATCAAAAAAGAATTAGTATAGGTTGGGAGTTATATTATAAAAGTGTCGCTTTAGATGTTCACTGATATAACTTCCTTCCTTTTTTAATAATCAATAAATATATAAATCATGAACATTACAGGAAAATTAGTAAAAAAACTAGATCAAGAATCTGGCATTAGTAAATCAGGAAAAGAATGGAAGAAACAATCTGTTCTTATTGAACAAAATGAAAAATTTAATAAGTTAGTTATGATCAGCTTTTTTGGAGATAAAATAAATTCTATCGACAAAATTGAAGAAAATACAGAAGTGAGTATATCTGTAAATGTATATTCTAGAGAGTATAATGGCAAATATTATACAAGCTTAGATGGATGGCATTGTGCAAAACTAGGAGAAGAAACAGTAGGATCCGTAGATACTATAACAGCTATGCATAATATTGCAAAAAATCCAACAGGAAATAATAATGATGATTTACCTTTTTAGTTATGACACAGAAAGATAATTTTAAACAAATTTGCAATCTTACTACAAATGTATTAGGATTGCGAAAAGGTTCACTTGCCTATAAAAGTAGACGTCAAGAATTACAAATTGCAAGAATGATTGCTGGAGTAATAGCTAGAAAAGAAGAAGGTATTAAACATAAAATTATAGCTGAAGAATTAAATCGTGATCGGAGTTTAATATATCATTATGAAAAATCTCATATTGCAAATTATACTTGGGAAAAATATAGAGATGCTTATAATAAAGTCTATTTATGTTATCATAAACTAGAAAATAGTAAAAATATTTTTGAGGATCCTTATATTATGAAAGAGTTTTTAATAAAAAAAGGAGTTAAAGAACATGTGAAAAATGAAGTTCAAATATTAGTTAAATCTGGTAAAGTTGGATGCACTATAAAAACTTCATATATGGATTTTTCGAACCAATTAGAAAATATTAAATTAGCACTTAATAATGCTAATTACAAATTTCAAATTGCCGATTTTATAGTTACCACATGAAAATAAAACCAAGTTATTATGCTATTGTTCCTGCAAATATAAGATATGATAAATCTTTAACACCAAATGCAAAATTACTTTATGCTGAAATTACAGCTTTATGTAATATGAATGGAAAATGTTGTGCATCTACTAATTATTTTGCTGATCTTTATGAAGTTAGTAAAGTATCTATACAAAAATGGCTTAAATTATTAGAAGATAAAAACTATATAAAGAGATCACTTATTTATAAAGAGGGTAGTAAAGAAATAGAAACTAGGTATATAACTTTGGTTAGTCAGCCTAGCAAAGAAATGTTAATAGATAATACTAATATAAATATAACTAATAATAATATTACATATAGTAATAAGCGTTTTATAAAACCAAAAGTTGATGAAGTTAAAAATTATTGTATTAAAAGAAATAATAATATAGATGCTGAAGCTTTTGTAGATTTTTATTCTTCTAAAAATTGGATGATCGGCAAAACAAAGATGAAAGATTGGAAAGCAGCGATCAGAACATGGGAAAGAAGGCAAAGTCAATTTAAAAAACCAACTACAAGTAAAATAGATAGTCAAATAAGTGAATATTTAAAAGGTAAAGAATTATTATGATAGAAAAAGGACAAATAGTAATTTGTGATCTAGAGTTACAATATACAAGAAATGGAAAGATTATAAAAAAAATTTTAAAAAATTTCTTATTTTCTAGAGATTATGATAATGATAATTTTCCAAATTTAGATGTTATCAAAAATAAGAGGTTGATAAATAAATTAGAAAAAAATAAATCTCATACAATAGAAAATTTAAAAGTATTAAGTTTAAACATCATATTAGAAGCAGGATTTAAACATAAATATTAATGAAACAATTAAGTCAAGAAAATATAGAAGAATTAACTAAAAAGATATATGATTTAGTTGCTAAAACTTCTATAGAGCTAGGACATAGAACAGATGGAAAAACTATGGCATCATTATCAAAAATACTTGCAGAAGATTTGATCAGAGAAAATAGATTTAAAAAATTAACTTTTAATCAAATAGAAACCGCTTTTCATATTGGGGTTAGATTTTCTGACTTTGAACCATTTCTAAATATTAGAACTTTTTATCGTTGGATTATTAGTCATAAAAAAACTATAGACAACGCAACTTACCAAACAGAAACATTAAATCAAAAAAATGTTCCTTATTATCAAGAACCAATTAAACTTTTAAAATGAATAAAACAGATAGCAAAGTATTTACAACTTTAGGTTCCAGTAAACATTCTAAACAAGAAAGACAAAAACATGATTATTATTCTACGGATCCTAGATGTGTAGATGATTTATTAAGGGTTGAATCTTTTAATTATGCAGTTTGGGAACCAGCTTGTGGAGAAGGTCATATCTCTAAAAGATTAGAACAATTTGATTTTAGAGTAAAAAGTTCTGATCTCATTGATAGACAATATGGAGAAGTTAAAGATTTTTTATCAATAGATGTTCAATCATGGACTGGAGATATAATTACTAATCCACCATATAAATATGCTCAAGAATTTGTAGAAAAATCATTAAATATTGTAGCAACAGGAAATAAAATTGCTATGTTTTTAAAATTACAATTTTTAGAAGGGCAAAAAAGAAAAGAACTTTTTAAAATACATCCGCCAAAAACAATTTATGTTTACTCACAAAGACAAGTATGTGCTATGAATGGCAAAACAGAGGAATGGAAGAAAAAAGGATCAGCAATAGCATATTGTTGGTTTGTATGGGTAAAAGGATATAATGGAAAACCACAAATTGAATGGATATAAAAATTTTAGAATTATTTGCTGGTAGTCGTTCAATCGGTAAAGTTGCTGAAGAATTAGGATATAAAGTATTTTCTGTAGATGTAAAAGATTTTGAAAAAATAGATTTGGTAAAAGATATAGAATTTTTAACAAAAGAAGATATACCATTTATTCCTGATATGATCTGGGCATCACCACCTTGCACCACTTATTCTATAGCTGCAATAAGTCATCATAGAGATAATGGAAAACCAAAAACAGATTTTGCTGCTAAAAGCGACAGATTAGTTTTAAATACATTAAAATTAATCAAAGAATATGATTGCAAATATTTTATAGAAAATCCAAGGGGTTATATGAGGAAAATGAACTTTGTAGAAAGTTTGCATAGAACAACAGTTTGGTATTGTCGTTATGGAGATAAGAGAGCCAAACCTACGGATATATGGAGTAATCATATTTATTCGATATTTAATCAAGCTGGCTGGCAACCTAGAAAAGAATGTTTTAATGGAAATAGAAATTGTCATCATGAACCAGCACCAAGAGGATCACAAACAGGAACGCAAGGATTAAAAGGTAATTATGAAAGGAGTAAGATACCTTATGAATTATGTAAAGAAATACTATTATCAATCTAAAATAAAAATATGAAATTAATTTACAAAAACCAAAAAAAATTACCTTCAAAATTTGGGGGTGATATGTATTATCTTTTTTTTAATGATGGACAAAAGTCATATAGAACTTGTATATATACAGCTTTTAGAAACTTTCCTAAATGGGAAAGGTTGATCAGAAACATTAAAAAAGGAGATATAGTTTTAAATTGTCATCTAAAATCGAATGGTATGATAGATGCAGATAGCACTCCAAAATATGGGGGAAATATTTATGAAAAAGTCAATCAGTAAATTAAAAAAGGAATTAGATAAATGGTTTAGTCTTTATATAAGATTAAGATCTGCAACAGGTGAAGGTTTTGGACACTGCTTTACTTGTGGGAGGATAGCACATTATAAAAAATTACATTGTGGGCATTTTCAAAGTAGAAGATTTTTAGCTACAAGATGGAACGAATCTAACTGTCAAGTGCAATGTCCGGCTTGTAATTTGTTTGGACAAGGGGAACAATATAGATTTGGTTTATATTTAGATGATAAATATGGTGAAGGAACATCTAGGGAATTGGTAATATTATCTCAAACTACAGTTAAAAAAACTAGGATAGAATACGAAGAAGATATAAGTTATTATAAGGCTATTGTTCAAAACTTAAAAAAAGAAAAAGGAATAGAATAAAAAAAATCATAAATTTGTGTATGCACAAACCAATATTTGCTAATCATGAACACAGAACGATAATAAGCAATTACACTATCATGTTAAAAGAGTTTGTCAAAGATGTAGCAAATGATCAGCGTTGGAAAAATTATTTAGATGTTTACGATATTATAATAGAATACCATAATAACTATGGGAAAGGAGTAGATCAGAATAATTGGTATGATTGGCTAATGATATTACCTGTAAATCTTTCAGTTATGACTAATGGGTTTTTTGCAGGTGTTGAAACAAAAAAAAACGCATCAATGGTTAGGGCTTATAAAGTTTTATTAGATGAACTATTACAAGATGTAATAAGTAAGTTAGAAAGATTACAGCCAATTAATGAATAAAATTTATATTAAAATATCAGAACTAAGTGCAAAATTTAAAGAAATGTGTTATGGTATTACACAAAATGAAACAGAAATAGAAGATGCAGTGCAAGAACTTATGTTATATTTTATGCAGATGAATCAGGAAACATTAAAAAATATATATGAGAAAGATGGAGAGCAAGGGATAATTAGATATGGTGCTGTAGTGTTGAAAAGAGCTTTGACAAGTCCTAGATCACCTTTTTATTATAAGTATAAAAAATATTATACACATTTAGATAAGTCTTTTTATAATGCTACATCTACTGTTATTATTAAAGATGATTATGTTGTAACTTCTGATTGGAATTATAAAAATATATCTAACATTGCAAATCCTGAAGAAGTTTATCAATGGAATAAATTAGAGCAAATAGATAAAATTTTAGATAAGGTATATTGGTATGATAGGGATATATTTAAGCTTTATTATTATGAAGGAAACACATTAGATAGCTTAGCAAAGAAAACTAAGATTAGCAGGAATAGTCTTTTTACTACAATAGATAAAGTAAGACAATTAATAAAAGATGAATTAAATGAATAGATTTTTTACAAGTCAAGAAGTATATGAAGATAGATTATCTATTTGTAAGGAATGTATTTATTATTTCCAACCAACAGGACAATGCAAACGGTGTTTATGTTTCATGAAAATCAAGGCAAGAATAGCACCTATGGAATGCCCAGAGAAGTATTGGGCAAAAACTACAGAAATAGAAATACCTGATCAGCTGCCATTAGAAATAGTAGAAGAAGTGTTAGCAGTATATCCTGATGTAAAAAGTGGTAGAGCAAAAAACCAAGAAGTAAAAAAGAAAATGATTGAGTTATGGAATACTATCAGTGGTTCTAATTACAGCAGAGGAACTAATTGCGGTTCTTGTTTGGCTGCTTGTTTAGATGGAATAACAAAAGTATATAAACAATATAAAGAAATATGATTTTAGACTATATAGTAATAGGATTATCCATTATACTAATATTATCAATAATATGTTACGTAATAGCAGGTTATTATGAAATAAAAATAATGGAGGATCAAAATAAAAAATTAGAAGAAAATATTAAAAAATTTAAAACAAGAACAGGTGCATTACATAATGATAGAAAATATGAACGCACCACAATACCAAAAAGAAATGGAAAAAGTAATAAACTCAGATGAATTACCTAAAAGTGATAAAATAACAGTAAAAGTCAAAAAGTATAAAATGACTTTAAAAGAAATGGAAAAAGAAATACCTAAATATTATATAGGAAAAAAACATAAATACGAAGCACGGAAAGTAGTAGAGGATTTTCAACCTGATAATTACAACTTAGGAACTGCTATAACTTATTTACTAAGGGCAGGAAAAAAAGCAGGGAATCCTATGGTGCAAGATATAAGAAAAGCTATTAATCATTTACATTTTGAATTAGATAGAATATATAATGGCACTATATAAATGTGAATGTGGTAAAGAAGAAAAAGAAATTAGTAAGGCTACTATAGTTTTAAGGGAAGGTAAATGGGTAGCAAAAGAAAGTTTATGTAGTTGCGGTAAATATATGGATAGTGAACCACAAGAAGGTATGCCTAAACTAATAAGAACAGAACCAACATTAACTAAGAAACGTGATCATCTATGGAAAGATGCTAAAGAAAAATTAACAGGAGAGAGGGGTATAAATGAATCATTTAAATAAATTATAAATAAATCTATTATATATTATGAGACAACAAGTTAAGATCAGTAAAGTTAAAGGAAATCCTAACAATCCTAGAATTATAAAAAATGATAAATTTAAGAAATTAGTAAAATCCATACAAGAGTTCCCTGAAATGTTAAAGCTTAGACCAATAGTAGTAGATGAAAACTATATAGTGCTTGGTGGTAATATGCGACTTAAAGCAAGTAAAGATGCAGGACTAAAAGAAGTATGGATAGAAGTAGCTGAAGGACTTACTGAAGAACAAAAGAAAGAGTTTATCGTAAAAGACAATGTAGGATTTGGAGAGTGGGAATGGGATATATTAGCTAATGAATGGGATAGTGTTCAACTTGCTGAATGGGGATTAGATGTATGGGAAAATGAAGATGATAAATATGATCCTGATGTTAATGATATATCTGATAAAATAGGAGAAGAATATAGAGTTGAAATAGAATTACAATCAGAAGTTGAGCAAGAAAATATGTATAATGAATTAACTAAAAAAGGATACAAATGCCGAATTTTAACATTTTAAGAGAAAGTAAACCAAAAAAAACATTCAGGGTTGCATCTGTTATGGGTAAGTTTGATCTACAAACTGAACATATAAAAGAACAATTTAAAGGAAATATAGAGTTTACAGATTCATGGCAAATAGGATTGATTGTAGGAAGTAGCGGATCAGGTAAAACTACAATAGCAAAAGAATTATTTGAAAATGCTTATGTGACACAATTTAATTATAAGGCAGAAACCATATTAGATGATATGCCAAAAGATATATCAATAGATCACATAACTAAAACATTTAATAGTGTTGGCTTTAGTTCTCCACCTAGCTGGTTAAAACCATATAAAGTTTTATCTAATGGTGAAAAAATGAGAGTAGATTTAGCTAATGCATTATTAAGACCAGATGACTTAATTGTATTTGATGAATTTACTTCTGTTGTAGATAGAACTGTAGCTAGAATAGGATCATATGCTATGCAAAAAGCTATAAGAAAATCAGATAAGCAATTTATAGCAGTAACATGCCATAATGATGTTCAGGATTGGCTGCTACCTGATTGGGTTTTTAATACAGATAGTATGACCTTTCAAAAATTTGAAGGGCAAAAAAAAAATAGACCAAAAATTGAATTTAAAATATTCCATACAAGAGATAAGTCAGTATGGAGAGTTTTTGCTAAACACCACTATCTAAGCCATAAGCATAATAATGCTGCACATGTATATTTAGCTTATATTGATGATCAGTTAGCAGGATATATAAGTATAATACACTTGCCAAATAAAGTTAAGAAATTGAAAAGAGTTCATAGATTAGTAGTTATGCCAGATTATCAAGGTATTGGAATAGGCGGTAGATTATTAGATTATATAGCAAAAAAATATACAGATGATGGATTTGTATTTAGCATTACAACATCAGCACCAAGTTTAATATTTGCATTAAAAAAACGTCATGATTGGAAATGTTATCATCATGGTAGAAGTTTAACAGTAGACAAATTAAGTTCAGGATCACAAAATAGAATAACAACAGCATTTAGATATATACAAAATGGAACAAAATAGAACACGAATCAACAAAGATAGATTATTAAAAGCTTTAGAGAATTCTCTAGGAGTAGTAACAACAGCATTAAAGACAACAGATCTATCAAGAACAAATTTTTATAAATGGATGAAAGAAGATGAGGAATTTGCTCAAAAAGTAGCAGATATACAAAATATAGCTGAGGACTTTATTAAATCTAAATATTATGAATGTGTAAAAGATAAAGTGCCTTCGGTAGTAATACATGCAGCAAAAACAAGATTAGGGTGGAATGAAACAAATAGACTTGATATAACTTCAGGTAATAAAGCTATTAATATGCCTGTAATAACATTTGTAGATTCTGATACTGAATAAAAAATATAAACAATTATTTTCATCTGATGCTAGATACTACATTATAACAGGTGGTAGAGGATCAGGAAAATCATTTGCAGTTACTGTTTTCCTCACATTACTTACAATGTCTGAAAATATAAGAGTATTATTTACAAGATATACAATGGTGTCAGCACACCTCTCTATTATACCTGAATTTTTAGAAAAAATAGGGCTTTTAGGATTTGAAAATATATTTAGTGTTAACAAGGCAGAGGTTTTAAATCTTGGCAATAATTCAGATATATTATTTAGAGGTATAAAAACATCAGCAGGAAACCAAACAGCAAGTCTAAAATCATTACAAGGGATTAGCTGTTGGGTATTAGATGAAGCTGAAGAATTAATAGATGAAAATATATTTGATACAATAGATCTAAGCATAAGAGAGAAAAAAGTTCAAAATAGAATTATACTTGTTTTAAATCCTGTAACAAAAGAACATTGGATATATAGAAGGTTTTTTGAAGATAAAGGAGTTGAAGCAGGATTTAATGGTGTAAAAGAAAACGTATGTTATATTCATAGCACATATTTAGATAATAAAAAGAATTTATCTCAAAGTTTTTTAGAAAGGATTAAATCTATTAAACAAAGGAACATTAAGAAATATAATCATGCTATTATGGGTGGCTGGTTGGATAAAGCAGAGGGAGTTGTATTTGAAAATTGGAGTATTGGTGAGTTCAATCCTAATGGATTACAAACATCTTGCGGTATGGATTTCGGATTTAGTGTTGATCCAGATAGTTTAACAGAAGTAGCTATAGATAAAAAACATAAAAAAATATATTTGCATGAACATATTTATAAAAATGGTTTGAAGTCGCAACAATTAGCACAAATTATATTAGACAAAGTAGGTAATATGCTTATAATCGCAGATTCTTCTGAACCTAGATTAATTGCTGATCTCAAACATTTAGGAGTAAATATAAAACCTGTAAAAAAAGGAACTATTGAAAGTGGTATAACTAGAATGCAAGATTACGAATTAATTATATCTCCTGAATCAACAAACATAGCTAAAGAATTAAACAACTATATATATGCAGATAAGGGTTCAAAATTATATGTAGACAGCTATAATCATGCAATAGATGGTATCAGATATAATGTAATTTACCATTTAGATAATCCAAATTTGGGTAAGTATTATGTGCAATAAACTAAAATATTAATTTTTCTATTATATACTATGAAGGTCAAAATCAAGAAAAAAGGAAAGACTAAAGAATATAATTTAATAAAAAGTTGGTCAGATGTTACATTAGAGAAATGGATTAAGTTAATTAAATTAGAAGGGAAGGCAAAAGGACTTGAAGCAAAAGAAACAATAGCAGTATTGTCTGATATTCCTAAAAAGCTGATCACACAGCTAGGAATACAAGATGTATCTGTATTATTAAATAAAATTTCTGAACTTCAAAAAAAGGCAAATGTTAGGTTAAGAAATATTATTAAAGTAGGAAATAAAGAATATGGTTTTCATCCTAATTTAGAAGATATTACCTTAGGGGAATGGGCTGATCTGGAAACATTTATAAAAGAAGGTATAGAAGATAATATGCCAGAGATTATGGCTATTTTATATAGACCTATAACAGAAAAAGAAAATGATGTTTATACTATTGAAGCATATAATGGTAATATAAATGTAAGAGCAGAAGAATTAAAAAAAATGAAAGCAGAACAAGTGCAAAGTTGTTTAGTTTTTTTTTGGAGTTTCGTGAACGTATTATTAGAAATTTTGCCATCATTTTTGGCGATTCGTTTGAACAAGAAAGCACAGGATCAGAAGGAAATGATTTTGCAGAAAAATGGGGTTATTTCGGAATAATGTATAGATTATGTAATTCTGATATTAGTAAATTAGAAACAATAACAAAACTTAATTTGATGGAAGCTTTTACATGGTTAAGTTATGAAGTAGATTTAGAAAGCACAAAAAAAGTTAATATAAATGGCAATACCTAATAAGACATATAACAACCTAATAGACACTTTAAAACGATTAGGAGAGAATCATCAGCAAATAAGCACTACTACTGTTGGAGATATTTATGACATAGATCTCGAAAAAAACACCAAATACCCTTTAATGCACATAAATCCAATAAATGTAACAACAGGAAGGGTTGGGTTGACTTATAACTTTCAGATATTTGTTATGGATTTAGTAGATGTTGGACAATACAATGAACAACAAGTATATAATGATGTTTTGCAGACTTGTATAGATATAATATCAATATTTAGAAATAGTAAATGGCAAAGTCAATTAGCAATAGATATAGATGCACCTGTTTATTTTACAGAGGGAGATTATACTTTAGAACCATTCACCGAAAGGTTTGACCAATCAGTGACAGGTTGGGTATTTCAAATAGGTATATTTGTAGAAAATGATTTCCAAACATGCAACATTCCAATGAGTGGATCATATATAGGGCAGTAATGAAATTTAAAATAGGAAGATATAAAATAAAGATAGGATTTTTTAAAATAACAATAAATATATAATAATGGCAGATTTAACAACAACAATTAGCGAAAACGTAACATTAAATGGTTCAGTGAGAGGTTCTACTAATACATTAACAACTACAGGTATAGTAGATGTATTTGAAAGAATAGTAACTTGCGCACATTCTAATGTAACAACTTTAGCAACATTTGCAGCAAGTCCTCATACTTCAGCTGGTGCAATAGATGTAGATAGAACAAAATATATCAGAGTAACAAATTTAGATGCAAATGAGGTTATAGATATAGCAGTAGTAACAACAAATACAAACTATCAGGTGGTTTTAACAAGTGGAACTTCACATATTTTATGTCAAGCAGATACAACAGCAATAGGTGAAGAAGATACAACTCCTGCTTTTACAACTCTAGAAAATATTACAAGTATTCAAATAAAACCTAGAGGATCAGCAGATGTTCAGGTTGAAATGTTTGTAGGATTAGTTTAATGAAAACTAAAAATATAGAAAGGTATTTAGAAAGCTTTGGAAAGCAAGTAGTCAATAGGGCTAAAGGAAATTTACAGAGAGCAAAAGGTGGTGGATCTAAATTAGAAGATTCTGTAAAGTTTGAAATAGTAGAAGATAAAGATGGCTTTGTTTTACAATTCTATATGAATTTTTATGGAACTTTTGTAGATAAAGGAGTTTCTGGAACTAAAGTTAAACAAAAATATAAGAATTATTTAGGAGAAGTTCTTAAAAGTCCATACAGCTATAAAAATAGAAAAGGGCATTCTCAACCACCAAGCAGAGCATTAGATAAATGGGTAGTAAGAAAAGGAATAGCACCAAGAGATAAAGAGGGAAAATTTCTATCAAGAAAAAGCATAACATTTTTAATAGCTAGGTCTATAGGAAAAAAAGGAATTAAAAGCATATCTTTTTTTCAAAAACCATTAGGATTAGGATTAAAACAATTTGGGTCTGATCTACTTAAAAATGTAAAAGAAGATATTATAGAAAATTTAAATAAAGTAACAGTAAAATAATGGCATTAACAATATTACAATCTCCAGCATATAAAACATTAGCAGCAGAATCTAAAATAGTATTTGTAGTGAGCGACCCTACAATAGTAGTTGCTCAAACAGGTGTTAAATATAAATGTCAAGTATATATGTCTGATAATTCAGGATTTGTTCAAGATTTGACAGTATTAAAAACTACACCAAACAATGCAGGATCAGGAATGTTTGATTTAAGACCTATTGTAACAAGTTATGTAGATTCAGACAATTTAGGAAGTTCTGAAACACTAACAGGAACAACTGTTTCCAGATCTACATTTAAAGCTGCAACATTTGGTTCGTTAAATCCTTTTCCACTTCATGTTATAGACAAATATGCTTTAGGTGTAAATTCTATGAGATATTTATCAGTCATTTTTACAGTAGAATATTTAGATACTACCACAAATGCTGTTATAGATAGTGGACAAACTGTTCAAGAATTAAATTATTTAATTTATAATGGTGTTGTATTTAATGAGGATCCTTTAACTAAAATAGGTTCAACTCATAATTTTGGGTATAACTTAGATACTGATAATTTTATTTTAAATGATAGTAATGCTAAATTTTTAAGTAATGCACCTACTACACAATATGCAAGAATAAATGACTATGGAACATTAGGATTTTTTAACCAATTAAAAGCAGATAGTAATAGTTTTGAAACAGCACCAAGTGGATTAGCAGGTTCAAATAATTCAATCTACAAAATAGAAATGAAACTATATAATAGTTCTGGAGTTCAATTAGGTTCTACACAAAATATATTTAATGAATTTGCTAATGGTGGTTCAGGTTCATTAGGGTTAGATCACAGCTGGACTAAACTTTTGTATATAGGTTCATTCCCTGCTAATTTAAGAGCATGGAATAGTGCTTTTCAAACACATTTAGCAGATATATCCTACTACACCTTACAAGCATTTGATAGTGCAGGAACACCTAATGCCATTTCTCAATTATATACTATTAATATTATTTGTGATAGTTCTAAAGGTTATGAAGCGATAAGATTAGCTTGGTTAAACAAATTTGGAGTATGGGATTACTACACTTTCACAATGAAGTCTATAAAAGGATTAACAACTAATAGAACGACTTACACACAATTAGATGGAACATGGAATGATGAATATTATGATCCTTACTCATATAAAGGTGGACAAAAGAATTTTACCATCAATGCAAAAGAAAAAATTACTTTAAATACAGATTTTTTAAATAATGATGAAGAAAGTATATGGATGGAACAGTTAATCAATAGCAATCAAGTTTATATTATTAAAGAATTTGATTCTACACATAATCCAATTACTACTATATTATATAACAAATATGTAGAACCTGTAAGAGTAACCAATTCAAGTTTCACTAGAAAGACAGTTGCAAATGATAAGCTTATACAATATAAAATAGAAATAGAAAGAAACAAAACACAAAGAACACATACAGGCTGATGAGCACTCAATTAATTTTATATCCACAAAATTATTCAGGATATTCATATTCTACTACACCTATATTTAATCAATATATGGGTGATTGGCAGTTAAAATATGCTTTTTTCAATACTGCAACAGCAAATGGAACTTTGAATTTTATGTCAGCTATAATGAATTCTAGTCCTGCTGTTTTAGGTTCATGGAGTGCTTTTTATTATAGTGGAACTCCTGCATCTACTCAATATGCAGCCGTATCTGCTCCAACTATAAATGGACAATTAACATTAACAGGCGGATCTTCAGGTAGTTTATTAGGATTGTCTGGAGTTTATCAATTAGTATCTAATTTGACTATTGGTGATCAGTATGATATAAATATAAATATAGCATCAGGTGGTAGTGCAGCAGCATATTATATTGGTGCTCCTATTTGGACTTCATCAGGCGCTACACCACCAGCTATAGAAAAAGGATATGTAAATCCAGCCTCAACAATTACTTTTACTGCAACTGCTAACACCATGATATTCGTGTTAAGGTATCAAAGCGCAAGTAATGTGGTTATAGAAAGTATATCAATACAAGAAAATGCAGCAAATCCTGTATTAGCATATAATAATTTAAGTGATGGTCAAGTAATATGCGATTTATATAAAGAAGAAAACATACCATTAACATTAAGCGTTGATGATTTTACTAATATTGCTGAAAAAGTGCAAAGTTATTCTAAAGATTTTGACTTACCTAACACTAAAAAGAATAATAAAATATTCACTCATATATTTGAGATCACGAAAACCATAGCAACTGGATCTGACTTTAATCCTTATGCTAAAACTAGAGCAGTATTAAAACAAGATGGAGTATTAATATTTGAAGGTTCTTTGAGGTTGATAGAAATAAAAGACAATGAAGGGGAAATAAGTTATAATGTAAATTTATATTCTGAAACTATTTCATTAGCAGAAGTATTACAAGATAGGAACTTTAGTGATCTGGATTTATCTGAACTTGCACATACTTATAATAAGACATCTATTAAGAATAGTTGGGATGATAGCACAGGATTACCATTAGATAATGCTTTAACTACTACAAGTTTCGCTTATGATGCTGCAATAGGTGTAAATAATACTAATGTATTAAAATATCCTTTCTGTAATTGGGAAGGAGATATATTACTTGCTACAAGTTTTAATAACAATGCTACAGCTGGAATGCCTGAATTAGTTAGATTAGAACAAGCATTTAGACCTTGGATTCAAATAAAATATTTAATAGAAAAAATATTTGATGCTGCTGGTTATCAATTCACTTCATTATTTTTTGATACAACAGATTTTAAAAAGCTGTTTATGGACTTCAATTGGGGAGTTGGTAACACTCCCACAATAATAAGTGGTAATAGTGTAACATCAGGATATTATATAGGATCAGCTACTAATTATGCTCCTAATGGAAGTTATGGTAACTTACAATTGAATGCTTTTTCTAGTTCATTAGCACAAGTGGATTATGATACTTCAAATAATAAAATAACGTGCACAACAGATAACACTCAATATAATATAAATTATTTTTATGAAATCAATATATTAAATGTAAGTCCTGATCCAAAACTTGGGAGAAGATGGCTAATTACTTATGCAGCTGGTGGAACACAAGAAGTAGATCTGCTTCCAATTCAAACAGTATCTGCAAACCAAATAATGACTTATAGCGGCATATTATCAGTTACTTTAAATAATGGAGATACTTTAGAGCCACAATTTTATAGTGATGGAACAAATGTTATAGTTCAAAATTTTGACGGTGTTACTTCACCACCACTTGCAACTGCAACAGTTACAATAAATACAAGTGTGTTAAATATAGCATCTGGTAACTTATTAAACACATTAAGAGGAGAAATAAATCAATGGGGATTTCTAAAAGGAATAATGACTATGTTTAATCTGATCACTATGCCAGATCCAGAAAACCCTAACAATATATTAATTGAACCTTATAAAGATGTTTTTGGAGTTAGTCCATCAGCAGTTACTTCTACAAAAAGACAATGGACGAACAAGGTAGATGTAAAAGAAATGCAATTAAGCCCTTTAGAATTAACAAGGAACATCATATTCAAATATGAAGAAGATGAAGGAGACTATTCTTCAAAAATTTATAAAAACGCATTAAATGGTTATTTGTATGGTAGTAAGGAATTAGATGGAAGTAATGTTATAGCTGGAGTAACAAATATAGTTGGAGATCAAGAAATAATAGCATCTCCTTTTGCAGCTACAATATGTAAACCTATACATCAAATATTCCCAGAATTTATAACACCTACTATATATTCATCAAATGAAGAAGGAAATGAATTTGAAGGATTTGACAATAAACCAAGGATATTATATAATAATGGTGCTGTTACTTTACCTAATGCAGAAACTTACTATATACCTGCACAAAATGCTTTAAGTAGTGAAAATACTACTCAATTTTTACAATTTAGTCATTTGTCAGATATACAACCTATAGCTACAGATAGAGATTTTAATTTTGGAGAATGTCAATTAATAGGAATAAATGCAGCTACAATAAATAACTTATATAACACTTATTATAGTCAATATTTTAACGAGCTGTATGATCCAAATACTAGGACTATGAAAATGAAAGTTAATTTGAATGCTGCTGACATTAATACATTTAAATTCTATGATACTGTCTTTATCAAAAATAGAGAGTTTAGAGTTAATAAGATAGATTATAAACCAAATGATCTATCAACTGTTGAATTTATATTAATACCATAATGAATTATTTAAACGGATATAGTGTAAAACCTTATGAAATTAGTGAAGTGGGAGAAGTATTATTTACTGATGGCACTAATAATGATTTAAGAGCAAACCAATTAACTTGTCAAGCTTATGGTTATACTTTTGATCAGTCTACCGGAACTTGTGTAGCTTACTTTTCTAAACCTGCATTAGATAGAGATTTTGCAAATTTGACTAATATCAATAAAGGTGCTAATAATACAACAGAATTAGGAACAGAAAACACATTTACTTTAGGAAGTGGTAATTCTTATAGAGGTCTTAACAGAAATGGATTAATAGTAGGTAATGAACATGAAATAGAAAATGGATTTGATAATTCAAGCATTTTAGGAGGCTCTAGAGCAATAATAACAAGAGATAGTGAAGTAGCAATAGGTGGTGGTATAAAAACACTAACACATGCTCTTGGTGAAGGCGATCCATTTACAATAAATAGTAGAAGGCAAACATCAACAATAGAATTATCAGGAACTACAGTAGATAATACTGCAACAAATTTAACCGTTCAAGGTGATGGTAGTAGTTATATTAATGTAAAAGCTAACAGTATTATAGGATATGATATTTATATTACTAGACTTGAATTAGGCGGATCATCAGGAACTAAAGGCAATTATTCATATAGAAATATTAGGGGTGCAGTAAAAATAGATAATAGTTACACTATGTCTTTCGTTGTAGGATTTTCAAGAAATATAGCCAAGATCGGACAAAATGGAACATGTATAATGGCAGATACTTCAACAAGTAGTTTAAAGTCAATATCAGTAAATGTTCAAGATAGAAATAACGTATATAACTTATGGAGTGCTAGTGTAACATTACACGAAGTGATCTCTGAAACAACATTATAATTATGGCAGATAAAGTAGTATTAGAAGCAGAAGTAAAATCAAATATAGGAGATGTAAAAAAAGACGCTAAAGGATTGCTTACTGAGTTTGAATTCATGGGTGTTTCGATTGATAGTATTAAAGCATCTTTTGCAAAAATTATACCAACAGCAAAAGCAATGTTTGGAACTATAAAAGCAGGAATAGCATCAACAGGAATTGGACTTTTAGTTATTGCTTTAGGATCAGTAGTTGCTTTTTTTACTAAAACTAAAAAAGGTGCAGAAGTATTAGAGGTAGCATTAGCAGGAATAGGTGCTGTTATTAATGTAATAGTAGATAGAGTTTCTAAATTTGGTAGCGCAATTGTTAAATTATTCCAAGGTGATACAAAAGGGGCTTTAAATGATGTAAAAGGTGTTTTTAAAGGAATAGGAGAAGAAATAGCTAATGATGTCAAATTAATGGCTGAATTAAAAAGGCAAACAATAGCATTAAGAGATAGTGAAAGAGAATTAAACGTAGAAACAGCACAAAGAAGGGCAGAGATTGAAGCATTAAAATTATTAGCAGAAGATGTTACTAAAGGAGAAAAAGAAAGATTAGATGCAGCGAGAGAAGCTTTTAGAATAGAAAATGAATTGTTAGAAAAAAGAGTTGCAAATGCGGAAAAAGCTGTAGAAATACAACAAAGAGAAATGGCTCATTCTGAGAATATGGCAGAAGATCTGGACAAACTTGCAGAATTAGAAATTAATTTGGCTAACATTAAACAAGAATCTACAACAAAACAAATAGAATTAAATAATAAAATTAATGCTATAGAAAAAGAAGCAGAAACAAGAAGGAAACAAGCACAAGAAGAAGAATTGCAAAGAATAAAAGATATAAACGATGAAAAAGAAAGGGCTGCTAAAGAAGTATTAGATGCACAAATAAAAGCAGCAGATGATTGGTATGCTAGAGTAAAAGAATTATACGACAGAGAAATAGCTATTGCTCAAGCAACAGAAAATTTTAAGAAAGCTACAATAGAAAAAGGATTCGGTGCGGCAGCAGCTATGGCAGGGGAAAATGCTGCATTATCAAAAGGAGTTGCTATGGCTCAAACAGTTTACCAAACTCAACAAGGAATAATGGCGGCATTAGGAGCAACATCAGTAGGAGATAAATTATTACCATATCCGTTACGTTTAGCAAATGCTATAGCTACAGGAGTTATGGGTGCAACTGCATTAGCAAAAATAGCATCAACAGATCCTAGTGGTGCTGGTGCTACATCTTCAATACCAACAGCAACAGCAACAACTCCTGCTCCTGAAGTGTTAAGCGGTGCATTTTCTTTAGATGGTGCACAAGAGCCAGAACCAGCTAGGGCTTATGTTGTTTCAGATGATATAACAAATAATCAAGATAAACTAGCTCTAATAAGAAGAAGGGCGACAATTTAAAAATCAAATAAATATTAACTTAATCTATTAAATAATATGCCTTGCAAAAAATGTAAAGACGGAAAATATAAATGGGGAAACACAGGAGAGTGTAAATATGGCACTAAAGAAGCTTGTGAATCTGCTAATCCTAAAAAATATAATAAAATGAATAAATTACCATCACCGATAGGTAAAAAGACCTATGAAGAATATGCAAAAGAATTAAAAGAATTCAATTTAAGTGCAGAACCTAAATTAACTAAAGTTGAATTAAGTTTAGTTGATGATATATCTAAAAATGCAAAACTATTAAAAAAGCAGCTAAGTTCAGCAAAAAAAGAATATGCTAAAGCATTTGCAGTAGTAACTAAAGCATATAGTATTAGGGAAAATTTAGCAAAAGATAGTATTAAATTACAAAAACAAGCTAAAGAATTAGGTGTAAATACTAAAGATATACCTGCTTATAAACAAGCAGAAATAGCTTTAAAAAGTTTTGATTCAGATTCTTTTCTTAAAAAATTCGATTAATTTAATATGGAAAACAAAACAACTAAAATAGTAGAATTAGTTATAGAAGAAAATAATCAAGAATTAGCAATAGATGCTATTAGTTTAGTATCAGCACCAGCTATAGAACAAGATTTTGTATTTTTTGGTAGAGAAAAACATAACTTGACTTTCGCAAAAGTAGATGATGAGAAAAGAATGTTGGTTTCTCCTGCTTTAATTCCAAATAAGCAGATCTTTCGTTATGATCCGAATACTGATTCAGAATATTACGTTTATTTCAGTAAAGATACAGTAAGACAAGCAGCAGAACTTTATTTGAAACATAATAATCATCATAAAGCAACTTACGAACATCAAGACAGGGTTTCTGGAGTATTAACTGTTGAAAGTTGGATAAAAGAAGGTGATCAGGACAAATCTAAACTTTATGGCTATGATTTACCAAACGGAACATGGTTTGTGAAAATGCGTATAGATAATGATAAACTATGGAGCAAAATTAAAGAAGGAACTTTGAAAGGATTGTCTATAGAAGGTTACTTCGTTGATAAGATGCAAAAAATGAGTGAAAAACAACCAACAGATCACGAAATACTTACAGCATTGAATCAAATAATACAAGAAAGTCAAAAATCAAATAAATAATTAACAATTCTATTATATAAAAAAATCAAATTATTATGGATCTAAAAAAACAAATATTATCAGCACTAGGACTTGATGAAGAAAAAGTTACTTTAGGTTGGAAAGGAAAATCTGAAGATGGCACAATTTTCGTTTCAACTGCTGAAGAATTAGAACAAGGTGTAGATATAGCTGTATTAACTGAAGATGGCACATCAATTCCTTTAAGTGCAGGAACTTATAAAACGGAAACAGGTGTAACTTTTCGAGTTGATGATGAAGGGATAGTTAGTGAAGTATTAGAATCAGAAACTGAAGAAAAAGTAGAAGCTAAATCAGAAGCGGATGAAGCTTATGAAAAAGCAGAATTTGAAAATTCAGAAAATAAAGAAGAATTAGCAGAAGAAGATGATAAAAAAGATTATGATGAAGAAGCTGATGTAGGTGATTGGGCTGGTATGGAAAAGCGAATCAAAAATCTTGAAGATGCTGTTTCTGATCTTAAAGAACAAATAGGTGAGAAAGGTGATGTTGAAGAAATGGCAGAAGAAACTTCTGAAGAAGTATCTGACAAACCTAAATCTATAAAAACTACTGAGGTAGTTGAATTTACAGCGGAAGAAGTAGAAAAGATTAAAGCAGAAAATGAAAAACTTAAAACAGAATTAGCAGAAAGTCCTGCTGATGCACCTATTAACACAAATAAATTTAGTGCAAATAGACCTGTATTAAGTAGAAAAGAATTTAATAAACTTTCTAAGAATGAAAAGTTTTTATACAATTTAAATAAATAATAACAAAAAAAATTAAAAATTATGGCATTTACTACAACGAGTAATTTTTCTGGAAAAGCAGCTGGGTTTTATATTTCTGCAGCTTTAAAAGAAGCAAAGTCGTTAGATTATTTAACTATGATAGAAAATATCAAGTTTAAATCTAACATACAGAGTATGGCGGGATCTGGAATGATCAAGAATGCAGGGTGTGATTTTGACGATCAAGGAACACTTGCACTAACGGAAAAGGTTTTGGAACCAAAAAATCTAATGATCAATATTGATCTATGTAAATCTACGCTTTTGGATTCATGGGAGGCGTTACAAATGAGAGCAGGAGCAGGAGCACCACCACCAGCATCTTTTGATGACTATGTAATATCTTATTTAGGTGAGATAATTGCAAATGGAGTAGAAGATGGTATATGGAATGGAGCTGATGCTAATGGAGAATTTAAAGTAGGATTTTTAGGTGCAGCAGTTGGTTTCTTATTGCCGGGTGTTGATGCAACAGTTATACAATCTTCAGCATCTGCAGCTTATAGTGCTTCAAACATTATAGCAAACTTACAAACTTTGACTACTGATATGGCTGGAAATGTTCCTGCAATATTAGGAAAAGAAGATTTACATATTTACATGAATAACAAAACTTACGGATATTATATATCTGCAGTTTCTACATTAGGATATGTAAATGCTTATAACATGAATGGTGACTATGAGCCAGTATTTGAAGGATATAAAATCGCAGTTTGTCCGGGTATGCCTGATAATCAATTAGTGGCAGCACAAAAATCTAACCTTTACTTTGGAACGGATTTACTTTCAGATCAAACTAGAATAGCAATCATGGATATGGCTAATTTAGATGGGTCAGATAACATGAGAGTAGTAGCTAGATATTCAGGAGGAGTTCAAACAGGAATAGGAGCTGATATCGTAAGACAATCATAATAATACAAGACAGGGGGGTAACTCCCCCTATCTTTAACCTTAAAAAAAAATAGACTATGAGTTGCACAGCTTTAACAAAAGGAAGAGGATTAGAATGTAATCGTATTGCAGGAGGTGTAAAAAACGTTTACTTTTCTGTTTACTCTGATTTCGGTGACACAGATTGGTCTTATGATGGTGCAAATCCAGGACAGATTGATGATATAGATTGGAATAGTAAGAGTATTTATAAATATGTTATGCCTTTAGGAGTTGCTTCAGTTTCTGATGCAATTACAGGATCTACGGAAAATGGAACTATATTTTATAGTCCAACCGTAAATATTATGCTAAATAAACTTACTAAAGAAGATCAGAATCAAATAAAACTTTTAGGTCAAACAAAAGTTAGAATGTTAGTAGAATTAAATCAAAAATTATCTAGTGGACATGATGCTATACTTTGTGTAGGTTTTGAAAATGGATTAGATTTGAATAGTGGTTCAGCAGATACAGGAGCGGCTTTCGGAGATAGAAACGGTTACACTTTGACTTTCACAGGAATGGAAAGCAGACCGATGGTATTTTTAGAAGATTGGACTACTTCAATATTTGATAATTCTGGATTTACAAATAAAGGAACTCCATTTGTAGTTTCTTCATAAGATTCACTTTAGTGTTTTCATATTTTTCTTGATTAGGGTGGCTTTTTTGCCACCTTTTTCTTTTTTATACAAATAAATTCAGTTAATTTCTATTATATAATATGCTACAAGCAACTTACAAATCAGCTTACTCTTTTTATGTATCAACAGAAGATAAAAGATATGATACATCTGTTCCTACAACGCAAATAAGATATTTATTCAAATTTACGAATAATATGGATAAAAGAGAGATTTATGCTTATGGACAAAACCAAGTAGTTTATGATAGATATACTAATGTAACATTTAGTCATAATACGACAGAAAATATATTTACAGGTAAGGTTAATTTTTTACCAAATGGATATTATAACTATAAAGTTTACGAAGTATCTTCTCAAACATCTATAAGCACTTTAGATTGCTCAACAGTTCCTCAATCAGCAGAAGGAAGAACAAATAATGGAAAAGATGATGGTAACATAGGAAAATATACTCTAACAAAACCAGACGGATCAGTAACAACTACTAATTTTACAGGTAAAAATGATGTCAATGGATTAGAATTATCTGATCTAGATGCTGGAACATATACTATTAAAATATATAATGGTTGTGGAAATTTATTAGTAACTGATGGATTTACTATAGATACTTTTACTGCACAAGCAGACAATACAAGATGGTTAGAGGTAACAACAGTAGCACAAACAGATGCAGGAACGACTTATACTGTTAAATCTAACGCACCTGTGGGCTATTCCTATGATTTTGGTTATGGTGGTGGTTATGTAGATATAACTAATATAACTTCTAAACCTCAAACTAATACATTTACTTTTGCACAAAATGGTGTTCCAAGTGATGCAGCAAATTTAAGGGAATTAGTATTGTATGATCAAACAGGTGGTAATGCAGGTGGTGGAACTAAAGTATGGGGAGTAAGTAAAAAAATAAATCTATTTCCTATTAGCAATCCTTCAACTTATTATGGAACTGCTGTTGCATTAGTAGATCGACCTGTATCAGCTACATCAGGTGGAACGGTATTATCTAAAGGAAGTGCTGTTATTTCTGTTATCAATGGAACTGTAGCAGATAGCACAACACAAGGTTATTACACCTTGCAAGGAATAGTAAACCAAGGAAAACTTTACGTTTCTGAAGAAAGTGGTGAGGAACAAGTTCAATATACACAACATCAAGAACCTTCAGGAACAAATTATATATATTATGGACAATAAAAAAACAAAATTATGCCAATAGAAAACAATAATGACTTATTAAGAGAACAATTAGGAAAAGGCACAGTAGAAATATTTACTACTGTTGCACAAACAGGAAAAGATTTTTATGCAGTTTATTTTCCTATAACATCTGTAGTTTCAGCAATAACAGTAGCTGATGCAACAGGAGAAAGTGCTTTGCAGACGACACTACCAGCCGGCACGACTCTAATTATGAATATTACAGCAATAACTCTTACGAGTGGAATTGGTGTAGGTTACGTAGAATAATATGTTAGCAATTAAATTAGGAAATAGCATTAGTGATTTAGGTAAAACAGGTGAGAATATTTACTCTCTTGCTTTTAATGGAACAGATGAATATGTAGATGTAGATGGTATTGCTAATGATTTAGAAGTTACTAAAGGAACTATATCAGTTTGGGTAAAAATTAATACTACAAGCACTACAGGTAAGATCTGGGAATGTAGAGTTAGTTCATCTACTGATAATCTGTTTAATTTACTTTATCATGCAGGAACAAATCAAGTTAGATTTACATATAAAGCAGGTGGAACACTAAGAACAGCTATATTTAGTGATGCTATAGAAGGTGATAATAAATGGCACAATATAGTTGGAACTTGGGATACATCAGCAGATGAAATCAAAGTATATTTAGATGGTGTATTAAAAGATACTACTACAGGATTAGGAACTTGGGCAGGAACTCCTACTATTTCTGATATAGGACAAAGCACACAAGATAATGCTTATTTTAATGGAAATGTAGCGCAATTAGGAATATTTACTGAAGTAATACCTATCGCTCAATTATTTAAGACACTTGTGCAACCTTTTGATTTAATAGGAATGGCTAACCTTATAGGTTATTGGAAATTTGATGAAGGATCAGGAACAACAGCATTGGATAGTTCAATGACAGGTAATAATGGTGAATTAATTAACACTCCAACATGGAGCACAGATGTGCCATATAAAGCAAATTAAAATGAAATACGTAATAATATTAGCAGAAGAAGTATCAAATGTAGATTTTAGTCAAGTGTTAGAAACTTCTGAAAATACTTTAAGATACAGCAACGATAACGGACAAGCTTTACTTAAATTTGAAGGTGCAACTCCTAGTTTTTTAGAAGGCAAACAATTATACGACTATACAGGTATAATGGAAATATTAAATAGTCCTCAATGGACACAAGAAGATTAATTATGAAAGATAATATTTTAAATATAAATCTAGAAACCTCAACAGCCCCTATAGTTCAAGAAGTTCGTGGAAAAGAGTGGATAGAATATGGAACAGAAGATTGGAAAAATCTATATCCTCAATTTCTTATAGATCTTTACTATTCTAGCTCGATTTCAGCTGCGATAATTAACGCAACAAGTGAAATGATAGCTGGAGAAAATTTAGTTATTGAAGATGAAGAAGATAAGGATCCTGAGAGAGTGATCAACATGAAACACTTTATGAATAGGGCTAATAGTCAAGAAAGCTTGCATGAAGTAATTAAAAAATTAGCTTTTGATTTTAAACTTCAGGGAGCATTTGCCTTAAACATTGTATGGAGTAAAGACCGAACTCAAATTGCCGAAATTTATCATGTTCCGGTGGAAAAGATACGTTGTGCAAGACCTGATGAATTTGGTAAAACTCTTGGCTATTTTATTAGTGCAGATTGGTCAAATACTAGACAAAACAAACCACATTATGTTCCTGCTTTTAACACAAAAGATAGAACTAATCCTAATCAAATATTATATTCTGGTCTTTATAGTCCTAATATGAATTCCTATTTTACACCAGATTATGTAAGTTGTAATAATTGGGCTCTTATTGATTCTAGGGTTTCGGAGTTTCATTTAAATAATATATCTTCAGGATTTAGTGGTAGCTTTATGATTTCATTTGCAAATGGAATTCCAACACAGGAAGAAAGAATGCAAATAGAAAGAAGTATAACTGAAAAATTTTGTTCTGAAGCCAATTCAGGTAAATTTGTGCTCACATTTTCAGACGATAAGACAAGAGTTCCTGAAATAAGTGCGATTAGTCCAAGTGATTTGGATAAACAGTATTTGGCACTTCAAGAACTACTCACCCAGAATATTTTAAGTGGACACCGTTGCACTTCTCCTATGCTTATGGGAATCAAATCTGATACAGGATTAGGAAACAATGCTGATGAACTTAATTCCGCAGCAAATTTTTATTTAAATACTGTTGTTAAGCCATTTCAGGATCAGATAGTAAAAGTATTAAGAAAAATATTCGAAGTGAACAATATAGACTTACCTGTTAATTTTGTTCAGCTTAAACCTATCACTGTAAGATTTACAAGTGAAGATTTAAAAGCAGTAATGACACAAGACGAGATCAGGGAAGAATTAGGATTAGAGCCATTAGAAGAAAATGTAGAAGTTAGAGAAGATTTAGCAGAAGTAGGAATGATAGATGGCAAACCTGTTTTTGATAGTATAGCTGAAGCAAAAACTCATGCAGAAAAGTTAGGTTGTTCAGGATATCATGAGCATGAATATCAAGGCAAGACAGTTTACATGGCTTGTGAATCCCATGATGAATTAATGAACTTTAGCAAAACAGAATTAGAGCAATTTATAGAAGAATATGGAGAAGATGAACCTGAAGGATATAAATTGTTAGATGAAGAAATTGTAGAAGATGAAACAGAAGATTTTGATTTTGAAAAAGAATTAAATGAATTACATAAAGTAGAATTAGCAACAGTTCCTAAAAACGATAGAGATGGAAAATCTGATCAAGATGGTTGGAGTAAAAAAGTTAGTAAATTTTTTAAAGTTAGATATAAATATGATAGAGATTCTGCATTGACTAATAAATCAGGAACAAAAAGAGAATTTTGTAGGAAAATGATGGGAGCAAATAAATTATATCGTAAAGAAGATTTAGTAGCTTTAGATAATAAAGCAGTCAATCCAGGTTTCGGACCTAGAGGAGCAGCAACTTACTCAATTTGGCTTTATAAAGGCGGACCTCAATGTTTTCATAGGTTCATTAGAAAGGTGTATATAATGGATTTAGAAGATGCTTGGAAAGAAAAAGATATAACGAAATATGGCAAATTAATTTCTACTGCTAAAGCTAGAAGTCAAGGATTTTACCCTGAACCTAATGACAAAAAAGTAGCTGAAGCACCAAGAACTATGCCTAATAATGGGTATTTAAAATAAAAAAGATAGATTATGGCATACGTATTATTTATAAGCGAAGATAAGTTAAAAGATAGCACAGCTATTAACATGAACGTAGACGTGGAATTTTTACTTCCATTCGTAAGACAAGCACAGAAGCTGTATGTAGAAACTAAATTAGGAACTGATCTTACTCAAAAATTAAAAGATGAAATAACAGCTGGAACATTAGCTGGAGATTATAAAACTTTAGTAGATACTTACATTGGAGATATGCTGCCTAATATGGCATTTTACCATGCAATCCCTTTTTTACGTTTTAAAGTGGAGAATGGAAATATTTATAGCAAAACCTCAGAAACTGGTAATGCTTTATCAACTGAAGAATCGCAACATCTAAGGGAAGAAGTTAAAAACACAGGAGAATATTATATGGAACGGATGATAGAATACGTAACTAATAATTTAGGTAGTTTCCCAGAATATTCGACTAATAGTGGTGCAGATGTTTCTCCAGACCGAAATGCCTACTATAATGGCATGAATCTTGAAAGACCTGAAAGACAAGGCAATAAATTAACATTAAGAGATTTCTTAACTCCTGATCTTACATAATGAAAAGACGTTATAAAGTAAAAGAAACAAATAAAATTAAATTAAAATCTTACTTAAAAAGTAAGTCAAATACTAATACAAATGAAAGAAGTCCAAGACACAATACAAGTAGGAATAGCTAACGGAACAGCAATAGGTATATCGTTAGTAGAAGCAAATGAATATTTAACGTTTATATCATTATGTTTAGCAATAGCTTTTAGTATCTATAAATTTGTAAGATATGAAGAAAAGAAAACTCAACAGTAATAATCCCAAATATAAACGTGATCACGAAGATGTTCCTAAAATTCGTAGAGAGTTTGTTAGTGAAGTTAAAGGGGTTAAAGTTTATAAAATATACTACATTTAATTTGGACTTAAAATATTTCAAGCTATCAGAATTTGATTGTCCTTGTGAAAAAGGTTCTGGTAAAAAAATGGATAAAAAATTTCTTGAAAAGTTGGATTATGCAAGACATAATGCAGGGATTCCTTTTAGAGTTACATCTGGATATAGATGTGAAGAACATAATCTAAAAGTCGGTGGTCGAGTTGGATCAAGCCATTTAAAAGGATTAGCTTGTGATCTTGCTTTTAATGGAAGTAGAGAATGTTATTTAATAGTAAAATCTCTATTAGATGTTGGAATAAATAGAATTGGAATATCAAAAAAATCACGTTTTATACATTGCGATGTGGATAACTTAAAAGATGATGATGTTCTATGGCTATATTAATACTATAAATTTAACTAATTAAAATAAATAAACATGAAAAATTACATTATTACTCAATTACTTACGTCAAAAAAAGTATGGTTAGGAATTTCATCTATCATAATACCAATGGTAGCATCATGGTTAGGAGTTGATGAAACAAGTGTTAGTCAAATATGGTGGTCTTTGATTGCTATGCTTGGTGGACAATCATTAGCAGATTTTGGAAAGTCAAAGAAATAATAGGTATAGATTAAAGCCACATGAGGTAACCGTTCTGAAAAGAATGCGTCAAAATGAAGTTCGCAATATATTAGTAATAGGCGACCTACACGAGCCATTTTGTTTAGACGGTTATCTAGATTGGTGTGTTGAACAATACGAGATCTA
>VTLG01005938.1_pt1 | contig 30874 bp, 46 predicted proteins | sample 4694571 | NCBI WGS metagenome assembly VTLG01 (sample SAMN12604809, study PRJNA352737) | marine metagenome | biome: ENVO:00000447; feature: ENVO:00000209|ENVO:00000569|ENVO:01000036; material: ENVO:00002151; isolation source: viral sequences binned using virsorter ...
GAAACCTTCATTATCAGATCGTGACCGGCAAGGCCGCACGATGGCAGACCAATGATTCAGGCTCGTGCCAGATCACAATGACGCACAGCGGTGCGCGTAACGTGTACCTGGTGATCCTGCTTCCCAATGGCCTGCTGTCGGTGTCCGACGTTATAGCGTTTACATAATGGCGATTCTCAACACCAAGATCGTGAGCGGTGAGTTGGTCGGCGTTACGTCGGCCACACAACTGCCCGACATTGCCTGCAATCGGGTCACCCTGAAAGCCGAGGCTGCCAACCCTTCTTTTGTCTACCTGGGCGGGGCTGGGGTCACCAAAAAGGATGGCAGTACCGACGCGACAACTGGGCTTCAGCTTGATGCAGGGGATGAAGTCACCCTGTACATCTCGAACCTAAACTTGCTCTATCGCGTATGCGATGCCAGCGGTGACGTGTTGACCTACATCGCCGAAACGTCAGCGGCCTGAGATGGTTGCTATTAGAACTTTTCCAGTAACCGGCGTGTAGATCCCTTCCCTGCACGTCGGTTGCTGGCTTTAACGCCTACGCGGGAGCTAGCAAGTGGCAGTTACAGACGCATATGCAAGCGCGGCTACGTACCGCGCCATGCTCGACAAGTCCGACACGGCTGAGGATGCCGAGATTCTCAGTGACCTCACCGCCGTCAGCCGGTACATGGAACGCAAGCTCGGGCGGTTCTTTACCACCGATGCGGCCAATGTTGAGCGGGTCTACCAGACCACCCAATATTCCAATCAACCCAAGTCTCTGTTCATTGACGATCTGGTGTCGGTCAACCACATCAAGGTGGACACCGATGATGATGGCAGCTTTGCCGATGAGGATGCCTGGGCGTCCACAGACTATGAACTGCTGCCACGTAACGCCGCCGATGGGCCGGAACCTGGCCCCTATATGGAACTGTTCATTCCATCCTGGTCCACCAAGGATTCATGGGGGCATCATCGCGTAGAGGTGAAGGGGAAGTTCGGCTGGCCCAGTGTGCCGTCAGCGATTGAGCGGGCCTGCGTGCAACTGACCGGCATCCTGCGCCTTGAGACACCACGGGCCACCCGTAGCGTCAACATCGGCACCGAGACAACGCTGGAAACGAGCCGACAGGCCCAGGAGATTGTCAGCGCCCTGATGAACGTGTACGCGAAACGATCACTGTTCTAATGAAATATGACATTGACATGGAGGGGCTAGATTCCCTGAAGCGCAAGATGCGCCCTGAGATCTACCGTGAGCCGATAGCGGAGATGTTTGTGACCATTGCGGCCATTGGGGAACGCACCGCCAAGCAACGAGCGCCCCGCGATACGGGGGCATTGCAGCGCAGCATCCATAGCACGGCCAAGCCCATGAGCGCCCGCATTTACAGCATGAAGGCCTACGCCATGCCGGTGGAGTACGGACGGCGTAAAGGGGCGCGAATGCCGCCACCGAACGCCTTACGTGGCTGGGCGCGGCGCAAGCTGGGCAATCCCAACCTGGCCTTCGTGGTGGCCCGAGCCATCGCACGGCGCGGCATCAAGGGCCGGTTCTTTATGAAAGCGGCCCATCAAGCCATTGTCATGAAGATGCCGTTCCAGATGAAACTGGTGGAGAAGAAAGTGGCTAAGCGGTTCGGCGGCGGGTGGGTCGGCTGATGGCTGATATCCGAACGGCCCTGACCAACCTGGTCACGCTACAGGAAGGCTTGAGCATCACCGCCCCTGTGAGCAGCAGCATCAAGCGGGCGTACAAATACACCCCGCCGATGAGTTCGGCGCTGCCTGACACGCCCTGCTTCCTCAATACCTGGACGCTGACCAGCCAAGAACTGGACATCTCACTGCGGATCTTGTTTTACACCATACGGATGCAGTTGATTGTTCACGATTCCGACCAGGACCGAGCGGCTGACATCGCATCCAGTTACATGAACGCCATCATTACGGCCCAGAACGCTGACGTGACGCTGGATGGGGCTGTGAACCAGAGCATCCTAAGGGGCAGTGACCCCACGCTGGGCGTGTTGTCGTGGGCTGGCGTTGATTATATTGGCCTCGATTTGCTGCTAGATGTTGAACTCAAAGCGGCGGTATCCATCACCTAATAAGGAGGTTTTGATGGCTTGGAAATACATGGGCAATGGGGACTTCATCCCTGGCGTTCCGGCGCGTGACCTCAGCGATAAAGAGGTTAAAGAGTTAGGCATTCAGGAGGCCGTGGAAGCGTCCGACCTGTACAAGAAAGAATCGGCTAAGAAACAAGCCGCAGGAGATAAATAACTATGGCCGCAGGACTACAACCCCTGACGCTGATACAAGTCGGCAAGGAATCGAGCGCTGGGACGGCTGTGGCCGCCACACGGCGCATATTGACCAAGAGTGGCACCTATCGCCACATGCAGACCCAGGAGATGTTCGAGGGGCAGCTTTCGGGCGTCCTCTCCAGGTCCGCAACATCGCCCGTGCTAACCCGTGAAGCCTCGCAGCTTGAGATCTCAACAGACCTCGACTTTAACCAGGTGCTGTTGCCGCTTCTCAGTGGGGTCAAGGGTGGGGTAACGCCATCCACACCAGGCACAGGTGAAGCCCGCCTCTGGACGTTTGCGCCATCCCAGACTGCGCCGTCGGTTGATGCGTACACCATCGAGATGGTGGTGGATGATGGATCAACCAAGCAGGAGATCGAGGCTCCGTTCGGCGTGACCACGAGCTTCGAGATTACTGGTGGGGTAGACGCGCTGCCGCAGATTACGTGGTCAATGGATGCCCGCAAGAGCGTCCAGTCCACCTACACATCCGGCATCGCGCTTCCAGCCGTGGAGTTTGCGGCGAACCTGCGCTGGCAGATGAGCCTTGACACCACATGGGCGAACGTAGGGAACACCACGATCTCTGGGCAGGTCTACGGCTTCACCTGGGGCCAATCGGCCTTTGTGATGCCGCAGTACTATCTCCAGAATCGCAGTGACCTGGACTTCGCTGGGGTTGAACCGCAAACACGAACCACGGACCTGGTGATACAGGCCACGCTGGACACGGGCGGCTCAAACCTGTACGAGACAGAACTGGCGGCCAAGGCTCTGGGCAGCAAGCGGTTCATTGAACTCAAGTTGCAGGGGGATGCGTTCGGTGCGCCTGACGCTAGCCTGAACCACGAGATCAAGCTACGTGGGTCATTCGTTCACGCGGATGATTCCATGCAGGACATTGGGGCAGATCGCGATGGCAACAGCGTGGTCAGCCTGCATCTTGTGAGTCAGTACGACCCGACGGGGGCCGTGGATGTCAACTACCTAGTCCAGAACAAACTCACCAGCTTTCCGGCTTAGCCATTTTAAGGAGGGAACAAAATGGCACTGATTAATCATGAGCATCCGGTTGAAGTCTCACCACCCTGGGAGCCTGGGGCCAGCTTTGGCCTTCGGCTCCTGGCGTGGCCGGAACGTGACGAAGCACAACTGGCCCGCACACGGCGGTCATTCGCGGTGATGGAAGGGATTGACCCAGACATCATGGCCGCACTGCCGCAACGGGCTGAGGATGCGACGGCCACCCCGACATCCGATGACCCGCTGGATGAATACGATCTGGGGACGCTGCTCAAATACGGGCTGGCTACCTGGTCGTATGAACAGGAACTGACCGAGCAGAACAAGGCCATGCTGGATGACCGAACCGCCAAGTGGCTGGGCCGAGAAATCATTCGGCTCAATTGCTGGTCTGAAGAAGAAGCGGGAAAGTCGAACGGGCGCTTCGAGGCCACTACCTCGGGAGTGCCGGATGGCCGCAAGAACTGATGCCGTTGTTGCTGTGCCAGCGTATGAACGTGTCATGGCGGGAGTTCTGCCGAACGCCTGCGGCGGTCATTGATGGCTGGCTCATGGTGATGAAGGCAGAAACGGAACACCAGAAGACCGAGGAACGCTGGGCCAAGCGTGACGCAAGGAGTAATAACCCCTGATGGCGGTAGGCAAATCTGAACTGCAAATCCTGATCAATGCCAAGGACAACGCCAGCGGCGCTCTGGGTAAGGCAACCAAGGCGCTGAACCTGGTGGGCGTGGCCGCCATTGGCGTGGCTGGGGCATCGGTCAAGATGGCTGCGGACTTTGACAAGGGAATGCGGGAGGTTGCCACCCTAACGCCTGAAGTGTCCGAGAACCTGGATGCGGTCAAAAAAGATGTGTTGGATCTATCCAAGTCGCTGGGCATTGACGCGGTGGATGCTACGGGTGCGCTCTATCAAGCGATCAGCGCCGGTGTGCCGACGGACAACGCCATCAGCTTCCTGGAGATTGCAAGCAAGGCCGCTATCGGTGGTGTCACAGATACCGAGACGGCGGTTGACGGCCTCACGACCGTTATGAATGCGTTTGCAGGGCAGAACATCGGGGCGCAACAAGCTGCGGATGTCCTATTTGCAACGGTAAAGGCTGGTAAGACCGACTTCGCCCAATTGTCGGGGGCTATGTTCAACGTGGCCCCGCTTGCGAACGCGGCGGGCGTGGCTTTTGAAGAGATATCGGCAGCAATGGCGACCATCACCGCCCAGGGAACGCCGACCAGTGTGGCGACTACGCAGCTACGGGCCGCCATCCAGGGGCTAACCAAGCCCAGCGATGACCTGACCGCGATCTTCCGAGCGCAGGGCTTTGAGTCTGGGGAACTGGCGGTCAAGCAACTGGGGCTGGCGGGGGCCGCTGATATCGTGAGGAACGCCACAGGCGGCTCCATATCGGAGATGCAGGCGCTGTTGGGCAGCATGGAGGGCGTCTCGGCCATTCTCGGTATCACGGGTGATAACGCCGATGCGTTCGCCAAGAACGTAGACAACATGGCCAAGGCCGGTGGTGCGGCTGACGCTGCCTTCCAGGAAATGGAAAAAAGCACCAGCCGACAATTCGAGAAGATGACCAACAAGATGAAGGGCATGGCTATCGAAATTGGCAGCAACTTGCTGCCGGTGGTCAATAAGCTGCTGGACTTTATTACCAACATGGACGGCCCCACACAAAACCTGGTGATGAAGATCGGCGCAGTGGTTGGCATTGTTGGGGCGCTCTCGCTGGCTATCGGGCCGGTGTTGAGCGTGTTGAAGCTGGTCACCGGAACCTTCGGGCTGTTAAAGATGGCGGTGGTCCCAGTCATCCTGGGCATCAAGGTGCTGATCGGTGGCCTTATGGCGCTGAGTCTGCCCGTACTTGGCATCATTGCCCTGATTGCCGCGCTGACGGCTGGGCTGTTGTTCGTCGCCAATCATTTCGGCATTTTTGATGGCGTGACCGACAAGGTGAAAGAAGGCCTGGGTGCGTTGCAAAACAAATTTGAAGAGGTCAAAGCCAATTTTGCAGCCATGACCTCCACCACTGACGAGTCAACCAACGCACTGAACGACGCGGCGCAAGCGGTGGGCAGCTATTCACAAGAGGTGGACACAGCAGGCACCGCCATCGTTACCACCACCGACGCCCAGCGGGAGATGGTGCTGGCGCAAGTGGCCGCAGAAGAGGCCACAAAAGCCGCCACCATTGCGGCAGAAGAACAGGCGGCAGCAGAAGCGGCCCGCGTCGATGCCATGAATGCGGCGCAGTCTGCACTTGCTGGGTTAAACATTGAGACAGAACTGCAAGAGCGCCTTGCAAACTCGCTGGCGAAGGCCACAATGCCGACGCTCAGCGAACAGTTCAATATCATCTTTGACGGCCTGGTGGCCCAGGGCATGGCGGCCAAAGAAGCGGCAGATCTTGTGGCGCAGCTACGAGCCGAACATGACGGCCTTGCAGATTCCATCCATTACTCCACCATTGGAACTGACCAATATTCATACGTGGTCGAAGCGCTTGATGGTGAGATCAACGAGGTTAAACGCACGGTTGAAAAGACCGAGCGATCTGTTAGGCGGTACGCGGGCGGGTTATCCAAAGCCGAGACAGCCACCCGACGCCTGAACGCAGTCACAGGGGATGTGCAATCGGCGCTGGAATCCATTGGGCTGGAAGCGGAGGTTCTGGAAAAGGCGTACCAGGAATTAGCGGACATCGGCATCAAGCAAGCCGCTGAAGGGTTCGACCTGTTAGAAGAAAAGATACGCGCCTGGGGTGAAGAATCCGGCAAGAGTGTGGATGGGTTTATTGCCAAGCTGGGTGACCTAAAGACGGCGAATGATGAAGTCATTGCCAGCCAGGAGCGGCAAGCTGAAGCCACCAAAGTCGCGGCCCAGGCCCAGCGAGATGCCGAACGTGCTACCGAAGCGGCAGCACGAGAAACCCACCAGGCAGCCACGGCAGCGGCCCAGGCTGCCGATCAGCCATTACCGCGCCCGCCTGTCAGTGTGTCGGAGGCCCAAACCATCGCCCAGCGACGTATGGAGCGGCAGCTTGGCTTCGGTGTCTTTGGTGATCCCGCTTCGGCTAAAGCACGGGCTGACGCTGAAGAGAAGCGCGATGAAGCCATGACCGCGATTAGGGGCTTGAGTGCGGCCCAGCGCATGCAATTTGCTGAAGGCACGCTGGGCGGCGTGAACTTCGGGCAGGGCGTTGACTTCGGGTTCCAGCGTGGCGGCGCATTTACCGTGCCTGGATCGGGTGGCCCTGATTCGCAGTTGGTGTCATTCGCAGCAACCCCAGGGGAACGGGTGAGCGTCACACGGCCTGGGCAAGCGGGCAGCGGTGTGCAGCAGACCATCATCGTGCAGGGCAGCGTCATCAGTGAGCGGCAGCTACAAACCCTGGCGGTGAATGCCATGCGAAACGCCACACGCTTAAATGACGGCGTGCTGAACGTGAACTCGGTGGTGGCGTAATGGCAACGATGGGGATCGAATACACCGTAGAGGTGGCCTGGGGCGGCTCGGTTGAAGGACTGTTCCGCATTGGGGTCAGCGAAGTAGGCGGCACTGATGTCATTAGTGGCTGGCCTGCGGATGCGGGCTTTGAGGACGTGACCGAGGATTGCCAGGCGTTCACCCTAACCCGTGGTCGCAGTGATGACCTGGGCCAGTTAATGGCCGGAACCGCTATGGTGGAGCTTCGGGACCAGAGTGGGAAATACAACCCCGTTAATGCGTCGAGCAGCCTGTACCCGAACGTCAAGCCCATGCGGGCCATCCGCATCAAGGCCACGTATGACGGGACAACCTACGGCATCTTCTATGGGTTCCTGCAATCCATCCATTCCCAGTCGCATCCGAGCTTTCCACGTACCACGCTGGACTGCGCCGACTTGTTTGCATGGCTATCGCAGCGGAAGCCGACCATCAGCGCCCTGGGCAGCACCACGACAGGGGCCGCCATCAAAGCAATACTGGATGAGATTGGATGGCCTGGTAGCCTACGATCTCTGGATGATGGTGACACCATCCCAGACTTCAGCGCCGATGGCAGTGATAGCAGCTTGGAACTTATCAATGGCTTGCTGGAAGCTGAGATGGGGGTGTTCTACATCAACGGCTCAGGCATTGCCACCTTTGAGAATCGCAACGCACGCTTTGTGTCCAGCGCCAGCAGCAGCACCATCACCGGCTCGGCGAACACGCTGATGCGATGGGATAGCAGCAATGACGTGGCCACCATCTTCAATGCGGCCTCGGTGACCCGTGACGGCGGCAGCGCCCAGAGTGCCAGCGACACCGACAGCATCAATGCGTTCGGGCAGCGGGATATGGGGGATACCAGCACGCCGTATTTGACCAGTGATGCCGAAGCGTTATCCCGCGCACGGCTACGGGTGACCCAGTTCAAAGACCCGAAAACCCCAGCGAACGCCAGCTTTATTTCGGCGGCCAGCACCACGGCTGACCTGCTGGCTCGTGACCTCAATGACCGCGTAACCATTACTGAAACATTTGGGGGGACATCGGCGAAACAGTATTTTATTGAGCAGGTCAACCATACGACCCAAGCGATGGGCGGCGGCTCACGCTTGCAAACAGATTGGCTCTTGAGTGAGGTGCCAAGCATGGGGCCATTTATTATCGGTGTCACAGGCATCGGCGAAGGATATATAGGAGCATAGACAATGGCAGTATCTGAAACATGGACCGATCCTGACAGCCTCGACAGGGCCACGGGCGATGTATTAACTGAGGTGATCTGGGATGGCGTAGTGTCGAACCTTGCCTATCTTGGGGGGCAAACCGCCACAGGCGTCGTTGCGCCCCAGCGTCAGGGCCTGGTGGTGGACAATTCCACGGGCGGCAGTCTGGCCGCAGGAACGCTGGTCTACGTGTCAGGGTATGACGCCTCGACCGGAGCGCCGCAAATCACCAAGGCCGATGCTGACAGCCGACAAGCGGAATACATCCTGAGCGCGGCTATCGCCAATGGAGCGTCAGGCGTGGTCTATCGCGGCTACACGCTGGGTTCGCTGGACACGTCCGGCTCAAGTGTTGGTGACCCCATCTATTTGAGTGCAACCGCTGGATCATGGAGTGCCACTGCCCTGACCGGAGCCGCCCAGATATCTCAGAAGGTCGGCGTGGTTGTGACCAGTCATGCAAGCACGGGCAGCATCCTGTTTTTGTTGCCAGGCGAAATGCTCAAGATTGGCAGCGGTCACATCCAGGCCAAGTCCATCGGGTTGTCCGCATTGGCTGATGGCACCGACGGTGAGCTAATTACGTGGTCTGCCGCAGGCGTGGCGGCTGCGGTCCCCACTGGCACATCAACGCACGTGCTTACCAGCAACGGGGCCGGAGCCGCCCCAACGTTTCAAGCCGCATCCGGTGGTGGGTTTACCCAGAAGATTGTGAACGTGTCGTATTTCGGCATGACAGGTAATGGCTCCAGTGGTGGGGCTATTGCCAATAACGATGCGTTCTACATGCCGATTGACGTCATGGGCGATATGACCATTACCAAGATAAGTTTGTACATCCAGACCAGCAGCGGAAATATCGACGTGGGGCTATATAACTCGTCCGGCACCAAGCTGGTATCGTCTGGCTCGACATCCAGTCCAGGCACTGGCGTCCGAACCATCACCGTGGCATCAACGGACATATCCGCAGGGCAGCACTACTTGGCCATAGCTGCTGATAACACGACCTTCAAATGGGGTCAGACCACGGGCGCTGACACGATGGCAACCCGCATGATGCAACGAGAAACATCGGATTTCCCCTTGCCGTCTAGTTTTACGGTCGGGGCGTGGCCGACAGCATTGTCGTCAGCCGTTGGGCCACCGGCGATGACACTTTCCTAAGGAGCAGAACATTGGCACAAACAACCACGGTAAGCAGCGACGGGCAAATGTTGAAGATTACGTTGGCAGACACTGACGCTTCGCCGCCATACGAAACCATCATCCTGCTGGAAATTCAGGAGACCGAAGGCTTGAACGATAGCGAATTGGATCGACTGGTCAACCAGAAGGTGGACCAGAAAAACAAGGAGCTAGCATCATCAGCCGATGATCGGGTGGCCGCTGAAGTATCCCGAGTGAATGCGATCCTTGCATGAACGGCAATGAGCGCAGTGAAATACGGGCATTAACCCGTCAGCTTGCGGACTTCCAGGTAGAAGTCACCCGCCAGATTGTGCCGAGGGCTGAGGTTGATGCCATGGAAACGTCGTTACGGGACCGTATCTATGCGGCTGAAACGAAAGCCATGCGGTGGGCGATCATGCTGGGTGGGTTGAACGTCGCAGGATGGGCCAGCCTCATATGGACAATGGCGCAATGAGCCTCAAGTGTCGAGAATGCGGCGTCACACGACAGACGGTGACCGAAGCCCGCAAGCAGGGGTGGTGTCGGCATACGTTTGAGCGGCAACGCACCGTGCAATGGTCCTGCCCGAAGTGCCAGCATGAACAAACCAAGCGGGCGCTGGTGCGCGATCCCAACAAGCGGTTTAACTTTTATCTAGGAACCAACACATGAAACTTGTATTGCCATGCCCAGCGGATTCGTTCTGGATATCGCAACGCTGGGGAGAGAACCCTGACATCTATTCGCGCTGGGGCTACGGCGGCCACAACGGGTGGGACTTTGCGTATCCATCCGGCACGCCCGTGTTTACGGTGGCTGATGGGAAGGTGACCGTGGTGGGCTGGGATGAGCATGGCTATGGCTTGTGGGTGGAAGTCGCCCATGACTTTGGCCGCAGTCGCTACGCCCACGGCGTCCCAGGCACCGCAAGCGTGGCCGTCGGGGATGACATCACGGCTGGCACCCAACTGATGCAGGGCGGCACCAGTGGCTTCTCCACCGGCCCGCATCTGCACTTTGAGATTCGAGTCAGTGACCAGCCGGAACGGTATGGCGTTGAGTATTACGCAACACGCTGGGGCAGCTTCTGTATTGACCCAGGGCCATTTATGCCAGCGCCGCATGGCGCAGGCCGAGACATAGGAGATGACAACGTGGACGAACGAGTGAGCAAGCTGGAAGCCGAGCTACGCAGTGAACGCGCCCGAGCCGAGTTGAATTACACCAAGTTCATTAAGAGCGGCAGTTCGCTGGGCTGGACCATCCGAGCGCTGAACCGCGCCGGTGAGGGCGTGTTGGCTGAGGACCGAGAACGGCTGGCCGAAGAGAACGAGAAATGGGCAGGAAAGATTTAGGGGTACGAATACCCCAATAGCGTATAAAATCGCCCCTATGGGGCGCACAGAGGCCGTAGGAGGCTAAACAATGAATATCCCACCACGTCTACAGAGCCGAAAGCTGTGGGTGGCCGCCGTTGGGCTGGTTGTCCAGGTGCTGGCCGTCTGGATCTCACCAGAGCAAGCGCAGCAGATCGGGCAGAATTTGATGGTCATAGTGTCGGCTTACCTTTTGGGCCAGGGCGTTGCCGATAGTGGTCACGGTAAGAAAAAGTAGCGCCATCGTTCTGCTCGCAGTACTGGCGGTGACCTGTGCCGACTTTTACCGACGACGACGACAACAACCCAAAGCCCCGCCCTACCAGGCGCTTATCGCCTAGCGAGATTCGCTTTGTCGGTACGGTGCGGCAATTCCGCATCTTGTTGCACTTGCAATGCCTGGTATTGGAAGGCCGATTGGGTGGGCCATATGATGGTGAGGCGTACCAGCCTGACCGATGACGAACGAGTGGGGCTGGCCGTGTTCCTTCTCGTGCTATTCCTGCTGCTGGTGTTTGCTGGCCCACCGCCAGCCGTTTCACGTTAGAATAGGGTCGTGGTCTGCATTGCCATGCGTCCCACACTATCAACGGGCTGGCCCTCTGCTTCGGCAGGGGGTTCGGCTTTTCTGGCCCCAGAGTAGTTGACACGCTGTGAACCCCGCCATCACCACTAACAAGGCCGCCCCTTCGGGGGCGGTTTTTTATGTCGTACCATGAAAGTCCTAGTCAGGGCAAAAGCCGCTCCTTGGGGACACAGGGGCGGTTTTTTGTTGGGCCGTGACTTTTGGGGTTTGCATAATGGCAACATGTCAGTATGATGGGCCTACGTTGTTAGTTTGGAAAGGACCACGCGATGTCGAGCGTAATGCTTCACCACGACAAGATCTGGAATGATGACGAGGGGAAATTTGACCGCGTTCCCTACGTCTTCGATATCTCGCAGCACGACACCTTCACGGTGCTACGCATCACCACCGGCTTTACGGATGTTTCGGTGATGTCGGTGACCGCGAAGGATCTTCGGGCCTGCCGCGATGTCATCAACAGTTACCTCAACAGTGCCAGCCGCAGCTACCTGGCTGGGGAGGCCGATGATGCCGCCACGAGTTAAGGGGATGCGGTCAGACACCTTCGTGCTGGTAAACGGCGTTCGGTATATCCAGGATGAGGAGGCCGACATGCGGCAGATGCGCTACACCCTGCGGAAGCGTGAGGAACGCAAGGCCCGTGATGAGAAATATGCGCTGATTATTAAGCGCTGTAAGGGGCTGCTGTTTCGCTATCACTGCGACGCCTTCACGATCAAGAATCAATGCCACCTCGTGGGGCTGGAGGTGGAAGTCAAGGATGTTCGGAACGCCATGAAATCGCCGGAAGCCCTGCATTTGTTTCAGCGGGTCCGAGCGCCGAATGGACGTATTGAGTGGACCCTGAGGAAGGACAAAGAAGAATGAAGCCGGTGATATTTGAACACTTGATGACGGTGCCGGTGCGAAAGCGCCCCCGCACCTATCGGGTGGCATTGTTCGGAATTGTGGGTGAAGGCACCTGGCGCGAATGGGCCGATGACATCCTGTCGGGTCTAGCTGTGGCAGGGTTGTTTGTGATCGGGATGGTTTACTGGGTGGTGGCGTCATGAAGAACACGCCCTACTTTAAGATCACCCAGATTGCAGATCGGCATGGCCTCACCCGTCAGGCCGTCTACAAGTGGATCAGGTTAGGCAAACTCCGCAAGCCCCGCATCCATCCTGTTGATGGGGCCAGGTATTGGCTGGAGTCTGACTTGCCGCCGCTGGGTGTAAAATCAAAACACGTTAGATAGGAGTTGATTATGGAACGCATGGCATGGCTTGAAGCCCGCAAGCTATATATCGGGGCTTCGGATATCGCGAAGCTCACCGGCGCAGCCCCAGCCTCATGGGGTGGCCCGTTTAGTGTCTGGGCCGACAAGATGCAGCCCGTCACTGAAGATGAGGCCAATGACCTGTTCTACTGGGGGAACCGGCTGGAACCGCTGATTGCGGCCAGGTACGGAGAACTTCATGAGTGCAAGGTGGCCGCCTTCGCTGAAGATTATGTGACCCCGTGGCCGCATCCTGAGATTCACCACGTGGCCGCGACACCGGACTACCTGGTTGGTGATATGACCGCCGTGAAAGATGTGGCGCTGATCGAGTGCAAGAACGTCTCGGCGTGGATGTCCGACGAATGGGGACCGTCCAGCAGTGAGGCCGAGGGCAACATTCCAGAACATTATCTGCAACAGGTCTGGTGGCAACTCGGCTGCGTCGGTGCGCCGGAAGCCGTGATCTGCGCCCTGATCGGGGGCAATGATTGGCGGCAGTACCAGGTCAGCCCAAACCCCGATTGGTTCGAGGAATGGGCGGGGTATGCCGATGCCTGGTTCATGCAATATGTTCACGGGGATGATGTCCCGCTGCCCGATCAACGGTCAGACATTGTTCTGGGGCTGCCGCCCGAGCAGGGGTTAATCCTGACCGCTGATGATCACCTGGAGATGGTGCTGGATGAGCGGGGGGCATGGAAGCGCCAGGAGCAAGAGGCCAGCCACATGGTCAAGCGGCTGGATGCCCAGATCGTGCAGGCAATGGGCGACACCTATGAGCAGATCAACCGGCGTGATGGCACCGTGGCCGCTACCCACCGTGTGGGTAAGACCGGCAAGCGCCGCCTGGTGGTCAAGCCAATAACAGAGGGGGGATAGGCGACATCCTGTAAAATAGGCATGTGTATATATAGCGTTGATAGGAGTTAGATATGGCAACGCAACTAGCCGAACGAGTTGATGAGTTACAGCAGTGGTTCCATGAGCGTGAAGGCCGACTGGCCCGAGTCGCCCAGGATAGTTTGCCGCCGGAACGGGCGGTTCAGTTACTGATTGAAGCGGGGGCCGTGAACCCCAGGGTGCTGGAGTGCCGACGCCTGACGTTGTGGCGGTGTGTCCAGGTCAGCCTTGAGCTTGGCCTGCCGATAGGGGCCGCCGGTCAGTTATGGATTCTGCCGTTTAAGAACTCAAAACTGAGCCGACAATCTGGCACCGACCAGGTGGATGCTGTGCCGGTGATCGGCTACAAAGGGTGGGTAAGTTTGTTGGGCAGATCGGGCCTGACCATCAAGACCAGGCTGCACTACGAAGGTGAGCCGTGGGAATGGGCTGAAGGGTCTGAACAGACCTTGCGCCACCGCCCTGATGACAATGTGCGGCTAAGTGTGATTCAGGAACTGGGTGACCAGGCCACACCTGCCGCCGTTGAACAGGTCATGAATGGACTGGTGCGCCATGCGTACAGCATCGCGACCACGCCCAATGGCCTGACCACGTTCGAGGTGATGAGCAGGGCCGAGCTTGATACCGCCGAAGCGATGTCACCAGGGAAGAACGCCGCTGATAGCCCGTGGCGTGACCCGCTGGCATGGCCCAGGATGGTCAGGAAGACGGTGTTGACCCGTCACGCCAAGGAGTTACCCATTGCGGGCAACCAGGCGGCAGAGCGGGCCGTGGCGATTGAGTCGCATCTGGAAGCCGGTGGCACCATCAATGACCTTCCAGGCTTTGATGACCCCGAGCAAGCAGAATCACAGCCCGAAGGCTGATTGCGATTATGCTAGGGGTGGATCACTACCCGTCAGGATGTCGCGATGATGAATCTAGTGCGCCAGCACAAGGGCGCGGCTTCCCTGGTGTTTGCGAACATCGGGGTGGCCGTGTCGGTGCTGGTTGGGGCCGTGCAATTTCTGAGTACGTACGAACAGACCCAGGCCGATGTTATGGCCCTGCATGAGCAGATGGATCAGGCGGTCAGGCATGACCAGCTTGATGCCCTTCGGATGCAACTGGATGAGGCCACCCGCGATGGGCCGTTCCAATCGGAACGCATCACGCGGCTTGAGGAACAGGTGGCGGCGTCTACCAGCACCGTGGACCTTGACCGTATCAAGGGCGATCTGGACGCACTGAAGGAACGCATTGTGTTTGTGGAATCACAACTCAACAGCGTGCAGGGTGCGGAAGCGGAGCTTCGGGATATTGATTCGCGGGTGGATCAGCTTGATGATTTTGTGGTCCGCTGGGATGAGCAAAGCAGCATGATCATGGCCGAGCATGAGCAGTTCTCGGAGATCATCGCTGAGGTGTTCCAGCGCCTGGATGACCTGGACGGTGAACGCACGCGGGTGCAGGTTCCGGCTGGGGCCAAGCGTGGATATGGATATGATTAAATAGCGTGTTGATAGGAAGGATATGGCAATGACATGGATAAGGCTTGACTGTTCGCTAACGCGGCACCCCAAGGTCGCCAGATTCGCCAAGGCGATGAACATTGGGCGGCATGAGGCGATTGGGATTCTGGTGGATTTGTGGACGTGGGCGGTGGACTACTGTGACGGAGATGGTGATCTGAGCAAGTATTCCAGCGAGGAGATTCTGACGGCGCTGGGCGTGGGCCAACAGGCGGCATTGATCCAGGTGGACTTGATCGAAGCCCTTTTGACCGCCGGACTGCTGGACCGGCAGGGCGAACGCCTGACGTTGCATGACTGGGATGAACACCAGGGGCAGTTAGTGGCCCAGCGGGAAGCGAACCGCGAACGCCAGCGGCGCTACCGACAGAAGAAAAAGGGTGACACGGGTGACACGGTAACGCCTAACAACGTCACTGATAACGCACCAGTAACACCTAGTCACGGGGCTACGAACGAACGAACGAACGATAACGTAGATAACGTACGTACGAAGCGGCCAGCCGACCGGCATGATGACTATGTGGTCTTAGAACATGAGGGGCTAACCCCGATCACCGAAGGCGACTGCAAGAAGTGGCGCGAGTTGTTCCCATCGGTGGATCTGGATGTGGAGCTTGAGAAGATGTACCTGTACCTGGAAGCATCACCGAAAAGCAAAAAACCCAAGGCAAGCTTGCCGAGGTTTGCCATGAACTGGTTGCAACGGGCCAGCAAGGATGCGGAGAAGGAACACAAGATCAGCGATAAGGAAACTAAGAAGCTGGAGCGGCGGCGGGCTGAGGATATGGCGTGGCTGGAGAAGATCCAGAGTTCGCCAGGAGGTGTGAGCAAGCACGTGCTGGACCAGGCGAAGCGGGACATGCACACGGTGTTCAATAAGCGGACGTTACGTAAGAAGAAGCGAAAGGCGGCATCCGAATGACACTCCCAGACCACTACAGCCAGGGGACCACCGAAACATCACAGGCGGCGCACCAGCAGACCAATCGACGCAGCCAGAAGCATGGCGTGATGGCCTGGTGGAGTGAACAGGATGAAGGGGCCACGTTGCGGGAAGCGGCTGATGCCATCCAGTGGAAAGGCCACCAGATTTCTTACGGGGCGTTATCAGCGCGGTTCGAGGAACTGCGGGCCGATGGCCGACTACGCCGCCGACGATTCCGGCCACCGCTGGGCATGGGGGAACAACGCCGGAACCCATCAGGTCGGATGGCCTACATTTACGATGCCGTCAGTGACGGTGCCGCCGTTGCGATTGCCGCCGTGGAGTATCGGCAGCAGGTCACCCTGGAACGCGGGCAACTTTGCCCAACCTGTCGGGGCCGTGGGTATATTCGGCATGACGTGGCCGAACATGACGCGCCCGAACATGCAGTACAGCCGGAGTTATGGTGATGCGGCAACGTGTGATCAATATTGTGGGGTGCGTGGTGGCCGTGGCGGTATGGCTGTCGATGCTGTACTACGCGGCCTGGGCCGCATCCCTTGGGGTTGGGATGCCATGAACCTGTATGACCATGAACACCCCAGGCATATGCCCGTGGTGAATCGCGACTATGACCCCGTGTTACGTCGATGGAATCATCCACCGCCGCGATGGATCTGGGGCTATCGGGCCGAACCGACGCACAGCGCCTGGGACATCGTGGCCGGATGCCTTGGATTGGCCCTGCTTGGGCTGTTGAGTTGGGGGATATTGATATGGGCTTTGTGAGACGCTGGCGCGGTGGCCGTGGTTGTTCGTTGTTTCTTGTCGGCGCGGCTTATGTGCTGGTGGTGGCCCTGTACTTTGTCGCATGTGTCAGCGTGGCCCTGGCCGATGAAGGCCGAGAACCCTGGTGGTGGTGGTCCCATGCCAGTGCGTATGGGTCGGAATCCATCCATGACGGCGGTTACTGGGACGCTGAGCAGCAGCGGTATGCGGGCTATTACGGCCACAGCACAAGCTGGGGCTGGACGTGTGCCACCCCAGAGATGCGACGGCCAGACTCACCGCATTACAAATGGGCCGTGTTGACGCCCAAGTCCTACGGCGTGGCAAGCCGTGACCCCTGGTTGCTAGGCACTTATATCGAAGTTCGGATTCCCAGGCCCGATGGTAGCTATGGGCAATGGCAAATTTTGCCGGTGATTGACGCGGGGCCGTACGGCGCAGGAACGCCGAGCGTTGACAACAGCCCAGGCTGGAACTGGGACATCACGGAACCAGTCGTGTTGCGTGCTGGCTGGGATCGAGTATCACAAAGCCGATATCACTGGGATGACCGCCTGACGCTGTATGGCCGCCGAGACGTGATGGTGCGCTACCGCCCCGACCTGGGGCGCTTCTGCCCGAATTGGGGATATCACAATGAGCCGCCGCGTGGATGACCTGGATGACCGATTGGCCGATGCCGGAATCAGCGTCATCAGGATCGACGGCTTTGATGCGGCCACCCTGGGCTATGCCGAGTCAGGCGACGGCTACGCTTTGGTCTACAGCTACTGGCGATGCCTGGAAGTCCTGATGGAATCGAGCGGCTGGCCCTACGATGACGCGGTGGAATATTTCGAGTTCAACGTGATGGGTTCGCTGCAAAGCTATGAAGGCTTGCCAGCCCCGATCATGGTGCAGGACAAACACTGGCCGTAAAAAAGTCTAAAACTTCACGCTGGATGGTTTGCATATTGTGAACTGCCTATGTATAGTTGTCTCACGTTGTTAGTAGTTAGGACATCAGACATGGCAAACATTCAGAGCTTGAACAAGGTCCGAGAAGCCCAGCACAAGCTGACCACCAAGCAGCTTAGGACCGAGCAGCCGAATGGCCGCAAGGTCGCCGAGCAGCACGTGATCGACCTCGTAAAGCGTGGGGCGTTTGATTCTCACATGCAGGAGCTTTACATCGCGCTGAAGTGTGACTTCAGTGACATGAAGCACCACATGGCGCACCCCAATGCCGCGTATGGTTCACTGATGGCTGGCCGACTGGCCGACCGCATCGGCAAAACACAGGCCACCATTGCGGCGTACAACAAGCACCTGGTCACGGTCGCGAGTGTCAAGGCCGACCGGCAAGCGCAAACGGTGAAAAAGTACTTCGCAGTGATGGCGGTGTCCTAACAGCCGAAAGCCCCGAGGGGCTTTGCGGGAACTGCCCAACCCGCACTGATGAGGCAGGGCTAGTTGATAGGAAAGAGGATAGAGATGACCGATAAGGAATCGACCATCGACCGAACGCACGTGATCCGCGTAGGGAACACGATGTATACGGAGCTTGTTTGCACAGAAGTGGATACACAGGACGAGCCGGTATCCACAGCGAAGTATGAGTTTTGCAAGGCGTGGACGGAGGCTGAGTATCCGAGCGGTCGCAAGCTGGCACGGATCGAGTTAACCGATGCCGCCTACCGGTACCTCCTGTATGCGTTGTATTACCGTGAAGACTTCTGGTCGGAATGGGCCTGTGATCCATACCACGAAACAGCGCGGTCGTTACTTCGCACGGGCGAGCGGCTCATTGAGCAAGCGCCGGAAGGCTACGGAAGTTACCGTCATGGCGTAGAGGGCGAAGGCGGTGCGTGGACAGAAGCCAATCCGAGGTTCGACTTTGACCTGTGTGGGCCAGACGCCATACCCCTTGAGGAGTGGCGACTCACAAAACCAAAAACATCTACGTATAGGTACTAAGAGCCGAAACCCCTTCGGGCGTCTGCGGGAACTGCCCAACCCGCACTGATGAGACAGGGCTAGTTGATAGGAACAGGAGTTCCAAATGGCAAACTGGATACAAGATGGCGATGGCCGCAAGCAGGTCATTCGCCATGACGGTGGCCGCAAGGCAGCGGGGTTCAAGGGTAAGGCTGGCGACTGCGCCACCCGCGCCATTGCCATCGCTACGGGCCACGAATACCGCCAGGTCTATGACCGGCTTAACGCCATCATCAAGGCTGCGCCCCTAAGCCGCAGGATATGGAAAAAGACCAGCGCAAGGACTGGCGTGTTCCGCGAACACGTGGATGCGTACCTTCAGGAACATGGCTGGACGTGGGTGGCAACCATGCACGTGGGCCAGGGATGCACGGTTCATGCCCGACCTGATGAGTTGCCGAAGGGCCGTGTGGTGCTACGCATGAGCAAGCATTATGCGGCTGCGGTTGATGGGGTTGTGCATGACACGTATGAAAGCACACGGGGCGGGACACGCTGCGTGTATGGATACTGGAGCAAGTAATGGCACATTTACCACCGGACACCATGTTGAGTACTGTGGGCTGGCGTCACCTTGAACGCTTGGGCGAAGAAGGACCGTGGCGCGAGCGAGATCAGGACACCGGCACGCTGATCGGGATTGCTGGTGATGAGGTGCTGGCAGGAGAAAATCCCGAGGCGCTACTGGAAGCCATAGACGGCGAGATCAAAACGCTGGCGGTGTTTGCGTACGGGGTGTTGGCCCGAGCGTTTCGGGACCAGTTGCTGGAGCGGAACCCGAACCGTCACCTGTTCGTTGTCAGATTGCCGGATACGCGGTAGTCGATAACCCGCCCGCCATCCATTGCCCCCCTGGGAGACTGGGGGGGCTTTGCTTATTCCAGCCACGTAGGGGCCACCAGGATGCCCGTACAGGCGATATCGCAACATGAGGGACACATTGCCCCTTCATCGGTAGAATGGCCGTAAAGCGGACAAAATACGACAGATAAAAAAGAGGGCCGATGAACGTACAGGATCGCGTGACCGAGATGCGGCTGGTTCCGGCTGATCAACTGATAGCGAATCCGGCCAATTGGCGCAGGCATCCGCAGGCCCAGCAACGGGCGCTGGCTGCTGTGCTGGATGAGGTGGGCTTTGCTGGCGCGGTCATAGCCCGTGAGGATGAGGATGGCGGGCTGGTCATTATCGACGGCCATGCCAGGGCTGAGATGGTAGGGGAGGCCACGGTGCCGGTGCTGGTTACTGACCTGACCGAGGCCGAGGCCGACGTGGTGCTGGCAACCTATGACCCCATCGGGGCAATGGCACAGAAAGACCACGAGGCATTCGCAACGCTGGCCGCACGCATCGACACCGCCAACGAGACGCTGCTGGGATTGCTGGACCGCACGAAGGATGGCGAAACCGATCCCGATGATGTGCCGAATGTACTGACAGAGCCGAAGTCGAAGCTGGGTGAGGTGTACGAACTGGGGCCGCATCGGGTGATGTGCGGGGATGCAACTTCGGAGGATGACCACGACGAGGTTCTGGCAGGCGCGAAGCCCGATCTGGTGCTGACCGATCCTCCCTATGGGGTCGGGATTGAATATGGACAATTTGAGGACACTCCGGAGGCTGTGCTGGCGTTGCTGCCGAAGTTCCTGGCGCTGGTTCGGCGCTGGCCCGTGGTGCTGATAACAAGCGGTGTCCGCTTGTTATGGGACTATCCGAGGCCAGACTGGATTCTAGCGTGGGTGCATCCAGCGGGGATGGGGAGCGGCCCGTGGGGTTTCACGATGTTGAATCCGGTCCTTGTCTACGGGAAAGACCCATATCTGAGGGATCGCAAAGGTGGTCGCCCTGACACGATTGTGATGGCGGCAGAGCGACAAGGGATTGAAGGCCATCCAGTTCCGAAGCCCGCTGCGGTATGGAGATGGTTTGTCGAGCGCGGGTCAACGCAAGTGGGTGACAAGGTGTTCGATCCATTCCTTGGTTCCGGCACCACGCTGATCGCAGCCGAACAGACAGGCCGCACCTGTTACGGCATGGAGATTGACCCACGATATGTGGACGTGATCCGGCAGCGGTACGCGGACTTTGTAGGTGATCCGAGTTTGGCTCCCAATGGCTGAACGTAAAGGCGGCAGGTCTGCCAATGACCGATCAGCGGGCAAGTGGAAGCGCCCGTTTCTTGCGGCGTATGCCAACAGCGGCAACATGCGGGCGTCCTCGCTGGCCGCCCAGGTCAGCCGAAGCCACGTCTATCTCACGCTTCAGAAGGATGAGGTGTTCAGGGCTGACTTCGATAGGGCGAAAGAAGAAGCCATTGAGTTGCTGGAAGCCACGCTGCGGGCGCAAGCCCTGAGCGGAAACACCACGGCGCTGATATTCCTGCTCAAGTGTCTGGACCCCGAAACCTACAATGAACGGTTCCAGATCACGGGGCCGCGTTCGGGGCCAGTGGAACTGGTGGCCACCATGAAGCTGAGCGATAACGAATGAACCGAACGGCGCTGGTTCGGGCCACCCAGGTGGAACAGGTAACCACGCCACAGGAACCGTGGGTGAGGCCCGAGGGCTTGTATGCGGCGCAGGAAGCCGCCATCTTCAGTGATGAGCGGATTGTGTGCATTGAGGCCAGCACCAAGTCAGGCAAGACCGTGGGCTGCCTGGCATGGCTGACCGAGCAGGCGATGGAAACAGGGCGCACCGGCTTTGTGTTCTGGTGGATAGCCCCAATCTATTCCCAGGCCCGCATCGCCTTTGAACGGTTCAAGCGCTACATCGACCAGCGTTTATGGGATGCCAATGATTCCGAGATGCGAGTGACCCTGGGGAATGGGGCGTCAATCTGGTTTAAGTCAGCCGAGAAACCCGATGCCCTGTATGGGGAAGATGTACGGGCCGCCGTGATTGATGAGGCCAGCCGAGTACGTGAGGCAAGCTGGCACGCGGTACGCACCACCCTGACGGCTACGCACGGCCCTATCCGCATCATCGGCAACGTCAAGGGGCGCAGGAACTGGTTCTACAAACTGAGCCGACGGGCTGAGGCTGGGGAGAAGGGCTACAGCTACAGCCGACTCACCGCGTATGACGCAGTGGCGGCGGGCGTGTTGCAGCCGGATGACGTGAACCAGGCCAGGGCCGATCTGCCAGCCCATGTGTTTCAGGAACTCTACGAGGCCATGCCAACCGTAGACACCGGCAACCCGTTCGGTGATGAACATATTCAGGCGTGTACGCTGGACACCGAGCAGGCGTGGTCGAGTTGGGATGGGGATGGGGAACCGATAGCCTGGGGCTGGGACTTAGCCAAGAGCGTGGACTGGACGGTAGGCATCGGCCTCGATGAACACGGGACGGTCTGCCGGTTGCGCCGGTTCCAACATCCCTGGATGCAAACCATTGACGTGGTACGCCGTGAAACTGCCAACGTATCAGCGCTGGTGGATAGCACGGGTGTGGGTGATCCAGTGCTGGAAGCGTTACAACAGCCGTGGCGTGACGGTGACGTAACGTACCTGGGCCGTAACTTCGAGGGCGTCAAGTTCACCAGCAGTTCCAAGCAGCAGATGTTCGAGGGTCTGGCTGTCGCAATCCAGCAACAGGCCATCCAGTTCCCACCAGGGGCTATCACCAGTGAGCTTGAGCAGTTCGAGTTTCTATACACCAGAACCGGCACACGATATGCTGCCCCTGACGGGGCGCACGATGACTGCGTAGATTCGCTGGCCCTGGCCGTATCACGGTGGCGACATCCACCACAGAGATGGGGAGCAGTCTGATCGGATTCTGGGAAGCCGTCGGGCTTAAGAAATTCTTCACGAATATCGACACCGAGGGGGCTGGAACGCTCCTGCCCCAGACCCGCTTCAATTACCAGTCCAGCTATAGCGACGAATCCGCACTGCTCAGGAACTCTATTGTGGGCGGGTGCGTCAACTGGATGGCGCGAACATTCCCAGAAGCTGATCTGAGCGTGCGCCGATATGACGAGACAACCCAGCAGGTCGTGGCCGTTCCTGATCATCCCCTGCGGGTGTTACTGAACCGCCCGAACCCGCACTTCTCGGGCCGGTTGTTACGGATGGCGATATGCACAGACTTCATCGTGACCGGCAACGCCTACGTCATCAAGGTGCGTTCGGCTGACGGTACGGTAGTGCAACTGTGGTGGGCGCCCAGTAGCACGTTGACCCCAGCCACCACATCCCGACAACACCAGCGCGGCTACGGGTCCGATGAAGACAACGCCTTCATCAGTCACTATGACTACAGCGTGGGATCGTCGGGCGCATCAACACAGATACCCGTTGAGGATGTCATTCACTTCCGCTTCGGCATTAGCCCTGATGACACAAAGCTGGGCCGCAGCCCATTGGCTTCGGTATTCCGAGAACTGTATACGGACGATGAGGCCGCCTCGTTTACGGCGGCGCTGCTTAGGAACTCGGCCATTCCTGGTGTCGTGCTGGCCCCAGGTGAGGGCGTGGGTGCAGTCAATGAAGAAGACCTCAATCAGATACGGGACCGATGGAGTGACCAGTTCGGCAGCGATAACCGTGGGCGGCTGATGGTGATGCGTGGGGCCACCAAGGTCACCACGGTCAGCTTCTCGCCTTCCGAGATGAACCTGCGGGAACTACGCCGCATCCCAGAAGAACGGGTGAGTGGGGCGCTGGGTGTTCCGGCGATTGTGGCGGGACTGGGTGCTGGGTTGGACCGCAGCACGTTTGCAAACATGGCCGAAGCCCGTGAGATGGCCTGGGAGTCTGGGCTGATCCCGATCCAGTCGCTGATTGCGGATGACCTATCAAGCCAACTGCTTGGAGATTTCGATGATGACGAAACGGCTGAGGTGTACTTCGACTACCAAAACGTCAGGGTGTTGCAGGCCGATGCCACCGACATGGCCCGCCGCTGGCGTGAACTGGTTGAGGGTTCGATAGCCAAGCGTTCCGAAGCACGGGCCGCCCTGAACCTGCCAGTGGAACCAGGGGATGATGTCTACCTGATGCCCATGAACCTGATTGAGATCGGTGGGGATGCGCCGCCACCGGCTCCAGAAGATGATGAGAAGTATGACGTGGTGGTAGATCACGATCATCATGCCCACGGCCACACCAGCAATGGCGCACTGGATGACCCAGCAGAAGTAGCAGCCGCTCTTGGCGACCGAGGCTAGGGAACTCACAGCCCGACAACGCCAGCAGATCGTGGCCCAGACACGGCGCACCGAACAGGTCATTGGCCGCAAGTTCCGCAACGCCATGCGGAAGTTCTTTGTGGGCCAAGCCAAGCGGGTGACCAAGGGCTACATGGACGCCGGTGGGTATCTGTCAGCCCATGCCGATGGGGAATATAAAGACCCCGCCAGCCAGCTTCTCGGCGTCAATGAAGACCAGGCGATTGTGGCCGCATCCCGCCCCTATGTGCTGGAGATGACGGTGGCCGCGATCAATGCCGCCAGTGACCTGGTAGGAGCGCCCAGGGTGGCAGCCGCCAAAGCCCTGAAGGAACCCGACATCCTTGGCACTGATCCCACGGTGCTGTTCCTGACTGACCAGAGCGCCCAGCGTGTCGTGCAGGTCAATGATGCCACCAGGCGTGGGGTCCAGCGCACGATTGTGAAAGGGGCGGCGGCTGGGTATTCGGATTATGAGATCGCCTATGGGTCCACCCGAACCCGCAAGGATGGCTTCCGGCCATTGAAGGGGATGGTTGAACGCCTGTATCGAGGGCGTCCTGAGTGCATTGCCCGCACCGAGTTGGCCTACAGCAACAACGGGGCCAGCCTGCATCGCTACAGCCAGTGGGGGCAGGATATGGTGGAAGTCTCGGATGGCCCTGGCTGCGCCCTGACCCATCACGTGCAGGGGCTTCGACCAGGTGAAAGTTCATCCGACGATATCAACGGGCAAAAGATCGCAGTGAAGGAAGCCAACAACTGGCAGGTGGCGCATCCGAATTGCCGCCGCGTGTTTCTACCGTTGCGCCAGGTCCGCAAGCCCACAACCCCGCCAATGGAAGCCGAAGCCTTTATCACCCGTCCGCTGACCGCTGCCCAACGCGCCCGCGTTGCCAGGGACATGGCCCGAACCCGAGTGACCGCACCGCCCAAGCCGCCAGCACCGCAGGTGATTGAGGAAGCGGTGCCAACGCCGACAGCCACCGTGTATGAGCGGGCCGCTGAGATACGGGCGAACCAGTCCATGACCACGCTGGATGATGCGCTGGCCCTGGGCAAAGAACTCGAAGAAGAATGGCAGAAGGAATACGCGGCGCTTGGTAAGGGCCTGCAACAAGCCGTCACCGAAGCAGGCGATAGGTCATTCAAGGCAGACATAGCCCGCAAAAGGGCCTTTAGGCATATTGATGAACATGCAGAACGGGGCAGGGAACTGGGGGACCAGTTAGGTGAAGCCTGGTTCCAAAGACGGGACCGGCTGCTGAAGGCATACGGGGCGGCGGTTGAGGAGTCTGAAGCAGCAATAGCGGCCAAACTTAAAGCGGAGGCAGCGCAAGCGGCAGTAGCGAACCAGGCAACGATGGCCGTGCTAGGGCGTACACGTGCGATGGGTCGAGGTACAGGGGCCACCCAGAAAGCCAACACGGTGCCAGTGCGGGGAAGGCCCATCAAAGAAAACAGGGCGGCGTTCACATGGGCGCAGGACCAGTTACCCCAGGACTGGCTGGTGGAAATGCAGAAGGGGTATGAACGTGGGCCTGGAGGCGGTGCGGTGCGCCTGACATCGAAAAAGCGCGGGTACTACCGATTCGTCGGGGACGTGATTGCGACACCAGGCAAGCAGACAGCAACCAAGAAATGGGCCACCCCAGCATATAATCAGGAGGTGTCGTTGCATGAACTGGTGCATCGGGTTCAGCACTCTGCTTATGGACGGCGGCACGTCGCTCAACCGCCACAGGGCATCACGGGCATGGAACGCCTTAATGAGATTACACAGGAGTTGTACAAGGTGCGAACCACATCACCCCAGGGCGTCCGAAGCGCCGCCAAGCATATAGAAGGTTATGGGGCCAACGAGGTGTTCAGGGACGGCTTTCCACCGTGGCCTCACGAGTACTTGGCTAAAGAATATGGAGACGTACATAGCAGCGAAGTGCTAACGATGGGCGTGCAAGCGATACTGGGGCCAGGCGCTCCTCATTACAACGCGGCTCACGTACGGATTCAACAGGATAAACAACTGATGCAATTTCTTCTCGGCGTATTGGCGGGCATTTGATGTTCACGATATGCGGCGACCATTACAGTGACGGCTACATGTGCATCACGTATGAGGATGGCACGCTAACCGGCGGCGATGAGATCACGCAGATTGCCCTGGACATTCATCTAAAGTATGGGCCGTTCGTCTTGTCATACCAGGGGAAGGTGTTTGATGTGGTGGATGACCCGACCATTGATGAGCAGCGGGCCTTTTTCTTTATCCTTCAATTCCTGGCAGGGCCGACCAACAAAGACAACATCTCAAATTTGTCCGTAACCCCTGATGGGTACTTCGACAGCAAGGCTGAGGAATGGTTCGGGCCTGTCGAAGAAGGCGTGCTGTATTAACCCATGACCGAGAAGGCGTTCCAGTCGGATGTTATGCGGGTTGCCAAGATGCTGGGGTGGCTGTGTTATCACACGTTTGATTCACGCCGGTCAGCCAGCGGGTTCCCTGATCTGGTGCTGGTGCGTGAACGGGTGCTGTTCCGAGAACTCAAGGTGGGCAAGAACAAGCTGAGCCAGTCGCAGGAACTCTGGCGCGATTCGATCATGGACGCTGGGGGCGATTGGGCCGAATGGCGTGAGACAGATATGGATGACATTGTGGCTGATCTAAGCCGCCGGAATGGTTGACAGTCTGGTAACCCGTTTGTATCATTAGTTCATCAGTTGATAGCGATACCGGACACCACCAATGAAAAGCAACCAGAGCCTGAAGATTACGGTGACGATAGATGCCGACCAGATACAAGATATCGCCGATGACAACGGGTGGAATCACTTGCAGTTCACAACGGCAAGCGCCAAGAGGATTTTTGGAGACGCTTGCCAAACAATCTTGGATCACGGTCTGGATAATCTGAACGCCGTCAACGGCGGCAAATACGATTGCACGGCGAAAGACGACTAGGACCGCTAGCCACCACCAAGGCCGCTCCCTTCGGGGGGCGGTTTTTTGTTGGAATGTTAGTTGACACGCTGTGAACCCGTTTGTATCATTAGTTCATCAGTTGATAAGGATTACGCACATGGCAAGCACCACACGATCCGTCGAGATGAAGGCCCAGACGTTTGCACAAGCCAAGCCCGAGGCGATACAAATTAGTAAGGCCAACCCCGGCAAGTACATCACGATCCAGTCCTGCTTCGGAGCATTTGCCGGGATACATGACCGCCTGCATGTGTTCGCCCCCACCGATAGCTGTGTTGACTGGTACGTCCTAAATGGCAAGGTTAAGAAGTTCACCGAGGCTCAACAAATTGCCGACCAGAACGCTACCCCAGTGATGCGTTAACACCAAACAAAGTCGGCTTCCATACCGCCAGCCGCCCCTTCGGGGGCGGTTTTTTTATGTCACGGGCAGAAGCTGGGTGGTGGAAATGGTTGCGTTACGGGAACGCACGGGCCACGGCGGACTCCGGAGACAGGCCGTGGACCCCATGCCTCACAACAACCCAGCAACTGCACAACGATCATATCACCCGTGCTGTTTCTTATTGTGTGGAATCTCATCAGCGATTATGCTAGCCAGCAGATAGGTCGGCGCATGGTGTTATCAAAGGCACTGTGCGTATGCGAAAAACCTGGGCAGCCCCAGTTGAGATTAAGGCTGACGGTGATGATGCCGGAGCGTTCAGCGCCCGCATTGCCACCCTGAACGTTATCGACAAAGATAACGATGTAACCATCAAGGGCGCATTCGAGGGATCAGACCCCGTTCGCGTATCCCGCTTTAACCATTCCAGTGCTGTACGTGATGACCTGCCCGTGGGTGTTGCCACGATTCAAGAGGTGGGCGACCAGGTGATAGCCGAAGGGCAACTGAACCTGGACACCGTGGGCGGGCGTGACCTGTACGACACCTTGAAATTTGAAGCCAAGAACAACGTGGCCTCCGAATGGTCATACGGGTTCACCGTTGAGGAATCAGAAGACGGCGAACAGGATGACCAGAAGGTGCGCTTCCTGCGCCGACTCAAGGCGTTCGAGATCAGCCCCGTGATGCGTGGCGCTGGCATGGACACCGCAACCTTGGCCGTTAAGACCGCCACAGACTTCGGTGACCTGCCCCTATATGACAGAGACTACGCCTGGAACAGCAGCGCCGCCCTGGGCCGCGTTCGCAAGTGGGCCAGCAGTGACGGGTCAGGCGACAAAGACACCATCGATTGGCCGAAGTACTCCAAGGCGTTCTTCTGGTACGACCCTGATGATGATGAATCCTTCGGTGGCTTCAAGCTGCCATTCGCTGACGAAACTGATGGAAAGCTGTGGGCTGTACCGCGTGGCATCTTTGCCGCCGCTGCCGCCATTCAGGGCGCACGTGGGGGCGTTGACATTGACCAGGAATCGGAAGACCACGTGAAAGACGTCATCGACCGGTACTACGAGAAGATGCGGGAATCGTTTGACGATGAATCGATCATTGTTCCCTGGGCCAAGAGTGCCGAGGGGTTATCCATGAAACACGAAGGTGATCTGGCGCTTACCGCCATTGATGCCTACAGGGAGCGCGTGGCTCTGCTTGCTGAACTACGCCTCAAGGAAGGCCGCGCCTTATCAGCGGCCAATCGGAAGCGGCTGGGCCAACTGGTGGAATCCATGGGGGCGGTGATAACTGACCTCAATGATCTATTGACCAGCACCGAGCCAAAGCCGAGAACCAACACCTGGGATGCCCTGACCGATGTGGCGGCGTTCCAGAACACCATTGCCCAATACGGGCAGGAGTAGATATGCCTTCTGACAATTTCACCCCGCCGCCTAGCCTTCGCGAAGGCAGCGAGAAATACAGCGCCAAGACTGACGAGCTAGCCGCCCTGTTTGCGGAAGCTAAGAGCGGCGACCAGTACGACTACAGCCAGATCAAGTCCCTGGGTGGGAAGCCCTGTGAGCCGCACGAAGTGGCCGAGCATGTCCAGAACCTCAACGCTGAAGTCCATGACCTCGGCGAATGGGTCCACGAACAGCGCAAAGCCACCAAGCAGCACGAGAACATGAAGAAGCTCCAGGCCCAGCGCACAGAGCCGGTCTGGACGCCACCACAGCCCGAAGGCCCACAACGCCTTAAGGGGTTCGGTGACTTCTACGTTGAGTCTGAGGCTTACAAGTCCTACCGCAACGGTGGCAGCCAGACATCCACAATGGACCTGGACGCCCACGAGTTGAAGACCCTGATGACGACATCCGCAGGATGGGCGCCTGAGAATCTTCGATTGTCGGATGCCATCTTGTCGGCCCAGCGGCCCATTGCGGTTGCTGACCAGATTCCATTCTTCAACACCGAGCAGGCCGCCGTGGTCTACATGTTGGAGAGTACGTTCACCAACAACGCTGCTGAAGCCGCTGAAGGCGCAGCGTTTGGAGAAGCAGCCCTGGCGCTCACCGAGACAACCAGCACGGTTCGCAAAATCGCGGTTGCGTTGCCAGTCACAGATGAGCAGCTTGCCGATGTGTCCGGCGTTCGGGACTACATCAACCAGCGCCTCAGCTACATGCTGCGGGCAAGGCTTGATTCCCAGTTGCTGTCGGGGAATGGCTCAGCGCCGAACCTGGAGGGACTCAACAACGTTTCCGGCATCAACACTACGGCCAAGGGTTCCGACCCGACACCGGATGCGATCTACAAGTCCATCAGGAAGTGCCGCGCTGTCGGATTCGCGAATCCAACAGCCGTGTTCATTCACCCTTCTGATTTTGAGGCCATCAGGCTCCTTCGAGATGCCAACGGTCAATACATCTACGGCTCGCCAGCCATTGCAGCCCCTGTGTCGGTGTTCGGGATTCCGGTCACTGAGACAACCGCTGCAACCGAGAACACCATCAGCCTGGGTGACCTTCAGGGTTATGCAGGGTTGTTCGTTCGGCGCGGCGTTGACATCGAAACCGGCTGGACTGGCACACAGTTCACCGAAGGCGAAGTCACAATCCGAGCCACCATGCGCGTTGCCATTGCCTGGTTCCGAGCCAGCGCCCTTGCAACCGTAACCGGCGTCTAAGAATTCAGGAGGGTAGCCACATGCTGAGAGTCAACATCAAGGGAACCGGAGCCAAGCGCACCTACACATTCGATGAACGGGTGGTAGTGGCCGACGATGGTTCTCTGATCGGGGAGTCCGGCCAGCAGGACGGGCGATTGCTAGCGGAAGCTGGGCGAACGCTGAACGCTGCTGACGTACAGGCTCTTGGCGTGGCTGCCCAACTGGATGCCAGCGTCAAGGAATCCAAACCGAAACCAAAGCAAGCCGAGGCGAAGGCCGAAGCAGAACCTAAACCCCGCAAGCGGGGCCGACCGAGAAAGAAGAAATAAATGGCCGTCATAGAAATGACCACAGCGGCTCAGGCGGCTGGTGCTGCCGTTCCTGGGTGGAACGATGTTTCCTACACCATAGGCAGCGAGTCAGCCAACGCGATAACTGTCAAGTGTGAAATCATGGGATACAGCACAGCCCTGGCCCTTCCGATCACGTTTGAAGCCTATCTGTCTGAAGCCAGCGATGGCGAAGGCATGACCGGCACGGCATTGAGTGGCGACTGGGCTGACGGTGGGGATGGAAACCTTCATTATCAGATCGTGACCGGCAAGGCCGCACGATGGCAGACCAATGATTCAGGCTCGTGCCAGATCACGATGACGCACAGCGGTGCCAGAAACGTGTACCTGGTGATCCTGCTTCCCAATGGCCTGCTCTCGGTGTCCGACGTTATAGCGTTTACATAATGGCGATTCTCAACACCAAGATCGTGAGCGGTGAGTTGGTCGGCGTTACGTCGGCCACGCAACTGCCTGACATTGCCTGCAATCGGGTCACGCTGAAAGCCGAGGCCAGCAACCCCACGATGGTCTATCTGGGGGGAGCAGGGGTCACCAAAAAAGATGGCAGCACCGACGCGACAACTGGGCTTCAGCTTGATGCAGGTGAAGAAGTGACCCTGTACATCTCAAACCTGAACTTGCTGTATCGCATATGCGATGCCACGGGTGACGTGTTGACCTACATCGCCGAAACGTCAGCGGCCTGAGATGGTTGCTATTAGAACTTTTCCAGTAACCGGCGTGTAGATCCCTTCCCTGCACGTCGGTTGCTGGCTTTAACGCCTACGCGGG
>VTLG01007742.1_pt1 | contig 30870 bp, 60 predicted proteins | sample 4694571 | NCBI WGS metagenome assembly VTLG01 (sample SAMN12604809, study PRJNA352737) | marine metagenome | biome: ENVO:00000447; feature: ENVO:00000209|ENVO:00000569|ENVO:01000036; material: ENVO:00002151; isolation source: viral sequences binned using virsorter ...
TTCAGACTGGTATCAATTAGAAGATAAAATATTTAGATACTCATTATATAAAACAAGAAAACAACAAATCAATCCTAAGACTGGCAAGATATACACCAACGAAGAAGCTGCTAAAGATGCAATAAAGTATTTTATTGATTACGATATAAAAACACCAATGATAAATACTATTAGGAACACAGCCGTTCCTTTTCTTTCTTACAGTTACAGAGTAGTTCCTTTGTTGTTAGAAACAGCAGTAGTTAGACCTGAAAAATTTGCAGTATTAGCTGCACTAGGATATACGGCAAACGATATATTTACAGATTTGGCAGACTCAAGTAAGTTTGAACAAAAACAAGAAAGACAACTAATGCAAAACTACAGGAAAAGAAAAATGTTTGATAACCCTGTAGTAGATATGCCTTACGCAAACATAAGACTTCCTTATAATGGGGTAAATGGTGGTGCTAAATATTTTGACATAAGTAGAAAATTACCTGGTGGTGATGTTTTTGCTATGGGTGGAGATACAGGTGGGGACATGCCTTTTTTACCTGCTGCTGCACAACTTGGTGGTCCTGCTTATACACTTTTTAATAAACTTGCTTTAGGTAGAGATTCTTTTACAGGGCAACAATTTAATGAAATGGGTTTAGATAGAGCAGAGATATTTGGCTCAAGAATATCAGCAGTTGCTAAAGATTTTGTTCCTAATGTACCTATTCCAGGTGTTAGAACATTTGCAGGAGATAAAATTACAAGAGCATTTGATGAACAATATCAAACCTTGTCTGACCCTTTAAGCAAAACAGAAGCTATAGCTAGTGTATTTGGACTAACTGTTAATACAGCAGACATAAGCAGATTAACTACATTAAAATCAAAAGAGTTACAAAGTGTAAACTCTAAGTTTCGACAACTTATTAAGAAACTAAACAATGACAGAATGAAAGGTGTAATAGACTTTGAAGAGTATTCAGAAGAATACAATGACATAAGAGAAAGATTTACTAATGAAATAAAGGAGCTCACAAAAGAATGATACCAATGGAACTACTATCAATGTTAGCCTCTACTGTGCTAGGTGGCATCATGTCTATCATGGCTCAGAAAGGACAGGCTGAACAAGAAAAACAAAAGATGCTTATGCAACGAGCAGGGTTTGCTGCAAAACAAACAGACAAAGCAAGGCAGGTATCTGACCCTCATACCAAGCACACAAGAAGATGGATAGCATTGATGTGTGTATTTAGTATTATTGTAGTACCAATCGTTGCACCTATATTTACTGATGTAAACATTGCATATCAAATAGTAACTGAAGCTAGTAGTGGTTGGTGGATATTTGGTGAAACATACGAGACATCATACTTTGAGCAAGGCAATACGATTTACATAACTAACCTACAATCACATACAATATTTTCAATTATTGGTTTGTACTTTGGAGGGTCTCTCACAAGAAAATGAAACCTGAATTATGCACATTAAATTATGGGATATCAGTTTTTTGTTTAATGTTAATTTTATATATAATTTTTAAGGATAACTAATGGCAATAACAAGAGCAGGTGAAACATTCTCAGGATACAATAAACCAAAGAACTCACGAAAGGGGGGTAAAAAGTTTGCTGTATTAGCTAAAGAGGGAGACAAGATTAAACTTATTAGATTTGGCGATGCTAATATGAAGATTAAAAAGAATATACCATCGAGACGCAAATCATTTAGAGCAAGACACAAATGCGATACAGCTAAATCTAAACTAACAGCTAGATATTGGAGTTGTAAAAAATGGTAAACAGAATGTTTATGGCATTAATTGTATTTACAATAATACTATTAGGCTACGCAATAGAAGATGCTATATCAGATGTAACCTCTAGTGGGGCTACAACTAACTCACAAACTAATACATCAGGCAGTAACACCACAATATCAGGTGGATACTCGCAGGAAACAACGAATAATTATACAGGTGGGCAAACAAACAGCACCACAAATAGCACAAGTAATACAACAAATCAAGAAACTGCTGTTAATACAGCAACTGCACCTGCTATGTCAGTTTATGGTCAAGACAGTTGTGTCATACCCCTTTCTATTGGCATGACTGTCATTGGCTTTAGCACATCTATGGGTACTTATTATCACGACCAAGAATGTGAACGCAGGAAAAAGTCTAAGTTACTCAATAACTTAGGCATGAAAGTTGCAGCAATATCTTTAATGTGCCAAGATAAAAGTGTATGGAAATCCATGATGGATGCAGGAACACCCTGCCCTATAGATGGATTAATTGGTGAACAAGCTAAACAAAGATGGGAAGAATTAGGTAATGAAAAACATTTGGATTCTGCTACTGCTACCTCTACTAGCAAACGCAGACACTTCACAAAACCTTATCATTAATGGTACATTTGATAATGGCACTACAGGGTGGACATTATCAGGTGATGCACAAAGAATCAACGACTGTTGCCCTGGTGGGCACGACCTAGAGTTTGGGAACAATGGAAGTATTGAGCAGTCTTTTAATCTCATACATGACTCCATAACTCAACAAATGCTCGATAACGGCATTGTCTTAAACTCTAGTGTCGAAATTCAAAATGGTGAATCGGTTGGTGGATGGTGTGCAAACTGTGGACCAGTAGATAGTTTCTCTATACAATTAGATATACTTGATGAAAATAGTCAGGTATTAGCTACAACAATACAGGAAAGAACAAATGTTACAGGAATTAATGGGAAAGATTTTACAGACAGTGTTACGCACACAGGGACTGGCAGTAATATTGGACGCATTGTTATTAGTGGTTCTGATGGTAGCACTGGTTATCTTGGTGGTCCTAATGTAGATAATGTGTCGGTTACAATGGAGTATGACCCTATTGTTTTATCTTTAGAACAAACCGAGCATATCGCAGCCGTATCTGAAATCATTGAAGAAATATATATAGAAGAATTTATTTACGAAGAACCTATTATTGAAGAGGTTGTCTTTGAAGAGCCAACTGTTGAGATAGTTGAAGAGCCTATATCTATTGAAGAAGAGTTTATTGAAGAGACTATTGTTTTAGCACCTGCTATGATAGAACCTGAACCAATAGAGGAAGAAATCTATGAAGAAGAAATCGTTGAAACTGTCGAAGAAACAATTACAAATTCAGAAGTGGATGAAGATACAACAGGAACTGTCGCAACAGAACCAACAACAGAAATATCTTCAGAGCCACAAGACAACAGTGGGAGTCTTGAAACCGAACTAACAATAGAAGAGATATCGGTTAAGGTAGCTGAAAAGATTAAGACAATAGATGGTCAGCTCAAAGCAACACAAATGATAGTTGCTAAAGTTATGCAGAATAACAGCAAGATTACAGGTTACACACAAGTAAACACAGATATATTTATACAACCAAATATAGTAGATACAGATATAAGTGCATATACAATTAATACTTACTCTGATATAAGAAACATTTATCCAAATCAAACATACGAGGACAGACTATGGACATCAAGACAATAGCAGGAATAGTAGGACTAGTTATTACACTAGGTGGTTTGTTCGTTCAGGTTGGACAAATACTAAACAGACTAGAGGTAGTAGAATCTAGGTCAGTACCTAACATTGTGCCTTTAGAAAAAGAATTATCTATATTAAAATCTCAGGTGGAGGAGCTAAAAGATAAAAGTAAAAATCCTTTAATGAGATGATAGATATACTAAAGTTCTTGTTAAGTAAAATAAGAACAAAATATCTAAGACCTGAGATATCAGTCTTAGAGTTTATACTAATACTAGTTATTGTTTATCTTATAACAAACTAGTAGGAGATACACATGAGTGCAAATATACCTTTCACTAAAAGGGAAATGCAAATCATCAAAGCAATCAGAGCCATTGACCCTAATGCTAGGTTCGGCTTCAAAGACAAAGTAAGAAATAGACTTGACTACAAGTATGGTGGTGTGGTATTTTTTAATTGTCTACCAATAAGTTGGGACGAAGTTATGGACAAGATTGATGAGCAAGAAGACACAAGAAGACCTTATTAATAAGCCGAAGCATTATACTAAGGGCATAGAAACGACTAAATATATCAGGTCGTGGGACATGGACTATGCTAGAGGCAATGTAATAAAGTATGTGACACGATGTCCTTATAAGGGCGACAAATTAGCTGACCTTAAAAAAGCTCGTTGGTATCTTGAAGTATTAATAAGTGAAATGGAGAATGTATGACATACCAAATAAACAATAATGGTGGTAATTATACAAGAGTAGGGATAATACAGAGAGATGAAGACGGCAATGCACTAGCCTGTCCACACTGTGGCTCAACTCATTTGATTAAAGCAGGTGACTGTGGCACACATAAAAGAAAACAAAGGTGGAAGTGCAGGACTTGTGGAAAGAAAACAGTAAGTCCAAAGGCTGTAAAGAATTATGATTTAGAACAAGTAGAAGATACTGATTGGTCTACTGAAGAGTTAATAAATCAAAGAACAGAAGTCTTTAAAAGAAAAGACGCAAGAGAAAAAAACGAAGAGTTCATAAACATAAAGATAAACGATAATAAACCTATCGGTCTTTATATTCAAGGTGACCCACATGTCGATGATGATGGATGTGATTGGGTATCATTAAGAAAGCACATAGATATAGTCAATGCTACAGATGGTATGTTTGCCTGTTCTGTTGGTGATTTGTCAAACAACTGGGCAAGAAGAGGTAAACTTGCAGGTCTATGGGCAGACCAAACAACCAATGGGGAGCAACAGTGGAAGCTCGTAGAGTGGTTAGTCAATGCAACACCTTATATATTTATAGTTGCAGGTAACCATGATATGTGGGCTATGGAGGGTGACCCAATTACTTGGATGTGCAAACCCTTAAAGACTGTATACTCTAACCATAATGCAAGGCTAAAAATTAAACTACCTAAACATGATATTAAAGTAAACTGTGCACATAATTTTAGAGGACACTCGTTATATAACACAGCACATGGTATAGTAAGACACGCACTGTTTAATGCTAGAGACCATTTACTTATAGCAGGACATACACATGTGTCAGGTTATAGTCCTATTAGGGATGCAACAAATGATAAGATAATGCACTGCGTACAAGTTGGGTCTTACAAGAAATATGATACCTTTGCTAAAGCATTAAACTTACCATGCAAGATGATGTCAGCATGTGCAGTAGCAGTATTTAATACTGAGCTACCTGATTCACACCCTGATTTCATAAAGATATTTTGGGAAGTGCAAGAGGGAGCAGACTACTTAAATTATCTAAGGAATAAAAAATGATACCAACAATAACTTTCATAAACTGGGATGATGCTGTTACACCAACAAGTGGGTGGACTGACATAAAAGAATTAAAACCTGAGTTAGCAGACTGTATTTCATTAGGTCTTATAATTGAGGAGAACGATAAAACTATAACCATAGTCTCTCATATATCAGGTGATAAAGAGGGAACGGATATAGATGGGAGCTTAGTACTGGATAAATCATGGATAAAGTTTAGACTTGATATGCCAGTGCCTGAGATGACAGTAGATAAACTAAAGAAATGGTTACTAAAGAGGTTAGAAGAATGAGAGTAGCAGACGAAAAGAAAGAAAAATTATTTATAGAATATTTTACCAGTGGTGACACACTATCAAACGCAACAAAATCTGCACAGAAAGCAGGGTATAATAAGAACCCATCGCAAATGGGATATGTTTTAAAAAAGAAATACGAAAAAGAAATCAGAAAGATTAACGAAGAAAGAATTACAGGGGTATCAGGTAAAGCAATCAATGTTCTTGAAGACCTGTTACACTCAGACCAAGATTCAGTCCGTCTTAATTGTGCTAAATTAATATTAGAGTTGGGTAATTATTCATCTCAAAACATTAATATTAATATGGAAGATAACAAACATAAGACAGATGCTGAGTTGATTGAGGAATTACAAGGGCTTGTAGCCAAGATTCCTGCACTTGCACCTAAACTTGCAGGTATACAAGAAGCTACTGATGAGGAAAACATTAACACCTCAGATAAGACATCTACAAAAGACGAGAACAGGGTTACTATTAATTAGTATAAGATTATATACCTGAATTATTTACGGCTGATTATGGGCATCCTAGCTCGTTATATCCTACCAAGAGTATACAATTCCTGATATCAATACAACAAATCCTACTGCATTGATGAATACTAGGGGGTTATCCTTAGTTATTATGCCAGTCAGCAACCAACCAAACACACCAACAACCTGCACATATAAATTTAAGGGATAAATATTATATGATGTCAGCACAATACCCAATGTCAAAACGATTGAGCTACTCCATTTGAGCTTATCAATCATCTCCAATCTTTGATAAAGCATTTACTTCGATACCCTTTATCTTATCTAATATATCTAAGTAAAGTCTTTTGAAATATAAATATGTTTTCTTTGGTATGTCCATTATGGCAGGTCGATTATTGTCATCAAATATAAACTGACCAGTCCCATTACAGTGGTAACATTTATCAACCCCACTAGCCGTCTTAACACTACCTACCCCAAGACAGAAAGGACAGGTAGCATCAATAGTTTCTGACAGTGCAAGGTTGATAAACTTACGGAGGAACAAAACATCTGTTTTGATTTCTTTATTCTTCTTGTATCCAATAAACATCTCAGCACACTCAACAAATATATCCTCAAACAAATCTTCTCTAGCTTGTCCACTGTCTGTATATTTAGCCATGAGAAAGTTGTACTCTTCATCTTTTAAATTAAGTGTACCTAGAAAGTGAGCTATGTCTTCAGGGGTTATTGCATCGTGGCTGCCTGAACTTATCTCTAGGTTCATTGACTTTGCACAAAGCATAGACAGTAGCTCGGCTTTCATTAACTATATTTTAGTTTCCATACCCTATATTTATCATTAGTATATCTTTTTGTTACCAATTTACAATGTTTGTTTTTGGTAGAAAACCTAGGTGTATATTGGTATTGTCTTACGGCATCCCATGTTCTGATATCAAACACTTCAAATGAATCACCTATATTCATGCCGTCTATTGTAGAAAAATACTCTTCATATTTACTATCTCTTCCTCTGCTAAAAGGTATCCCTTTCTCAACCTTTATCACCATCTCCTCTAGGTGCTCCATCATTTCTTTTCTCATAATAATAGTCTCTCATTTTCTGTAGCCTAGATGACCTTTGCTCCTCGGTCTCATTAGACAATCTCTCTCTTTTACTGGCTAGTATCTCATCCCTTTTGCTATAGTATCTGTCTCTTGCGTACTGTCTTTTCTTTTTTTTGTTCTCAGGGTTTGAATACCAAACATCCCAATAGCTTCCTTTCCTCTCTTCCATGTTGTCTCCTTATTAGTCCTCGTTTTCATTACACCATGCTGATACTTCATACTCATCGTTGCCATTAATAGTAAAGTCTTTGCCACTCATGTTCTTATACTTGCTATTGCTCATGAATGACTGGGGTTTTTTATCCCTGGTTTCAGATATTATCTTTACTTTCTTAAACAACACATCGTTGATATCACCATACTCGTTGTCGTTAGTAAATAGTTTAATATATATTACGGCATTTGTATTTGCATTTTTTAGTTTTAAGTTTATATATCTACTCATATTAGTCTCCTAGTTTTTGGTAAAATCCTTTCTCTCTTCTTTCGTTTGCACTTATAGTTTGAAACAATCTTAACCTGTGTTCTTCTGCGTTAATCTTACTGGTAAGACTGGCAACTAATTCTTTAGCATCTGCAATCTTATTAATAAAAGATATAACATCTTCATCGGTGGTAGCCACTGCCTCTTTGTGTGCTTGAGTTCCTTTCAGGTCTGCCACATTGAGTAATGCAATGGACATAGCCACCTTTTTCTCTTCAGTTAATCTGTATAGATTCTTTTCAGCCTCGGCTTTTTTAATACCAAGTTTCTCTACATAATCAACTGCCTGTTCTAGTTCAATGCTTGGTAATTTAAACGCACTCATTGTACTTTACATCTCCTTTGTATACAAAGGCTTGAGCATCTTTCCTTTTTGTAAGGAAGTCTTTATCAAGGCTACCTTTCAATAAGTATTTACTAAACTCATTTATCTTTGGCATCATAAACTCATCTACATAATGAGAATTATAAGGCACATAATAAACCTTTGTGTTCCCTTTCTGATAAATACAAAAGTAAGTACCATCAGCATTGTTATCATCAGCCAGTTTCCTTACTAAGTACTGTTGAAAATATATCTGTGGTAGATACCTACTAATGTACTCATCAAAATCTTCTCTCTTTAGATAAGGTGCTTTGACTTCAACCAATGCATCCTTATCATTAATAAACCCATCAGGTGTGCAGGACAACTCTATCTTTGTTTTATCATCAGCCATGTACTCAGTACTATAAGTTATCTGTGACCCTAGTAAACTAGAGCCACAGTGCCTGACGATAGACGAAGTTGCTAACATTACATGAGCTATACCATATCTCTCACACTCTTTACCATGCGATGTGTATATCTCATTGACTGGTGAATCTTCTTTCTCACCAATCAAGATAGCAAAGTGCTTCTGCCTTGTGCAGTACTTGTCATTTCCTATGACCCTTGCTATCTGACTGGCTCTTAAATTATATTGATTGACCAAGTTTCTCTGCCCCATTAGGTATCTTCTTTATGTTATCGAGATTTTTATTTAGCTTATCAATGTCGTTATCAACCATTTCCTTAACTTCATTTTTGTTATGAACAGTTGGTACTTCATTTTCATTAGCTTCCTTTTTTACTTTCTTAGATGAGGCAACATCTTTTTCCTGAGATGGTAAGTCCTCACCTGCATATATGTAATGACCCAACCCATACATTGCAAGGCACTTAACTAAGCATCTCATCATGCTATCATTCAGTTGTCTTGCATCAGGATTGACCACTGCTTTATTCTTGTAGTCCATTACAGGTAACCACATCATTCTGCTTTGGTCATCAATCTTGACTGTGCAAAATACAGTTACTGTTCCATCATCGTGAGTCTTTGGCTCATGAAACTCATATGTAGCCTGTGGGTAGTGCTCCATTAAAGTTGCCCATGCCCATGACCAAGATAGATAATCAAACTTACCTACCTTTTGTTTGTGCTCGTTACAATCTATCTTTGATAGACAGTCCCAAACACCTTTGGCATCTAAGTACCTATGTAATATATCCATATTATTCTCCATTTGTTTTTAGTTATTATATTCTACTTTTTTATGTTTTGCAAGTACCAATTTAATAATTCTTTCTGTGTCCCAAACTTCTCTTCAAATAACTTGGTGTTATGATGGACACCAGTATTACCTTGATGATGTTCAGGGCACAGTGGTATAAATTGTTTACTCTTTAATCCCATACCTGCACCAGTAAGATGATGTATGGTTGCATCGGTGCGTAGTCCATAATGTTTTTTACAGACCACGCAACCAAAGTTAATAGCTTCTTCGTATGCTTGTTTAGTTCTCTTATCAGGTGGTTTTGCCACTATAAGATAACTTCCCAAAACAATACGATAGATGATACGATAATGAATACCTGTGCGTAGTCAGGTAAATCACACCATATGTTTGTTAGCTTATCAATCATACTGCGTCCTCCCTTGCTTCATGCAATACATATTCAGTAAATCTACAGCCATCTCCTCTCCTGTCAAGGCTCTCAATGTTGTATCCTTTTTCTTTTAGATTAAAGATAATAGATGAGAGTCTCGTTGCTTTATACTGGGTGATAGCCTCCCATGATGTTATGCTCCCATACTTTTGTAAGTGAGCTAACACCCTTTGAGTTTTGTTCTTAGCTTCAGTTAATAGTTTCATCTGTCTTGCCTCTTTCTCTGTGCATGTCATCCATTATTCCGTCAATCGTTTCTTCACAAACTGTAATAGAGTTAGTGCAAAACTCTTTGATAGACTCTAATGTAACTTCTTGTAGCTTGTCTTGTGACTTGCTCTTCATCCTGTCGGATAGTTCTATGACATGTTTGAACGCATCAACCATGCCTTGCATCCTATCTATACTCATTATTTTACTCCGTATTTTTTTAGTTTATCTACATGGTATTGATACTCTTTATCATTACCACCCTTATAACTAGCAACATAAAACTTAGAAAGTCTTAAGTTGTGGTTATCCGTTTCTATTTTTATTGTGTTCTTGTTTATGTCTCGTTGTACCTCACTAGATATTTCACGACACATCTGAACAACCTCCCTTAAATCAGGACACCATTCCTTTGATTCAAATATAGGACTGTCAGGCAAGAACAGTTTATCTACCACCTTTCTAATGTGGGGTATACCATTCAGGGTGCGTTGCCACACCTTGCCAGTAACAGATAAACTATTCCCATTCATACCAGTCCCATATCCACTCTTGAACTTATGTCCGAATAAGGTACACATCATTGTAAATAGATTCTTTATATCATTATCATTAAGCATTATGTTTTACTCCATGTTGTACCATACCACCCAACCAATGACTAGTAAAGTAATGATTTGAAAAATTACATCAATCATCCTCTGCTCCCATCTGCCCATCTAGTTGCAATGGTATCAATAGCATAGTCCATGTTAGGAACTATATCTTTAATGCCCTCGTCTTCACATAAAGATTGAAACTCATCAACAGTCATCTTTGTTATGTCATCAACTGCACTTTCATATCTTTCTTCTAATATTCTTTCATTATCTACACTCATCTATTTCCTCCTCATCATCTTCAAAATCATCTGCATTTTTAATACACTCATGTTTTCCAGTAGAGTGAGACTCTAACCAAAAGCAATCACCCTCTCCATCAAGGAATTTTTTTTCTGCTTCCTCAAAACTATTTGCTTGTATAACTACTTCTTCAGTTGTGTGCACATAATTATGCCAAACATATTCTTTCATTACCTTACCTCCTCTATATCTATTATTGTATTGTTATGTTTTGTATTGTTATGTAATGTAGTCCGTACATTGTTCTTACTCTTCTTAGTATAATTGTCTTGTGTTTCCTCAATCTCAGGCATAAGTATTGTCACAGTTTCCTCTGACTTTTCATACTTTATTAACCCAAATGCTCTCAAACTTCTCAGATGTTTGTCCAGAGTTCGCATACTTTTTATACCTAAAATACTTTTCAAGTACGCAAACTCAAACTCAACTTCAGGTTTACCACCCTCATAGTTATCAGCTATCATTTGTTTTAATGTAATATAAAAACCCATGCCCTCTAAAAAGTTAGAACCACATGCTCGTCTTACCTTACTGTCTCTGTATTGATTACTGAATTGTTGATACCATTTCATTTGCTTCTCCCATGGATATCTATTTCATAAGCCTCGTCTTCATCAATCTGAAACACATCTTTATCTATATAAACATGCTCATGTATTGTTGAGTGGTGCATATGCTCTCTAAAATACTCAGCTATCTTTTTCCTACTCCATTTATTATGGATTATACTACTAGGTAAATCCTCATCAGGTATCCAGTAATCAGTTAGCTCGACTGTTCTTGTTACTATCTTCATTTACTATCTCCTTACACTCATAGTTCTGTTAAGTGCCCTCTCTTTGTTTTTACTGTAAGCAAAATTATTAACACTATTTCTATACTTAATCTTGCGTCTAAGTTTTCTCTTCTTAGATATCCTACAGACTTTATGACGATTTCTTCTTATCATTTTGTTTGTCCTCCTTTTTTTTCTTACCAAATACCTTGTCCCAATTCTCATTAAAAGTTTTATCAGTAATTGTTCTAGGTCTTCTTGTACTACCCTTGCTTAACTCAAGCAGTATATCTTTAGTCTCCATTATATAAACTTCCTCCAAGCATCATGCTTTTTGTTTGTTACTACTGGCTTATACCTACAGGTCTTAATCAGTATCCTATTGTCCTCAGTGAACCACGACCAATCAGTATATATCTTGAACTCTATTGATATCTCACTGTCAGTACTATGCCCCACCTTATACTCGGTGGGACACTTCTTCAGCCACTTAAACAATTCATCTTCGCTACATACTTTACTCATCACTCCACAGCTCCACCCAAAACTCTATGGATAGTCTGTCTCCGTCTTCCAACTCGTGATTATATTCATACTTGACTGGACATTTATCTAGCCAAGCATCAACCTCTTTTCTTCGTTCACTCCATTTATCTTTCATACATCTACTCCATCAGGTTTGTACCCATTAGCAATACAGTCAGTGATGTATCTCCACCTATGTTGTGGGTCATCACCCATTAGTATACTAAAAAGCATATCTGTTTTTGTTCTCTTTGTGCTCTTGACTTGTGCCCACCTAGACTTATACAACCTACCTTTAATTACATAAGGCTTGGTCTTGTACCTAGTGGAAATCTTAAGCACTCCATCTTTCAAAAGATTATTGAGTTGTCTATTCAGACTGCCTCTTTTAATCTTAGGAAAAGCAATCGACAAGTACTCAATCAATGGTCTCTTTTTAAGGACAGTATATTTCCCTTGCCCATTATCTTCCATCAATCCGTCTTGCTTCATTACTATTAGTATCTTGTCTTGTATATGCTTTGGACTATCAACCTCATCAGCAAAGTAACTCTCAAGATACTTACGACTTGTTACATCTACCATATTAACTCCATTGTTGTATAACATTATACCATGTTATTTCATGTTGTTCAAGAACTAATTTAACCTAGCTACCACCTCTATATACTTTCTTGTTTCTATATTTTTGAACCAATGACTGTGCCCAATCGAATACATATACATATAATCGTTTATCAAGTCAGCATCAGTGAACCTGTTACAAGTCTCGAACACATTAGTTACATCATCTCTAAACATTAGTCATCTACCTCATCTATATATATTATCTCTGTACCCATAATGTTTTCACCATGGTGATACTCATGTGCTATATCCTCTGCCAGTTTACTAGCTTCTTTTTTTGTCTCGGCATTAACATATATACTTTTGCTGAATGTAATATCTACTGTTGCTCTATACTTTTTCATTAACGGCATTATCTTTCTCCATTTGTTTTTTAATTTTCTTTACTACTACAGTGTCATGCCATAAACACCCTAGCCATACGACTAGGGTGAATGTTATAGCTATGACGACTACCCATGTTGGTATCATCATTATTGTTTACTCCTTATCTGCTTCAAGCTCATTGATTCTATCTCCAAGTTCATGTTTCAAATCATCTATTGCTTCTTCTATTTTGTAATCAATCTCATCATCATCAAGTAAGCTGTAATCACTTGCACAAAAACTATTGTGCATATATGTGTCTACTGCATCCTCGACATCAGGCTCTTCCATATTGTCTAACCTATACTCTATCTCTTTATTTCTGAGTGTTTGCTTTGCCACTGCATCAATTAATGATGCTGACATCTGTTCAACTCTTTTGTATAAACCAAAGGTTAGTAAGTTTAATATTATTGCTTTCATAATTATCTCCGTAAGTTATTGATTTTATTATACTTTTTATGCAACCTTAGTGTCTTGCTTTTGCAATTCCTTAAGGTAATTAACTGCTTTCTGAGCCTTAGTAAATGCACTCATTAAGATAGTTGTATCATTATCAAGTGCCTTTAACCAACTGTTCAAGTAACTTGCATGGTTTGGATTAGGCTCTGCACTTATCCCTAGTTCTAAACATAGTAAAGCACTACCACACTCTGCGATTAGTTCTTCATATGCATAGGTCTGTCTAAATGAGTTAGATGTTTCATCTGCACGATTTACACCTACTCTATCTAGTCTTGTCTTCGCACCAGTCCAGTGAACTAGCTCATGTCCTTGAACACCATAATAGTTTTGCTGTGCTGTTGCGTCATCTGTATCATTAAAGTTGATAGCTTTAGGCATTTGGATATAGTCTAAACTTGGACTGTAAAATGCTCTATCACCACCATATCTAACATCTGCCCCTGTATTGTCAAAGAATGTTTCAACTTCCTTAATAGTATCGAAGTCTGACTTCTCTTCCATTACTGGTTCTTCATAGTCTTTTAACTGGCACTCATTATATACTCTTGAGTATCTTACAAATGGTATCTTTCCTACAATGTCCCCATTGTCATCTGTTTTATCAAAGAATCTCCAGTATACAGAATGTTCATACTTCTTTTTCTCATCTTCTTTGATTTCTCTACCCTTGCTTTCCCAATATTTCCATGATGCCCACTTGTTAGAAGTGTAGTCACTTTCAGATTGAGCCATCATTAATAAAGGTACATTAATACCCTCATAAGTGCCATTCTTAGCCATTGAAAATGGGATGCCTACCCTTGACTTGTCCCATGAACAAGTCCAGTGCGTACCATCTTTTGCTTGGTCTCTCATAGCATTAATGAGCTTGTTAAAGATATTGTCTATTGCTTGATTTACTTTCATGTTATTTCTCCATAAGTTGTTGATTTTCATAGCAAAAGCTATGTATATATTAGCCATAACTAATATATACATAACTGCCCCACCATGAAGATGGGGCAATATGCATTATATATATGAGTAAAAATACTCTTGGAATATCAGTCTTGTTTCCTCAAAGTCAAACATATTTGACCAATGAGTACCACAATACTCATTCCAAAAGTCTAAACAAGTACCACCTTGATAAATACAATCTAAGATTACATCTTCATAATCTCTAATAGTTGCTTCTTTAAGGTCATCTATTTGTGCATTTACTTTTATCATATTATATTCTCCATAAGTTGTTGATTTTTATACATTTTTCAATGTATATGTATACTATCCAATGAATAGTATATATATACATGGTATGCACTAGGCTAAAATGCTCAATCAAGAGCCTTGAATTCAGCCAAGCACATACCATTACTAACTATGGAATAACTAGATAATAATAAATCTACTAGCATCTTCTTTAAGTATGAGGTTGGTTATTCCAACAATCCAGTCATTCCATATCTTCCTAATGACTCTTCATCTTCCCGTACTTCCCGTCTCGTTATTCTACTTTGACTGTAGGTGATGATGCATTCGCTTTTATATCCGTCACTGGTATATGCACCATCCCATTATGGGGAATCTTACTTAAATTTCAGACTGGGTTAGGTTATGTCTTTTAAGTGATGCCTAAACTTTCACTATCAATTACTTGATGATTTATAATTACATATTGTAAAACATAATGCAAGTAAAACATGAAAAAAAACTGAAAAAAAATAACTTTTTTTTTATTCTTTTAAATCAATAACTTAGAGCTTATATTTTTAGATTTGCCCACTAATCCAGTTCAATATTCCTATATAGCATAAGATAAATACATAATTATAATTTTAGTAATCATTCTTATTTGAGAGTTAGAACCATTCTAAAAAGAGGTAGGCATAGACGCATTCACTTGTCAATTAATTTTACCTTGAGAATCATTCTTATATGCAATTGAGAATTAGAACCATTCTAAATGCATGGTTATTCCTTGACATTTTCCCCATGTTATGCTAGAGTCCCCCTCAACCCCCTTGGGCACAGTATTATTATATATATGTCTTATTCCTATTCTCATGGGTATATTCATTTGTATAACATTGCACACACTTGACAAATCTTTAAACAACCCATATATTGTTTATATAATATTTTGTATTATCATTTCATATTATACTCCGACTGTGGGGGCGATGGTGTGCATAGTTCTGTAGCCATGCTACAAAGCCTCCACTCAGAGTAAAAAATAGTTGCTAAATTATTGTTACTTAGGGTATTATGAACTCGGATTACTATGTCTACAGAACGCATCGAAGAGATAATATCCACCCTTAAGAAACGGCAAAACGAAAATAGACTCAACTATTACAAGCCCTACAAGTTTCAATCAAACTTTCACGACACAGGAAGCGAGGCTAATCAAAGACTATTGATGGCTGCTAACCGAGTGGGTAAATCGTTTGTTGGTGCTATGGAAATGTCGATTCATCTAACAGGATTGTATCCTGAGTGGTGGACTGGTAAAAAATACAAAGAGCCAATCAAGGCTTGGGTTTGTGGTGCAAGTAATGAAACCACAAGAGATATCTGCCAAAAAGAATTATTTGGGCAACCTGACAACCCAAGAGACAAAGGACATGGAAGTATTCCTAAACATCTCATTGGAGAAACGACAAGGAAACCTGGAGTGCCAAATGCACATTCATCGGTTCTTGTTAAACACATATCAGGTGGGTGGTCTAGGGTTGCCTTTAAAGCATACGAAATGGGTGCTGAAAAATTTATGGGGGAAAGTATTGACCTAGTATGGTTAGACGAAGAACCACCACAAGATATCTATTCACAATGTATTACTCGTACCTTAGACAAACGAGGACAAGTTTATATGACATTTACTCCTGAGTCAGGTGTTACAGAGGTTGTGCAAAGTTTTACAACCGATTTGAAACCTGGACAGGCTTTGATAACAGCAGGTTGGGAAGATGCAGAACATTTGACTGCTGATATGAAAAAACAGATTTTACAAGCACTGCCCCCACATGAGAGGGATATGCGTAGTAAAGGAATACCAACCATAGGAAGTGGTCTTGTTTTTCCTATTTTAGAAGACACTCTTACCTGTGAACCCTTTACTATTCCCTCTCATTACCCAAGAATAGCAGGGCTTGATTTTGGATATGACCACCCTACAGCCGTTGTATGGGTAGCATGGGACAGAGACGATGACATTGTATATATCTATGATTGCTACAGAATGTCTAAGCAAACCCCTGACTATCATGCATCACACATCAATGAAAGAGAGGGTAGTCATTATATTCCAGTAGCATTTCCTCATGATGGATACCAACATGACAAGGGAAGTGGTATTACATTAGCAGAACAATATCGTGCCAATCATGTCAATATGTTGCCGTTTCACTTTGAAAACCCTCCTGCATTAGGAGAGAAGAAAGGTGGTAATAGTGTTGAAGCAGGAATTATGCATATGCTTTCACGCATGGAACAGGGCAAGTTTAAAGTATTTAATACTTGTTATGAATGGTTTGACGAGTACAGGCTATACCATCGTAAGGATGGGAAGATAGTAAAACTAAAAGATGACTTGATGTCAGCCACAAGATATGCTGTCATGAGTTTAAGATATTCAACAACAGAGACATCTAAGTGGAATAGCAAAGGTAGGCTAGGACCTGATGTCGCTATAGTTTAGGAGATGTTATGACAGCAGCAGAAAGACTTAAAAAAAGGTTTAAAGGTGGAGTTCCACATGAAGCAAGTAAAAAAGAAAAAGATAAAAAAAAGGTAGTGCCTTATGGATTTCTTCAAGACCCAAGATTTCAAGTAACTCCAGACCCAAGATTTAAAGGACTTGCAGACCCAAGATTTAAATAATGGATAATTTAATAGCATCGCCTACACAAATGGCATACAAATTAAGAGACTTAGAACTTCAAGTAACTGAGCTTACAAAAGAAATACAAAGATTAAAGGAATGTAATGGCAAAAAAACCAAAAAAAATAAGTAACGATGAGTTAGTCTCACAACTTAATGCAGAAATAGCAGGGGCTACAGGTTACGCAAATACAGAACTCTCTAACCAAAGAGAGGATGCAATGAAATATTATTTGGGTGAGCCATTTGGTAACGAGATTGATGGTAGGTCAGAAATTGTTACCACTGATGTAAGAGACACTGTTGAATATATTATGCCATCTTTGATGCGTATTTTTACCACGCATAACAACATAGCTGAATTTGAGCCTCAAGGACCTGAAGATGAGCAGATGGCACAACAGGCTACCGATTACTGCAACTATGTATTTACTCGCCAAAATAACGGCTTTAAGGTCCTCTATGATGCCTTTAAGGATGCACTCATAAGTAAGACTGGTATTATCAAACACTATTGGGAACAGAAAGAGGATGTTCATACTGAAACTTATACCAATTTAACAGAGATAGAATACCAATCTATATTAGCAAATGATGATTTTGATGTTATTGAACACACAGCAACAGTAGAATCTAAGGAAGTTGTAGATGATTTTGGTAATTTAATAGCACCAAAGGTAGAAACTCACGATGTTGTAGCTAAATGCCACAAAGGATATGGACAAGTAAAGGTAGTATCAGTACCACCTGAAGAATTTTTAGTTTCACGCAGAGCAACATCGCTAGAAGATGCAGATTTTGTGTGCCATAGAGTAAAAAAATCTGTAAGTGATTTGATTAAAGAGGGGTATGACCCCAAATTAGTTTACGATTTACCAAGTTATCAGCAGTCAGAAGCAGAATTAAACGAAGAAAGACTAGCAAGGTTTAGTTATGATGACGATTCTGTACCACCATCGCAAGGAGATGGGGCAACCAAAAAGGTTTGGGTAGATGAATGTTATATGCGTGTTGATTTTGACGGAGATGGCATAGCTGAACTAAGAAAAATTACTAAAAGTGGACAATACATACTTGATAATGAAGAAATAGAGATGATTCCATTCTCTGCTATTTGTCCACTACCAATTCCTCACAAGTTTTATGGAATGTCTATAGCAGATACAGTTAAAGATATTCAATTAATTAAATCAACAATTATGCGTAACCTATTGGATAATATGTATTTAACCAATAACGCAAGATATGCAGTACTTGCAGGTCAAGTAGAGTTAGATGACTTACTTACATCAAGACCTGGTGGTATTGTTAGAATGAGAGCACCAGGTGCTGTCACAGCACTACCAACTCCACAGATACAACCTTATGCATTTCAAATGGTTCAGTATCTTGACAACATAAGAGAAGAAAGAAGTGGAGTATCTAAGATGACACAGGGACTAAACCCTGATGTATTGACATCTCATGTAACAACTGGAGCAGTATCAGCAGCTACAGAGTCAGCAATGCAAAGAGTAGAGTTGATAGCTCGTATATTTGCTGAAACTGGTATCAAAGATTTATTTACAAACATATATGCATTAGTACAAAAGTATGAAGATAGGAAAAAAATGTTTTATTTAAACAATAAGTTTGTTCCTATTGATGTATCACGATGGAAAGATAAACTAAACTGCGTTGTTAATGTTGGTATTGGAAGTGGTAGTCAGCAAACTAAAATGCAAACTATGTCTAGTATAATGACTATACTAGGAACTCTAGTACAAAATGGTGGACTAGATACATTGGTAACTAACCAAAATTTATACAATGCTATTAGCGAATATATTGCACAAGCAGGTTATAAAAACACAGACCAGTTTGTATCTAACCCATCTATGATGCCACCTAAACAAAAAACTCCAACAGTTGAAGAGCAAGTTAAAATACAAAAAGCTCAGATTGAATTGCAAAAATTACAACTTCAAACAGCAGAACTTGAGCTTGATACTAAACTAAAACAACAAGAACTTGAGTTGAAGAAACGAGAAGCTAAAGTAGATTTCTTAATCAAACAAGAAGAACTAAGAATAAAACAACAAAAACTAGAACAAGGTGAAATGGAAATCGCACTTGAAGCTGTTCAAGAAAGACCTGTTAAAATTGGAAATGACTAATGGATAAGGATATCAAGACAGAGATAGCATTACTTAAACAAGCAATAAATATTATTAAAACAAATCATCTTTCTCATATGGCACAAGATATTGATAATTTACAAGAAGATATGACTGAAATTAAAACAGAAATATTTAAATTTAAATACATTGCATATGGGGCAATAGTTGTTTTTGTATTAATGAGTGAACAATTTAAAGATATATTGAGGTTATTATAATGTATAAAAAACATGGCAAAAAAGGAAAAAACGGAAAAGGGAAGAATGGCAAAGGTAAATGCTAATGGCAATTACTAAAGACCAAAAAAATTTATTAAAAAAACATTCCAAACATCATACTGGTAAACATATGGCTATCATGAACGCATTGATGAATAAAGGAAAAACATTTAAAGAAGCACACTCTATAGCTATGAGAGAGGTAGGCAAATAATGGCAAAACTATGTGCAAAAGGAAAAGCTGCTGCTAAAAGAAAATTTAAAGTTTACCCAAGTGCATATGCGAATATGTATGCATCAGGTGTTTGTTCAGGAAGAATAAAACCTAAAGCATCCTCTAAGGGAAAACGCAATGGCAAAAAAAGGGCTTAGAGAATGGGTAAAAGAAAAATGGGTAGACATTGGTGCACCCAAAAAGAATGGCAAGTTTCAACCTTGTGGTAGGTCAAAGGGTAGTAAAAGAAAATATCCTAAGTGCGTACCACTTGCAAAAGCAAGGGCTATGTCTGCATCGCAGAGAGCATCTGCTGTTTCTAGGAAACGAGCTAAAGCACAAGGGGTAGGTGGCAAACCTACTTATGTATCAACATTTAAAAAAAGAAGTAAAAAGACTTAGATGACAAGAAAAGAATTAGAAACTTTCATGTTACAAAACCGACTTTCTGTCGAGGAGTTTTATCGTAAGATAGGGTATAGCCCTGACCTTATAAGAAAATTTCTCAAAGGCACAAAGAAGATTCCTGAACATTTAACAGTGGAATCTTTAACAGACAAAATCCAACAGTAATTAACTAGACCCACACAAACAGATAGACTCAAAATGGTTTGAGTACCTAGACCTGTGGCTGTGGATAGCATTACAGGACAACAAAATGGAAGATAAAAAAGAAGCTGCTATTGAAGCAGGTAAACAAGCAAAGCTGTTACTTGAGAATCCTCAAATGATAGCTGCATTTAACACTGTTCTTAATACTGGATACCAACAATGGATATCAACAGATATTAAAGATACAGAAGAGAGAGAAGCACTCTATCACAAACAGAGAGCCATACTCGAAGTTAAAAACTCTTTAGTACAAACTATTGAAAATGGAAAATTACTAGAAGAGGAAAACAAATCTTGAAAGATAAAATACCTGAAAGATTGTTACAAAAACTTTGGTCGGCTGTACTCTATCAAGCAGTTAGAGATGCTTTAGATAATAGAAACGAATGTATTTTTATTAGGTTCGGACAACATAGATATAAATATATTAATGGTAAGTTAAAATGGTTGTCGCCTTTTATATTCAATGCAAAATCAACATACAAATTGTTTATTGATGATGCAAGAATTTTTTTCTTACACCCTGGTAAAGACTTAGATTTCGTTTGTGATGCAGCTAATTTTAATAAAGAACAGGTACTAAATAGTATAGTTCCTAAAATATTACAACAAGTAAAGAGGGAAAAAGATGACAGATAACATAACAAAAGAAAGCAAACATAAAGGAATCCCAGTGACTGATGTTGCATCAGCACAAGAAGCACTTTTAGGTTTAATGGAGACTCCAAAAGAGCAAACTTCTGAAACCGAAGAAGTAACAGAAACACAAGATGTAGTTTCTGAACAGGCAATGGAAAATGCCGAATCAGTTGAAACAGAAGTAGAAGATTCAGAAGAATTAACTGCTGAAGATATATCTGATGATAACCAAGTAGAACCAGTTGAGGAACAGACTTTCACTGTTAAAGTAAACGGCAAGGAAGTTCAAGTCACCCAAGACGAACTTTTACAAGGTTATAGTAGGACTGCTGATTATATGCAAAAAACTCGAGTATTGTCAGAGCAACGCAAAACAGTTGAAGATGAGCTTACTGCGACTCAACAAGAAAGACAGCGATACACACAGGCACTTGAGCAGTTAGAAGAATCTAACGATTATGAGATAGCTCAACTCAAATCACAAGATTTAGAAAAACTCAAGGAAGAAGACCCATTACTCTATATGCAAAAGAAAGATGCATTGCGTGATTTGCAAGATAATAAAATTAGAATTGCAAATGAAAAAGCGAAAGCTGTAGAAGCAGAGCAAAAAGAAATGCAAAATAGAATGATAAAGCAAAGAGAAGAACAATTACAAATACTAGGAAAAAATCTACCTGAATGGAATGACCCTGAAAAAGGTGGAAAACTTAAACTAGCCATAAAAAATTATGCACTAGCTAAAGGTTTCACTGAACAGGAAATATCTATGCTGATAGATGCTAGAAGTATTCAAGTTCTTCATGATGCAATGAAGTATGAAAATCTTTTAAATGCAAAAATTGCAAAGAAAAAAGCAAAGGTTGTACCTAAAGTACAAAAACCTGGAACAGCTACTTCTAAAACAGAGGTCAAATCTGAAAGTGTTAAGCGATTAAAAAGTAAAGCTAAGAAAACAGGCAAAGTCAATGATGCTGCTAAGTACATTGAATCTATGCTTGGTTAGCTTTTTAATTAACTTATAACACAAAGGTGTAATAATGGCACAATTAACAAATACATTTGAAACATTTGATGCCGTTGGTGGTCGTGAAGACTTGCAAAATGTAATCTATGACATTTCCCCAACAGATACACCATTTATGTCTTCAATCGGTACTGGCTCTGCTAGTGCTGTTAAGCATGAATGGCAAACAGACAGCCTAGCTGCTGCTTCATCAAATGCACAAATAGAGGGTGATGACTCTCCAAGTGCTGCATTATCTGCTACTTCAAGAGTGTTCAACTATACACAGATTTCATACAAACCTGTTATGGTTTCAGGCACACAAGAAGCAGTTGATAACGCAGGTCGTAATTCTGAACTTGCTTACCAAATTGCTAAAGCAGGTAAAGAACTAAAAAGAGACATGGAACTAGACCTTACTGGTAAAAACGCAGCAAGTGCAGGTTCTGGAAACGGAGCTTCTGCTCGTAAATCAGCAGGTTTTGAGTCTTGGACAACAACAAACAACAGCTATGGTTCAGGTGGTTCTAACTCTAGTGGTTCTGTAACAGACGGAACACAAAGGGTTTTAACTGAATCATTATTGAAAGGTGAGCTTAAGTCTTGCTTTGACAATGGTGGTGACCCTGACCTACTATTAGTTGGTTCATTCAACAAACAAAAAGTATCAGGATTTACTGGTAACTCAACTCGTATGGACATGGCAGAAGATAGAAGCCTAGTAGCTACTATTGATGTTTATGTTTCTGACTTCGGTGAGATAAGAGTTGTTGCTGATAGATTCTTGCGTTCTTCAGGTAGAAGTGCGTTGGTTGTTGATACAGAAATGTTTGCGACTGGTTTCTTGAGACCTTTCCAAACACAAGAACTAGCAAAAACTGGTGATGCTGAGAAAAGACTACTACTCGCTGAGTGGACTCTAGTCTCTAAAAACGAAGCAGCATCAGCAACACTTGCTGACTTGACAACTTCTTAAAAAATATCACACACTCCTGTTCATCTGAGCATGTGAAAGGGGTAGGTTTTTACTTCATTTTCCTACCCCACCCCAAGATACTAATTAATAATGACCTTGAAGAATGTATCACTTCGGAACGAGGGTTATTAATATAAGGAGAATTTAATGAGAACATTAAACGATTACTTTATAAGTGGTAGAGTTGCTGACATATCAACAGCAGGTTCAACCTTTGTAGGTGTGCCTGATGGTGGCAAAATAATTAAAATTATGACTGTCCTACAAGGAGCTATAAGTGGTGGCAATGCAGCAATCACATTTGAGATTGGTAATACTGCTGTAACAGGTGCAGGTATTACAGTTGCACACTCAGGTTCGGCAACAGGTACTATGGATTCATCTGTACCAACAGCACTTAACAGAGTTGAAGAAGATGGTTCTATCGAAATTATTACTGATGGAAACTCTACAGGTGCAGTAGCACTAGATGTAACATTTGTTATTAGGAGATAGAAATGTCAAAGATGAGAGTAACAAACACTATCGTAAGAAGTGTAAATACGAGCTCACAACAATCTACAGCAACTGATGCTAATACTGAGTATGTCAGAATTATGTCTGATACTAATGGGGTACATATTGCTTTTGGTGCATCACCAACAGCTAGTACTAGTACAACTATATTAGGTGCATATGACCCTGAAGTATTTAAGATTGATGGTGGCATGAAAGTAGCAGCGATTATCGCTAGTGGCACAGCTAATGTTTACATAGATGAGTTAAGCGAATGAGGAAAAAGATAGGCAATGGTCAAACATTTCATTATCACGAACCTACTGGTGAGTTTGCTATAGAACACATCGAAAACATACAACCCCTTTTAGACCAAAACAAGAAGCTACAACAAGAAGACCATAGTATCAGAGATGAGTTTAGACTCTCTGCTCGTATACCTATGACTGTAGTTTATGAATGGAAAAACCTATTTGGGGTTGATGTATTTAATAAAAACCATAATAAGGCAGTAAAAAAATTATTAAATAGTCCTGACTACAGGTATTTAAAAACAACTAATAGGACAATATAATGGCAATATCAAGTTATACATCATTGAAATCTGCTGTAGCAGACTGGCTAGATAGAACAGATTTAACAAATCAAATACCTGATTTTATTGGTTTAGCAGAAATAAGACATAGAAGAGATTTTAAAATAAGGTCACTTGAAACAAGAGTCACTACAAGTACAGTAGCTGACCAAGAGTATTATAATTTACCTGCTGATTATATAGCAGCAAGAAATATACAATTAAACACAGACCCCAAAACTGCTTTAGAATATTTAACACCTGAACAGATGGATAGAATACATGCAGGTAGTAACAAAGGAAAACCAAAAGCATATAGCATTATAGGAAATGATTTACAGTTAAGACCCACACCTGATGGTGTATATCAAGTCGAATTGCTGTATCATAAATATGCAAAACCTTTGTCTGACTCTAACCAGTCAAACGAAATATTAGCTAACCATCCTGATGTTTATTTATATGGGGCTTTGGTAGAAGCTGAACCTTATTTACAAAATGATAAAAGAATTGAAACATGGGCAAGTTTTTATGATAGAGCAAAAAGAGATATTATAGAATCTAACGCAAGAGATAGACACTCAGGTGTAGCACTAACTACACGAATTGATTACGGAGCACATTAATGAGCACAACATGGCAAGTAGTAGCAGGGACTGATTCGGCAGCTACATCATCAGAAATAAAAACAGTAGCAAATAACATCGACAATGTAGCGACTGTCGGTGGCATTAGTTCTAATGTTACAACTGTTGCAGGGATATCTAGCAATGTCACAACTGTAGCAGGTATAGCATCGAATGTAACAACTGTTGCAACAAACAACAGTAATGTTAATACAGTCGCAGGAATATCATCAAATGTTACATCTGTTGCAGGTGTAGCCTCATTAATTACATCTGATTTTGCAGCCGATTTAAATACATTAGCCACCTCAGATATTGTTGCTGACCTAAATACTTTAGCAACTGCTGACATTGTAACTGACTTAAATATATTAGCTACGAGTGCCAATGTAACAAACATGGCAACTTTAGGAGCATCAGGAGTTGTTGGAAATATTGCTTCTGTTGCAGGAGTTTCATCAGATGTTGCAACTGTTGCAGGAATTTCATCGAATGTTACTACAGTCGCAGGTGTTGCATCAAATGTAACGACTGTTGCAAACAATGTTACCAATGTAAATAATTTTGCAAACAGGTATAGAGTTGGTTCTTCTGACCCAACTGATAGTTTAGACGCAGGAGACCTTGCATTTAATACAACAGATGGTGCTTTGAAATATTATACAGGTGGCTCATGGGCAAGTATTACAGCAGGACTTACAGATATTGTAGGTGATGTTACACCACAACTTGGTGGTAACTTAGACTGTCAGACAAATAACATTGTCAATCTTGGAACATTAAATACTCACACAGTTCCGAGTGGCACAGGCACTATTGCTCTTACATCTGATATTACATTTACTGCATCTTCTACTAGCACATTAACAAACAAGACATTTGATGCTAATGGAACAGGCAACAGTTTGTCTAATGTTGAGGTAGCAGATTTAGCATCAGGTGTTCTTGATACAGATATATCAAGTGTGTCATCTAATGATGATACACTAGCATCAGCGAAAGCAATCAAGACCTATGTTGATGCACAAGTAACAGCACAAGACCTAGACTTTCAAGGTGATACAGGTGGTGCATTAGCTATTGACTTAGACTCTGAGTCATTAACCTTTACTGGTGGCACAGGCATAGATACAAGTGGAGCAGGTAATGCAGTTACTTTTGCGATTGACTCAACTGTTGCAACTTTAACAGGGTCTCAGACTTTGACAAACAAAACACTTACGACACCTGTTATTTCATCTATCAGTAACACAGGAACATTAACACTTCCAACATCTACTGATACTTTGGTTGGGCGAGATACAACAGATACACTTACAAACAAAACAGCAACAGACCTTGTGGTTACGACTGCTTCAGGTGCAGCAGGATTAGATGTCATATCTACAGATGCAGGTACAAATGGTGCAGAGGTTGAAGTTTATCATAATAGTTCATCACCTGCCGACAATGATAATGCAGGATTTATTTCAGTTAGAAGTAATAACGATGCAGCAGAAAAAACAACTATGACACAGATAAGAACAACTGTTGAAGATGTTTCAGATGGTACAGAAGATGCTCGTTTAGGTTTCTTTTGTATGAAAGCAGGAACACTTACAGAAAATGCTAGAATAAAAGCAGGTGGTGATTTTCATTCTGATGGAGATGTCGTAGCTTTCTCAACTACAATATCAGATGTTGCATTAAAGTCTGATATAGAGATGATACCTAATGCATTAGATAAAATTGATGAAGTTAGAGGTGTTACATTTACTAGACACAATGGACAAAAGTCAGCAGGTATTATTGCACAGGAATTAGAAAAAGTTTTACCTGAAGCTGTTAGAGAAAAAACCTTAGACTTGCTAGATGGTAAGACATACAAGACAGTAGAATATGATGCTATACATGGTTTATTAATTAACTGTATTAAAGAACTCAAAGAAGAAATTAAGGAGTTAAAGAATGGCTTTACAAAGTAGTGGTCCAATAGCATTAAGTGAGATAGCTGCCGAGTTTGGTGGCTCTGCTCCTCATGCTTTATCAGAATATTATGGCGATGGTAATGCACCAAGTAGTGGAGAGATACAATTAGCAGCAGACTTTTATGGTACATCTAGCAATTTAGCTCAATTCCAAATAACTGTTGGTAAAAGAACTATCAAACCAACTGGAGGTGGTAACTTTGATTTTGGAATGGTAATACCTGGTAGTAATGGTACAGGTGCTAATACTGGTTTCGGTTCGATTACATCAGGCAGTAACTCATTTGGTGGTCGTAATTGTGTTGGAGTTGTAATAAATCAAGATAATGCTTTAACAAACACAATGAAACTTCATATCACATTCAATACTACAAGTACATTTACTGGGTGGACTAGCGTAAAAGTACACAATATTCAAAGAAACAGAGTGAACTTTAGTGGTGGTGTTATTAATAATACTGCATATAGATATACAATTCAGCTCGGTGCTGCAAACTTTTCCAACCCATTACCTGAAAACTCATCAAGGACAGTAACCTTTTTTTAATATGGCATATACATTTACAGAAACAACAACATTTACAATAGATTCAACATTCGATTCTTTGTATGCAGATAGTCTTGCAGACTTTGAGGGTGGTACTGTTGGCTTCGTAGAGGGCATGACTGATAGTGATAAAAAAACAAAATTAATACAACTTATGAATGAGCAAAACATAAATGATATGAAAAATGTTATTGTTGCTAAAGATGGAACTGCTTGTTTATATATACAAGGTACATATTACGACAATACTTATATTTGGCTTAATGTATTAGTAGGTAAAATAAATAACAGCAAAGCATGGACTTGGACATCTGAGTTTCACGAAGCAAACAAATCATGGATTCAATCACTAGGTGGCACTAAGTTTGGATTAGAATGTATTAAAGATTCGAGGATAGATACTTACTTTACAGCAGCAACAGATGCAGGTATTTGTTTAGGAAACCTGACTACAAAAGATTTAGAAGACAACATGAAATTTATGCTATGGGAATACTGATGTGGCACTTACCATTTTATATGTTGTTTACTTTGGATTAGCTTTATATTCTTTTGTAGCATTATCATGGCTACAACTGTTATACACATACATACTGTTTTATTTTTTATTAGAATTTACTATGAGTTTGTTTATTCATAGATGGGCTACACACAATCTTTGGAATCCTCCTGTATGGTTTCAAAACATAATGAGTGTAGTGTCTATGACTGCGTTGATAGGAACACCGATATCCTATAGTGCATGGCATAGAAATCATCACAGATATGCTGATACTATAAATGACCCACACAGTCCAAAACATAATTCATGGTTGTATATAATATTTAGAACACACGAACAAGATTACGATTTAAGTTTATGTGGTGATAGGCTAAGAAATAAATGGCAGTTATTATTAACGAAAAACGAAATACTTTTGGTTTACATATGTAATGCTGTTCTTTTCTTAGTCTTACCTGTAGATTTATTTTTAATGTGGGCAACAGCAGTAGCTATGACAACTTTTTGGGTAATGACAGTTACAGGCATTATGTGTCATTTAGGTAAAGTTAAAGATGTACCTTACATGTATCCTGTAGCTTTTTCTGAATCGTATCATGTGCAACATCACATAAAACCTAAACTAAAACATTGTAAGTTTGACCCATGGGTATGGATAATAACTAGATTGGGGTGGACATGAAACACGCAAGGTATGTGCAAATACTAGCATTACTTAATCATGTAATAGCAATAGCAGGGTGTATTTATTATCCTGAGTATATTATTTATGGGTTAGCTGCCTGGGCATTTGTAAATATATTTGGAACAAATATAGCTATACATAGGTTTATGGCACACAGAAGTTTTACAACAACCCCTGTAAAAGAAAAGATTTTAAAGTATTTAACAATAATCCCTGCATTTGGTAGTCCGTTGTCATGGACAGCTATGCATAGATATCATCATATGTATAGTGGCAGTAAACAAGATAATGAATCGCCTGAAAATATAGGTTATGTTAGGGCATGGCTTACATTGTATGACCCTATAAAAGTACCTAAGTCTATGGTTAATGACATACTTAGAGATAAAGATTATATGTTTATAACTAAATATTATTGGATATTGTTGTTTAGTTATATTGGGATTCTATATGCGATAAACCCTTTACTTGGAGTATTTGCATTTAGTTTTCCTGCTGCATGTGTATATCAAGCAGCAGGTGCATTTGGTGTTATACCACATATGAAACAGTTTGGTTATATTGTGGTTAAACCCAACAAAGACTGTACTGCTGTTAATAGCCCACTTACATCGCTAATTAGTTGGGGTGAGGGTTGGCATAATTATCATCACACAATATCAAAAGATTACAGACATGGACATAAGTGGTGGGAACTTGACCCACCTGCATGGTTTATAGAACATTTATTTTTAAAGAGGACATAATGGGACTAGAAACAGGAACATATATTGATAGCTTAAATAGCTCGAATCCAGGTGCAACTGATTCTGTTGCCCAAGGTGACGACCATATAAGGCTAATTAAATCTACAGTAAAAGCTACTTTCCCTAATTTAACAGGGGCAGTTACATCAACACACACAGAAATAAATTTATTAGATGGTGTTACTGCGACTACAGCAGAAATTAACTATATAGATGTAGCGACACTTGGAACTGTAGAAGCATCCAAAGCAATTACAGTTGATGCTAATAAGGATGTAACAGGAATTAGAAATCTAACTATTACAGGAACATTATCAGGAGCTACTGGATTAGTTACTATGTCAGATGTATACCCTGTTGGCTCTATTTATATTAATGCAACCAATGCTAACAATCCCTCATCATTACTTGGTTTTGGAACATGGGTAGCATTTGGTGCAGGTAGAGTGCCAGTAGGTATAGATGCAACACAGTCAGAATTTGACACAGCAGAAGAAGTTGGTGGTGCAAAAACACATACATTAACTACATCTGAATTACCATCACACACTCACAATCAACCAGCAGGTATTAGTCCTGCTCCTAACGCAAACGATGTCGATGTTACAGGTGGTAATGGAGCAACACTAGCTGCTAATGTGGTGACAGATGCTACTGGTGGTGGTTCTGCCCACAACAACTTGCAACCATACATTGTGGTATATATGTGGAAACGCACAGCATAAGTAATTCATTTCTTGATGAAGCAGAAAAAATTGTTACGAAGTCTAACATAAATTTTATTTATGACAGAAAGACTAGCAGGGGTGAAACAACAGACCCAAATGTTATAGACAAAGGTCAGATAATACATCATCTGTATTATGACCATAAAGCACAATCAGAACATTATGATTTTTTTAGGACTGTTTTTGATGAAACAAAAATACCTATAAAACAAATGTTAAGAATGAAGATTAATGTTACTTTTCCATTAGTAGGATACAAAGAACATAATCATCAGATGTGTCATCAGGATATAAACAATCCTGAACAAAGACCTGATTTAAAATTTAAATCTTTAATAGTCTATATAAACGAATCTGACGGAGACACTATGTTTTTTGAAGATAATACAATAATAAAAAGAATAAAACATGAAAGAGGTAAAGGGATTTTGTTTGATTCAGGATTAAAACACGCAGGACAAAACCCAATGAAACATAATACAAGAATTGTATTGAACACGATTTTTATATCAGGAGATAGTTAGTGGCAACATTTGTAGCACCTGCCCCAAGAGGCATGATAAAAGATACAAACAATACTGTGCTCCCACCTGAGTTTTATTCACACGCAAGTAATATTAGATTTACTGACAACGCAGGTAAAAAAATTAAAGGACATGATGCAGTATTTGGAACACCAACAGTAGCCCCATATTTTGTTTTGAACTGGTCTACTGGTACATCATCATATTGGTTTTATGCAGGTACAGCTAAGATTTACAGAACTGACGGAACTAACCATG
>VTLG01008815.1_pt1 | contig 30867 bp, 42 predicted proteins | sample 4694571 | NCBI WGS metagenome assembly VTLG01 (sample SAMN12604809, study PRJNA352737) | marine metagenome | biome: ENVO:00000447; feature: ENVO:00000209|ENVO:00000569|ENVO:01000036; material: ENVO:00002151; isolation source: viral sequences binned using virsorter ...
CACAATCTTCTGTATCTCTCATCCTACCTAAAGCCTTGTTAAATGCTACTTCACAATATTTGTATGTAGATATATCAAACTCATCAAATCCACAATAACTAAGACTTACACCAATTATCTTATCAGGCTTAACCATCTGAAAAATTCTAATATTACCATAGGCAGTCTTAATAGTATGCTTAGATATATTATAATCATATGCTATTCCTTTTTCTCTTAGTATATCAAGAAATGGTGGAACAAATACTTCTTCTGCTAGGGAATAGGTTGGGTATATAATCCAGCCATTGCTTATACCATCTTTGTTCTTTCTTGTTATGTGATTTATAAATGTTTTATGTAAAAAGGAATATGTCTTACCACTACCAAAGCCACCTACATAAGCATTGATTTGTTTCTGACTTGTTAAAAAATCCCATTGGTGTGGAAAGTAATCTTCTTTGTGGATTGTTAAATTAGATGCCATCAAATACTATTTCATCTATAGGTTTTACTTCTGTGAGTTCTTGTTTGTCTGTTTGTCCTAATACTTGTTTACCTAACCATATAAGCATAGGAACATTTCCTTTTTCAGCAGCAGTCCATTGTAGCTTTCTTAGTCTTATTTTTCCTTCATCTTTCCCTTTTGTAATAAATTGGGAATAACTCTTTTTAATTAAATCTTCAGAGCAACCAAAAAAATTAGCCACTTCTCTTATAGTGCAACCATAGGAAGCTAACTTAACTACTTGCTTTGTATCAATATCATATTTTTTAGGTCTTGCCATAGGTGTAGTATAACTAAAAAACCACCATCTTTAAAAACACTTTAAAATAAAACCTCTTGTCTTGTAAGCAAATCAACTCTTTCTTTTGCTTTTTCATAATACTCTTTGTCTATCTCAACACCTACCAAATCAACACCAAAGTAATGACAGGCTATTGCTATGCTACCACTTCCTAAATGAGTATCTAATATCTTCTGTCCCTTTTCTGCATAGTTATGTAACAACCATTCATATAGCTTAACAGGTTTTTGTGCTATATGTATTTTCTTCTCATAATCTCCTTTTTGCAAAAAACCTCTCCACAGATGTCTATATATTCTTGCTGAAGAATTAAATGATGTCCATGCCATTTCACAATCTGCTGTTGCAGTTCCATCATTTTCTTTATCCCAAACTATCCAACACCTTTTGTTTGTCAAATTATTAATAAAATAATTACCACCCCATACTATTTGATTTTTGCTAACCCTAAAAAGTTCTTTAAAATATGCACTATCAGGTTTTTTGTTATCCCAATTATTATCTCCATAACTAATTGATTGTGCTAAACATTTTTTTGATGTTGTCCAGCCTTTATTAAAGTTTGTTATATTTATTCCATAAGGTGGGTCTACAATAGCTAAGTCAAAGTGATTATCCTTATAGCCCTTCATCACATTCATACAGTCATCTAATATTAAATCTATCATAGCACCTTTCTTTCTACTAAAATCTTAAATTGTCTAGCTTTTTCTTGTTTTAAACTCACTATATCTAACCACTTAGCACTATCATCATGTATAAATCTTTCTATACACAAAGCATCTAAAAAACCTTTAATGCCACCCCAAACATTGTCAATATCATACTTTCTTTTTAAATAAACAATAATCTTTAACTGACACTTTTCAGATGTAGGCTCTATATTATTCTCATTCATTATATGTCTTATTTGGAATTGATACTGGTGTTTTATTCTTTGCTTTTTTGACCAATGCCATTTATCTACAGCATTTCTACTATAAATCTTATCATTAATCTCTAGGCTTTCCCACTTACCACAGCTTGAACTTTTTTTTCCTATCTTTAAGCTCCTTATATTTTTTTGTGTTCATTTTTTTATAACAGCTTTTACAAGTGTTGTATTTATAGCCTGAGTAAATAACATAAAACTCTTTCTTGTCTTGAACTTTATTGCACTTTCTACATAATTTTTCTGAGGGCAACATAGGAGATTCAAACCCATTGAGAGTGTGGGATTTGAAAGGTTAAGGTTAATGCTGCCCCCATATCTATTTCTTCCTGCTTCTTTTATATTTTTTTATTGCTATGTTTTTTTTCTTTCTCAACTGTTTCCTGTATTTTGCTTTCTTGTTTGGCATATTCTTCTGCTTCCTTCATAGTTGTAAAACTTCTCCCATTTACAATATAAATAAATCCTAGTTCTTTCCTAATCATTTTACAATATCTTCCAATTTAATCTTTTTTAAATCATTAATTTTATCTTTAACATCTACTTTCACATCTTCTATCTTTTCTTCTACTTTTTCTACCTTAACCTCTACTTCTTCTTTTTTAGTATCTAGCTTTTCTTTAACATCTTTTTTAAATTCTTCTACTTTCTGCTTTACTTTTTCTTCAGCTTCACCTTTAAGAAAAGCACCTAAGTCAGTAAAATATAAAACACTACCAATAGCACCACATAATGCAAGTATGATGGCTAATTTTTTAATTATGTTATCTAGCATACTATACTCCTAATATTTGTTTAATGTCATCAGGGTCTGCTGCATCTTTAGCAACTTCATCCATTTTTTTCTTTAATTGCTGACTTTTTTTAAGTTCAACATCACCATCATAACTTCTAATATCTTCTTGTTTATTAAAAGAGTTATTTGCCCATCTTGCTAACCTTCTGCCAGTATCCCATGTTTTTTCTAACTCAAATCTCATTTTGGTCTTGCTTTTATTAGGCTCTGTCCAATAATCAAAAAATGCCCTTCTTAACTCTTTTGTGTACTTAGTATGAAACTCTTTGTTCAATTCATTAATAAACTTAATTCTTCTTATCTCTAATCTATTGTCATCTGTTTTAATATCTAATATCTCATGAAATTCCACTTTATTCTCCTTTTTCTTATTCTTAACCTTATCTTTATCTTTATCTTGTACTCTTTGCAAAGAGTTACTAAACCCTTTCAAACAGTTGTTTTTTTCTAATATTTTTATTACACTAGCATGAGCCTTTACTTTTGGATTTAACACACCATACTGAAATTCAGGGAATTTTTTTATAAACCATTTGTCATCTTTTATTATTTCAATATGCTCACCAATATATTTTAGTATATTATCTTTATCTATTTCCATACCAATCTGAAACTCTGCAAGTTCTAAGTCAACATCATACATACCTGCATGGTCACATTTAGTTAACATATAAAAATAAAATAATTTTATGTTAGATGGTAATTTTCTAAACCACCTCTTTTCAAACAAACTACTATCTAAAAACCTTTTAGCCATATTAATCTCCTTTAACCTTAACCATTTAACTTAATAACAATTATACTTCTTTACCATAGTTTCTTATGTCATCCATAGTAATCTCATAAAAATGTTTATTGTTTTCTTCATACACACCTTCATTGCAATTACCTGATAATATAATGTTCTCTATATCAGCTATCTTTATCAAATATGATTCTTTATACATTGGATTGTGAATGTAAAACAGCAAACCAGCAATATTTGACCATTGTTTATAACACTCTAAGTCTTTGCTTTTTATTTTGACATGAGAACCAGTTTTTTTGTCTGCCATCTTACACTCAACAAAACTAAATTCATTCTTAACAATCCAAAAATCAGGTGAACATTGTATTATTTTAGGTATTTTAAAACTTACTTCAGGTTGTAATTTTTCCCCATTTGGTAAGTCTGTAATACCAAACTGCACACAAGTAATCTTATGATATTCACAAAACTTTTTAAAAGCATCTTCTGCTATCTTTCCATACTCAAACCTATTATACAATGCTTGATTCATGGTCATCTCCTTGTTTGTGAAAATTACAATGCTCTTTACAACTTGAACAGATACCAGTAGTTATATCTAAGTCACTATGATAATGTAACTCAGTTATTGTATCTGCTGCACAACATTCACTTTGATAATTCATATACCCTCCTAAAATGGTATTTCTTCAGGTTTAACTTCACCAACTTTAACTGCTTCTACTTCTTCATCATCATCAACACTATTATCAGTATTTTGCAATGCTTCAATAAGTTCACTTGCTCTTTGCTTACTTAAGTTCATCATCTCAACTTCAAGTTGGTCAGCAGTAAACAAACCTTTCTCTCCATTTAACTTTTTAATGAATCCAATCTGTTTATCAGTAGCTTCCCCAATCATTTGTCTTTTTTCACCATTAGGTGACTTCATTTTATAACCACCCTCTTGCTTATTAATAGCAGTTGCTACTTCTTCAGCACTAGCAATTTCATTTGATATATCAACATCACCTAAACAAAACTTTAATGCTCTTGCCAAAGCACTTGTTTCACAATTTTCTAGGGCAGATGTAGTGTTTATTTGTGTTGAGCCTATTTCTTCATAGGCATGACCAACATACACATCCTCATCTACCTTAACTGCTGCCTTTATAACCACAATACCATCTTTAAATTGTATTATTTCAGTTATTATAGACTTCTTATTATCTTTGAATCTCTCATGAAATGTTGCTAATCTCTCAGCACAAGTTGTATAATCTTTACCATGTATTTTTACTGGCATAACTTCTCCTTTTTAGTAATTAACTAACTTATCTTTGTTTATTATTATGTATGGATTATCAGGATTAAACCCTAAAAGTTCCAACAATTCTTTACAAAACTCTTTACTCATTTTTTTCTTACCACTTAAATATGCTGATAAGTTACTAGGTTTTATACCTAACTGCTCTGCATAATAACTTTGTTTAAATGGACTATACTTAATTATTGCTTTTAATAGCAATGGTGTATGTTCATCTACCCTAATGTAAAAACTGCTCATAAAACCCCCTTTAAATGCTCCAAACCACTAGATTCAGATAAAATACTACTATCATTAAAACAAACCAAACTGCATCTTTAATATCTCTTTTTGTGTAATAACTCATTTACTTCTCCTTTTGTTTCTAAATTTTTGGCTCACTTTTGCCTTTCCACCCTTGCAAGTTTTCCTAGTCAAAAGCCTTGTGTGAGCCATACAAGTTTTCCTTACTTATTTTAAAGTTTTAATGTTGCTTCACCTAGTGCTTTGGAATACTCACTATCAATTAATGCTTTAGTATTATTGACAACTATATGTCTGTTTTTCAAACTGACTAGCTTAATTAAAATATCCTCTAGTGATTGCTTGTCTAGCATTTCTATTCTTTTTATTGTTTTATTCATTTTAATCTCCTTATTTAACCTTAACCTTATTTATTTAACTGCTTTTAATATTAAATCAATCACATCTTTAGAAACAGTTATATAATCTCCATCAGTTCCTAATATACTAACACCATCTCTAGTCTTTATAACATCTTTTGCTGTTAGATTGTTATAGCCATTTTTATTTGTCATTTTTATTGTATTCATTTTAATCTCCTATTATTTTTTAACCTTCAACCTTAACCTAAGTTAATATAGTTTATATAACTAATGCAACACTTTTCTATATTTTTTTTTATTTAAAGAGGAGAAAAAAGTATAACTTTTGTATTTCTAAATTATATTTTACTTGCATAATTGTTTTTTTCTTTGTATATTATATATATAGGTTGATTGTTTTTTGACATAAATTGGTTTTGGCTCTTGCTCAGATTGAGATGCAGAGAAAGTTCAAAATATCAGATATAAATAAATAACTAATAAACAATGGAGATTAAAATGGTTAAGGTACATTATAAATATAATGATGGTGGCAGACTTGAAGCAGGTTTCAAGGGAACTACAGGAGATTGTGTGGTTAGGGCTATTTCAATAGCATCATCAATACCCTATAAAACAATCTATAATGATATAATGTTAGCAAATAAAAATTATGCTAATACTAGGAAAGGATATGTTGCTAAAAAGTTAAAAGAAAAAGGTGCAACACCTAGAAATGGTAATTTTAAAGCTGTATATCATAATTACATATTAGCTTTAGGTTTTAAATGGACACCAACTATGAAAATAGGAAGTGGTTGCACAGTTCATTTAAGAAAAGATGAGTTACCTACAGGCATTATAATTTGTAGGCTATCTAAGCACTTGACTGCTGTAATAGATGGTGTAATAAATGACACCTATGATTGTAGCAGAGAAGGAACTAGATGTGTATATGGCTATTATTCAAAATAAAAAAATAACCCCTAGTGTAAAAACTAGGGGTTTTTTTTTGCTGTATGTTGATTGTATTTAAAAGACCTCAGTAAGAACTAAGGAAGTTGAAAACAAGTTGTTGGCAACTTGCTTGAAGGTAGGCTTATTAGTTATGACACATTTTGCAAATTCTAGATTTTCAGCATTATTATCAGGACAAAAGAGGAATGGAATTTGTCCATCAAAAGTCAATCCAAAAAAACTACCTAGACTTGAATCAAATGTGTATGTATCAGTATCAATATCATAATCAAAAAATTGGTTTTCATTAGAGTGTTTTGTAAACATATTATCATCTTGTATATAGCTTAAGCTAACTCTCCAGCTTCTTCTTCCTGTTTGTCCTACAGTTTTATAATCTGCATTTTTTTGCTTGCCTAGTGTCCAAGCAGGTAAGTCACCCCATGACCCTGAGCCTAAGAAATCCACATTAGTTATAGTGTTGCCACCTATAGTTTTTTTTCTTTTTATACCATCATTTTGTTTTATAATGCTAGCTTGTAAATCAAAACTATATTCTGGTAAAAACCATCTGCCAAAAGTTATACTACCTATATCTATTGATTGTGTTTCAAAATTTTCAATTAAACTTGCATCATTAGTTTGAAAAACTAAACCTATTTTTGCTCTATTTGTATTTGTTATATTTGCAGTAAAATTATTTATTTTCCACAATGAATAGCCATTATATTCTGCCATTTGAGAACTGTAATTTATAATTTCTTCTTCATCATTTTGTATTTGAGCCTGTCCTTCTGTGTCTAAAAGATTAAATTTAACAGATAGCAAGTTTTGACCAAGTGAATCTTTTATATCTAACAAATTGTGACCCAGTATTCCACCATACAGACCTGTTGTTTCAGATTGTGTTATATGACTAACTAAATGATGTATTTCTTGCAAATAATTATCACCTACAATATTAGGATTTTCATAATCAAAATAAAATGCAAAAGATTGTCTAGTTATATCACTTGTAATAGGAAAAGATTGCAATGCTACAGGGTCAAGATTCCAAACAGAGTCTGTTTGTGGAACTTCTTGTGTTATGTTATCTATAATTCCATCACTTATAGCTTGATGTTGCATTTTTAGCTTGATATAACTTGGTATGTCTGCTAAAAACATTGGTTTTCCTATTGTTCTTCTAGCCATTCTTTCTCCTAGACTTTAGTCTTTGCTATTTTTTTATGTATAAGTTTTATATCTTCTATTTCTTCAGGTTTTCTTCCATCTGAGTTCCAATTATTTGTGCTTCTTTTCCAAAAGTTTCTGTTTAAAGTTCTGTAATTAGGATAATAAATTTCTTTATTCCAATTTACAAATTTTACACTTGTAATTTCTAATTCACCTATATAATTAAAAAGCCTTTCAGATAGAGGTGTCCTCCCATTGCTCCATATTAACATTTTATTGTTTCTAATTTTCATTTGCCAACCATCACCTAAGCAATTTACACCTTTAAAACTTCCATTAAATGTCATCTCAAATGCAGCTATTTCTCCATTGCTTTTGCAAAATACAGAGCCATTACCATAATTAATACTAGCATTTGTTGCATTAGGCTCACTAGACCTTTGATTTTCAGCAAAAAACATATCAACCCACTCAACTAAATCTTGTACTGAAACAACTCCATCTCCATCCAAATCTGCTATAGGGTTGTATTCAGCTTCACTTAAAATTAAATCAGTTAACACTATTAAATCATTAACATCTACTTGTCCATCTCCATTAATATCTCCAAATAGCCTACCCTCTGTTCCATATAATGCTTCTTTTACTGATGGGTAAATTTCACCTTTATAATTTAAATGGTCTGAGCCAATATGATGTAGTTGTGTTGCCACAATTTTAACTTTATTTAAATCTTTTTTTATACTATTTATAATAAACAAAGGTAAAATATATTGACCACATCTTATAGGCATATCTTCCATTGTGTCTAAAACATATTTTTCTCCATATATTTTTTTACCTAACAACATTTTGTCAAATTCTAATAAGTCACCTAGTTCTAAATTGTAATATTTTAAAGGTAAAGTTAAATTTATTTGATTATGTACATTATAATACCATCCTAACATAAAATTACCATTTTTTAAAGCTGTTTGATTATCCCTTATATATGAATCTTCAAAAATTTTAGTAGTGTCTATGTGATTAGGTGTGTTAGGCTCATCATATTTCAAACCATAATAATTAACATAATTTTCAGAATCAAGTGGGTCAAAGTTTGATAACTTACCATATGTTGTAGATACATGATATTTATATATGTCATTTGCATCTATCTCATGTGCCTCTATATAATTTTCTAAACCATAATCAAAATTATATCTGTAGTCTATTTTTGTTGCAATTTTTTCTATATCTGTTCTTGTAAATTTATAGTTGATTACATCCTTTTCTTTAATTGTTATTATGTTTTCTTTTGTGCCATCAGTATAATATTCTGTGCCACCTCTATATGTGTTTTTTAAATTAAAAAAAGAAAATTTGTTATTTGAAAACATAGGTATAGATTTGCATGATTGAGAAATTTCATTAAATAACTTTTTACCTTCAATAGCATCATTAACTGAAAAAGCCATTATCCAATCATCATGGTTAGTTCTAGCTTCATCTATTTTTTCAGCATCAATTCCTTTGTTATATCCTAATTCTTGTTCAGCTAAATGAAACATTATACCTATAGGGTTTTGTATTATGGTTCTGTCAGGATGTGGCTCATAGTCATCTTCTACAGCAGGGTTGTCAAAGTTTTCATCTTCTTCATTGTCATCTATAACATAATCTTCTTCATCTTGTAAATCTGCATCAACACAATTAGCATTAATGTTAGCTAATTCATACCAAATATACTCTGTTTCAAAAATGTCACCATTATCATCTGAAATTACATTAAGGATTTTTAGATAAATTGTAAATGAATCTTGTCCTATAGAATGGGCTGTATATGTAAAAGGTATTGTAATAGAACTATTGCTTTGTGCTTGAAAAGAAGCACCAAAAGGTGTTTCTTGCAAAGAGTCTTGTGTGCCTATCTCTACAGAGCCATAGTTGGCACTATTATCAATATAGTTAAATCCAATACTATCCAAATCATCTGTTAAATCTTGAACTAAATCACTTGGTGTGCCTTCTAAAGAAAAATCTGTGTTGTCAAATATAATAATTTCTGCTATTTCACTATAATTTTCAAAAAATAAAGTTATGTCACCATTTGCAGATTGTCCAACAGGAATGTCATTTGAAAATGAATTTACACTTGTAACTCTGGGACTAAAATCTTCACCAATATCACTTACATAAAGTAAATTAGTCTTAATGTTAATGTGTCCTTCTTGGAATCCTTGATTTATAATTTGAGATTTATTAAAATCTCCTATTGACCACATATTAATATCAGCTTCACCAGCATGCTGCATTATTAGACTCATTCCTATGCCCATGCAAGAAACACCACTTTCTAAAGCACTTTGCTCAATGTTTACTGTCATATCTTGTATATTAACACTTCCATCATATATTGTTAAATTTCTACCATCTGTAATAGCATCTACATAAACATTATTACCTTCAGAAATATCTCTAAAGCCTTGTATCCATCTTGCATTTACATTTGCAGAAAAACCTTCTATACCATAACCCAATAAATTGTTTGTATAATATGGGTTGAACAAATCTTTGCATCTTAAATTTATAATTACATATTTAACATAAGTATTGTCTGCATCAAAAGAATAATCTACAACATCAGAATTTGGAATTTCTATGAAGTCATTGCCATCTATAGTGTGACTTTCATAATTTAAATTATTTGTGTAAGGTGTAACTCTAAAATGAAAAGGAACACCAAAACAATCATTAATATTTTCTAATGGGTTGCTAAGTAAATTTGGTTTCCATTTTAAATATATATCATCACCAACATCTTCTGCTATATTGTTATTTATTAATCTTATATCATTGTAAGGCTCTGTACCATTTTGACCATATGAATAGTCAGGATGTTCAGCTAATAATTTCCAATTATCACCCAAAATATTTCCTGTTCCTAACATTAAAGACACACCTTCTGCTGGTATAAGCATTTTTGTTAATCCTGTGTCAAGAACAGCATCTTGTAAATCTCTAGATTGGTAATCTATAAAATCATCATAATTAAGTTGTTGTGCATCACTTTCATTTAATAAATCACTACCTTTTCTTACTATAGCCAAGAGGTTGTTACCAAATATATTAACTTCATTGGTTTCTTGATATGTGCCATCTGTATGTTTCACCCAAGTAAGATAATATCTTGACATTAATAACCTCTTTTATTTGTTTTTTTTATATTTTTACTAGGTGCAGTAACTTTTTTAACAGGAGATTTCTTTTTCCTTGTTTGTTGCTGTGTAGTGCTTGCAGGTGCAAGTGTTCTTTGCATAGAATAATTTAATTGTGTGCCTTGATATGGTGTTTGTGTTGAAAGATTAGTTGTATATCTTAAATCTGCATTATCCATTCTTCCTGATACAGTTGCAAATAATTTTTTCTTAGAAAAGTCTTTTACTACTGCCACCCTTTCAACAGCCAAATTTTGGAAATAAAAATATAAATAATAACCACCATGTAATGAATTAGGCAAAACCCAATTTCCATCATCATAAACTCTTAAACCCATTTGAAAACTATTTTGTCCAACATTTTTAGTATTGACTGGTAAATAAGGCTGACTATTTGGGTGATACCTGTTTATATTATAATATGTATCTACTTCAGTTTCATAATCTTCATTAGCAGAATATGATATATGAAAAGCTAATCTGTCTGTTGACTCTAATTGCCAATAAAGTTGAGCAAACATTGGATTACCACTAACTGCATCCATAACAGATGATGCACCATAACAACTTTGTGTTCCATTTTTGGGTGTACATATACCTAGAAAATCTTTTTCATCTTCTAAATTATCTTCAAGCAAGGTTGTAACAATATCACTAGCACCAACAAAGTTTTCTTGTGTTTCAAAATTAAAATTAACAATGCCAAACAAATTCTCAAATTCACCTTCTTCACCAAAAGACTCTCTATTTTGTTTTAAAGGTATAACACCACCTTCAGTTGCTAAGGCATTGTCTAATACAGAACTTTGAGGCATAGCTATATATATACCACCTTTTGTGTTAAATGATGGATTGCTACCAACAGGCACACCTGAACTTATATCCATATCTTTATATGAGGTTAAACTTACAATAGCTGTATCATCATCACCACCATCTAATCTAACATACTGTTGGTGACTACTAGAAGTGTGATTTAAGTATGTATATTGCCTAATTTCAGCCATATCAAAGGCTAATGGTGAGCCTTCCCTTCCTTCTGATGTTAATATTGTGTTTTCATCTTCTACATTATCAGAGTAAGTATGTTTTTCTATAATAATATAATCACCTCTACTTTCCCATTGCTTGTTTGTTATTTTTTTAAATATAGTGCCATCTACTTGTCCATCAAATAATCTAGCTTCTTCTCTTACATCTGCATAAGCATCATTGTCAAACATTTTTAAATTGTTTATACCTCTTATATAATAGGTGTCACTTGTAATTTTTAAATTTGCATTATCATCTTCTAGTAAATCATAAATAACAGGTGCTTTTGCTAAACTACCATATACAATAGGAATATATTGTGACCTATGTTTTTGTGGCAAATCTTCAGATGCACTTGTTCTGTTCTTTGGGATTTCCTTACCTAATGTAATTTCAGTTTGGTCTTCTGAACTAATTCTTAATGTGTCATTATTTTCTGTAATATCTTTTACATATCCTGAATAAACTTTTAAACAATCATTTAAAGATTTAGCATTTTGTGATTTATAAAAAACCTGTATTTTGCTATTAAATATTTCACCATCTAAAAGTTTGTCCATTAAATTTTTACTATCATATTTATAATTATAAAAACTTAATGTTGAATCTGATATTTTAAATTTTCTGCTATTAATATCTACTGACTCACTTATATTCCCTATAGATTTTAATAATGGCATATATATATTGTTATCAAATTTTATTTTTTTTGTGGATAAATATATTCTATCATTTAGTATAACAAGTGGAGTTAGGTAGGTTGTGTTTCCTTGTATGTCATTTTCAAATATTGTAGGTAAATCTATCATGCTATGCTATGACCTCTCCTAATAGCTTCTTTTATCATTGGTATAGCTTCATCTTCTATAAAGTCTTTACTTAATACATTGCCTTGAAAAACAATTTGTCCTCCACCACCCATTCCTGCACCTTCATTTTGTGTAGGCTCAATGTTTACATACTCTGCACCTTCTTCACCAGCTAAAATCAATGTAGGCTCTGTTACTACTTCATTCATACCTTCTGCTGCTGCAACTGACTTTATACCTTGTGACATTAGGCTTCCTACTACACCACTTGCTCCTGCACCTATAATACCACCTAAGATACCAAACTTTTTAAAAGCATCTGCAATAAATGATGCTATAGCTTCTTGTGTTTTAGCTATAATAAAAGCACCTGCTGCATCTGCTGCTGCTTGTCCTACATGCATCTGTGCTGCACCTATAGCCATAGCAGAATTAACATTGCTTTTTGTGAACTCATTTAATTTATCTTTTTGTACATTAAAACTAGCTGCCATTACCTTGCCTAGTGCAATCATTCTCATTCTAGGCTCATCACCACTTACTATAGTATCTTGTAAAAATTGATGTTGATGTGCCAATTCTTCTGTTAATGTTAATTGCTCTTGTTGTCCTGTGTTTTGCATTCCTATGTTATCTATAAAATCAGGACTTTGGTCTATTAATGTTCTTTGAATATCTACAAGTTTTATAGTTGCATTCCATGATTCCTCTAGTAATTTCTTTTTTTCCTCTAGGGCATCTTTTTCTTCTTTATGTGTTTTTATTTTTTCATCATTAGTAGCTATTAATGCTTTTGCTCTTTTTATTTCATCAGATTCAATAGTTTGCAATTTGTTTAAATGGTCTACAGCAGCTTCAAAATTAATTTTTGCTTGTTTTAATTCCTTTTTTTTGTTCTCTACATTTTCCTTTGAATAATGTGATGTGACTAATGCTGCATATTGATTTTGTTGGAGTGTAATTCCATTGGATACTAATTCTGCACTATTTTGATTAAGTTTAGTTACATGATTTTTAGTTTTAGCTGCATTTAAATTTTGTTCTGCTTTAATTAATCTTTGTCCTGCCATTTCTTGGTCTTCTAAAGCTTTTGCAATCTGTTCTTCTCTTGAAAGCAAAATTATTCTAGCCAAAGCTAAGTCAGATGATTGCTTTTGAAGCAATGCTATATCTTCCATTTTAAGTTTTTCAGCATCTAAATTGCCCATATATTCAGGAAAATCTTTATTTAGTTTTATAATAGCCCTTCTTCTAGCTTCTGTATGTGTATTTGTGTTTTTTAATACATTCAATAATGAATGAAATTCTACAGTTTCATCTTGTATGGCTCTTTGTCTTGTCTTAGATTCAAATCCAAAAAAACTACCTATAGTTCCAATAAAACTACCAAATGCTGAAATAACATTTGTTATAACAGGTAGTAGCATTTCACCCATTTGTTCACCTAAATCACCTAAACTATTATTAAACTGTGCTATTTTACCTTCTAATGTATCTGTTGCTGCTGTTGCTTGTCCACCAAATAAATCTGCCATAACCTCAACTGCTTTTCCTGCTTTCATTTCCTCAGCAGTTAAATCTCTAAGCTGTGGCACTAATTCACCTAACTCACCTGCTAATCCTGAAAATGTTTTTGCTGTATTTCTTACTGCACTTTCTAGTGTCATGCCTGTAGCAGTTGCTAAATCCATAGCAACAGGTATTATTTTGCTTATTTGTTCTTCTGTCATACCTATAGAGCCAAGAAAAGCCATCTGCTGTATAGTAGCCTCATCACCAAACATTGTAACTTGCTGTAATGCACTAGCTTGTGCTAATAATTTAGATGATGTTTTACCTAATGCTGTCTGTAGGCTTTGTTCTGCTCTTTCTTGTACTGCAAAAGCATCTACTGCTGACCTTACACCATTTATTATTCCTCTAGCACCAAAATAAGCTGCACCTGCTGCAAGTGCAGACTTAGCTAAACCACTCATACCCTTAGATACTTTGTCTGCACCTTTAGCTGCTTTATTTGCACCATCTAATGTAACTTTAATTTTTTGGGTATATGTATTTGCTGCCATATTATTCCTTTATATTGCTCTTATTAATTTCATGCTTTATAAGTAAAAAGTTATCTACTAGGTCAGCAGGTGTATCTTGTAAGCTAGGATAGGGAGGACAATTAAAACTGTCACAAAATACATATTTTTTAATAAGATTTTGACAATCTTTATCATGTATGTGTGCTGGGTCTGCAAAAAAGAATAGTTGTGTATAGAGTGCTTCCCCTATATCATACCCTTTTTCAATAGCTTCTTGATGACATTGCATTAATATCCTATTTACATCTTGTTTGTTATTTATAACTTCTTCTTGCTGTGTAACAGGATTTAAACATTGATATGGAAATTCTTTAGTAACCTCTAATGATGGCTGTTTAACTGATAGCCACACATTTAAAATTAAAGTTATTTCTTCAATTTTTTTTTATTCACAACTTCATAACATCTGTTAGCAATAGCAATTATTTCAGTATCAGTAAATTTATTTATTTCTTCATCTGTAAGTGTAGTAGCAATTCTTACCATACTTACAAACTCACCAAAACTTAAATTGATTACACCACCTGATTTTGTTATAATGTTGTTAAATTCAATCCTTTCATCAAGGTTTAAATCCTTTACATCAAATGTTAATTCCTTAACATTCTCACCTTTTATCTTAGCATTAGCCATTTATTTAATCTCCATTTAGCATCTTAATATACTAAACTAGATTATGTTTACCAAGCTGATTGAGATTCACCTACAAACTGCTGTATAAGTAATGCTTCAGTTGAGCCATTTTGCACACATTCAAAAGATAGATTGTGGAAAATACCACCCTCACCTATGTCTTGTGCTGGGTCACCTGTGTATTGTATTTCAGCAAATATGTTCATTTCACCTGCTACACTTACAGTTCCATCACCCCATTTTAATTTTAATGACATAGTATCTCCATCAAGGAAATCTTGTATAACATTATTGTTAGCACCATAATCAAACTCATCATCATATTTAAGTGATATACTGCCTGTTATTGCATACTCAGGTAAAGCATAGGCTTCTGCATTGCCATTGCTATCAAAACCTACTCTGTTTACACCATTTGCAATATTAAATGTAAATGATTTTAGGACTAAGCTTTGGTTGGAACTTCCTTCAACATCAAGTGTTTTTGTGGTCAATCCACCTATGTGATAATATGAAGTGCTTGGTGCTGTCCAGTTGGCTATAGTAAAATCAGTTTCAAGTGCTGTACTTGTTGATACAGGTTGTGAAAATCCTGAGAAGTAATTACCATTCATAGATAAAAAGCCACCATTTGTTCCATAATCTGCTGATATAGTTAGGTCTGAACAAACTGCACCACAAACCTTAATACCTTCACTAGCAGCAGGATAGTAGGCTAAATTAACACTATGTGGAAGATTGTCAGTAGTTGCTGTTCCAACTGATGTTTTGTTACTACTGCCATCAAATTCAGTTGTATGAATTTCACTACCACCACTACCTGTTTGACTATGCTCTTGACCTACTAAACATAAGTGCTGTGATAATAATTCAGGTGTTGCAATCATATCAAAAGGCATAGTTACAGTTCCACCTTTTTGACTTATAATTGTATCTGTAGCATTTTTAACACTACCTTTCCCTGATAATAATCTTGATTCCCTAGTAATATTAAAAGTAGGTTTTTGTACTTGCACAATAGGAAGCTGTCTGTAAGCTGTGTCATCTGCACCACTACTATCTAAGGCTACACCAAAGTTACCATCAGTTTCAGCCTTTATACCTGCCTTTACATTACTTATAGGAAGAACTCTAGCATCTGCCATTATTTATTCTCCTTACTTTTTGATTTTTTATTAGTTACTTTTTGTACAATATTCATAGCTAATAACTTACTAGCTACACTATCATCAATATCAACAATACCACCTTTTTTCAATGCTTTCCTATCTGCTTTATCACAAGGAATAGATTGTGGTAATATATTGCTAAATTTTTCATTTGCTTTTATCTTCATTTATGCTCCTATGCTACATTACCAATATGTTGACAAGTAAAGTCATATTCAGCAACATAAAACCCTTCCTCACCTTCTATCTCAGCATCTAAATTCATATTGTTCATTCTTAAGTCAAATGCTGTAGTTGAGTCAGTTAATGTTATTGTAATATTATCATGTATAAGAGCCTCTAGCCTACTGCAATTATTCATTACATGGTCTAAAAAGTTGTGGCTTTCTCTCCTATCTTGAAACACATATTGTATGGTTATACTATATTCTCTTTGCTCCATAAATGAAGCATACTCTGTTAATGTTGAGCCATTAGGTATTATCCTAATAGACTCATTTGCTTTTAATAAAGGGTCTGCTAAGGTTGCTTTTACAACTGGTATTGGCATTTCTGCTTTTACTATTTCCATTAGCTTGTCCATTATATTATTAAAATTATTTGTGTAAGTAACTGCCATTAGAATCTTTTTCCTTTTCTACTGAGGTTTATTGTTCCTGTAGAAGCATTACTAATTTTTCTAGCTTCTGATACTACTGGTATTTCCCATTGGTCATCTGCTGTCATAGAAGCACCTTGAAATCTAACCCTTAATCCACCCATTCCTGCCCAATCATCTAAGCTACCTGTCACTATATTGTCTGTTGATTCTTCACCAAACAACTTGTCATTACCATAATATTCTACTTTACATTTTGCTTGTCCATATGCACCACCAGTTGTGCAGGTAATTCTTAATACATCATAAGGCTCACCATAATACTCACCTGCTGTTTCTACAAGTGACATTGTTCCTGCTTGTGTTATTTTTCTAATAGACCCTTGTGAATCTTTGTCATCTACTTCAAAAGATAGTTTGTGTTCACCTGCATTTAATCTATCTGTAATTCCTGTCCTTTCTGCATTGGTTACTAAGTTATAGTAGTAGTCAGCTTCTTCACTCATAGGGTCTTTACTTCTGATTAAATTACTAGCACATATATAGCAAGTAGCTTTTATAATCAAAGCATCATACTCTGCTGTAAGTCCACTTGATGCACTTTCTGATATTTGTGTGTTTTTAGGAAGTGGTGTTGGATACCTAGCATCTAATAAATTATTTAACTCCATACTAGCATTTACTAATTGTTGATTGAGAAAATCAGTAAAGTCTTTGCCTACTTCAAATATTTGATTGTGTATGGTTGTTGCTGAATAATTGCTATTGTAATATTCTAATTGATTTGTACTACTATTGTAAAACCATTCACCATTAGAATCAACAGCACCTGATGTGCCTTGTGGTGATGCTTGTTCTTCACCATTAATAAAAAAAGTATCTACATAGCCACTATCTCTAAATAAATGTAGATTTCCTGATGTTAAAGTTGGAAATATTTGTATTTTGCTATCAAAGTCACCCATTTTGTTAAAATAGTTACTTAAATCTGATATACTTGCATATTTAAAGCTAGTAACTGCCATTATTTACCTCTTTTTTAAAATTTTTATGTAAAGTATAGGAGTGGAACAAAAAACTGAAAAACAACCCCAAATATATTATTATTTCAAAAATCTGTTCCACTTCCCATTAACCTAAACTTATTACTCTTATATCTGTATCTGCTTTTGCATTACAGCTTCTTGCTTCTAGTGTTACTATGCCATTTATAGTAGTTGCACTAGATTCCACCCCACCTGCATGACCTGCCTTAGTATTTGCAGATACAACAAATTCTGCATTAGGGTAGGCATCCATTCTAATTTCTCCAGTTTCATAATTTATTGTAGCAGAGCCACCTGCTCCTGATAAAACTCCATTACCATTGTCTAGTAAAAATGCTCCAGAGTTTTTTCTAGAAGCATAGGTTACAGAATCATATACTGTGTCATCAGGTAATTTAGCTACAACTGCTTTTTCCAAGTTTCCAACAGCAGGTATAATACCTACACCAAGTGGTGTTGTTCCACCTGAAGGTGCTGATATTGCAATAGCACCAGTTGATAGTCTTGAACTATCTGTAATTCTAATATCACCATTTACAATTCCTATTGTTGCTTTTTTGTGTTTTAAATTTGTTCCTGATGTAAATTTATCATTGATTGCACTTTGTATTTTAGATATTACATTTCCAAATGTTAAATCACTAGAATCTGTAGTAAATGCTACATCATCAGCAGAGCCACCTGATATTGATAAACCAAATGTATATGTAGTAGATGCTGCTAAACCTGTTTTTGTAGAAGGTGTAATTCCTGCTAAACCAAACTCTTGATAACCATGACTATAAAACTTTATAGCTACACTTCCTGCAACTAATCCATCACAAACAGCATCACTTGTTCTTGCATAACCAAAAAAGTTCATTGCTCTAAATTTGCCACTTGCATTTGTTTTTACTACTGTAGCACTACCATTACCACCACCATTATATGATGTGTCATCAAAATCATGATGCATATTAAAGAAAGGTAATCTAACAGCTACATCATCAGCATGAGTTGCTGCTGTTGAGCCATACAAACCTCTAATTATTGTAAGTGTGCTATTAGCTAAATCTGCACCTGTGCCTACTGCTGTGACTTCACATATTTCATTTTCTAGTCTTATTAGGTCACCTACTTTAAAATATTTACTATGCCCATCCTCCAAGTTAAGAGTTGTGTGAGTTGCATCTGACCCCATAGTAGCAGATGTTGCATGGTCTACATCAGCACCACTATCTACATATTCATTAGAATCAGGAACTGCATTATCAACTAATACACCCATACCACCACCAACTGCTCCTGATACTCCAATAAGCCTATTATTAGGCAAATAAGCACATTCACCAGCAGGTAACAACATTGCTAAATAATGGGTTGCATCACTTATAGAGTCTGCTGTGTTGTCTGCATCTGTAGTCCATTCAGCAGTAGATATTAAAAGTTCACAACCTACATTGCCTGTATTTTCTACAAGTATTGCTTTAGGTGCTACCATTGTATCATTAGCTACATCTCTTGAATAATTAACTAAATCAATTCCTTCATTGGAATTATCTACTTTTATAATTTTGTCAAATATTACATCATAACTACCTGATATGTTTTTTAAATACTCACCTTTAGCTGTTGTAATCTTTATTTCTTTTGAATATCCTGCCATAATTTTCTCCTATTGATAATGATATTTTACTATTAATTGTGCTGTAATGTCATTTGTGTCACCTACATTTTCTACAAATGCTAATATAACTCTATCTGCTGCTGTGTTTGCAGAGTCTATTGTGAGAGTTGTTGTTGTAATTCTGTCATCTCCTGTAGTCAAACTGCTACCATTGTGTGCAAGTAATGTTCCATCTGTTAAGTCACCTGCTGTTGAGCCAGTTCCAGTTCCCATTGCATAAGAAAATAAATGGAAGTTTAATGTATCTGCTGCATCTGTAGAAGCTATAACTCTAACTTCATCTATTGTAATTGCTACTGGCACATACCACAATACAGGCACCATGTTCTCTGCTCCACTTGCAAGTGTCAATGTAGTTGCTGGGTCTGTTCCTGTTCCAAATGATAATAGTGCTAAATCTGAATTACCAGTTGCATCCAATCCATTCATAGCTACCATAGGATGATGTGTGTCTGCTGTTGGTGACATATCAAAAACACCAAACTCTTTTATTTGTGTATTTACATAGCTTTGTGTAGTTCCTACTTTAATTAGAGAATTTGTTGTATCTATAACAAGCAAATCATCACCATTAGATTTTTCTACTACAAATGTAGATGTATTGTTAGATGAAGGGGTTAGGCTCATACCATTACCTCCTAAAGTCATTGCTGTAGATTGACCTAGTCCATCCTTAACTCTTGTACCATTAGCAGTTCTACCACTACCACTATTATCTACTTGTAGTATATCTCCATAACTTGATGCTATTGTTTTATTTGTTAAACTCATTTATTCTCCTATTGTCCATCATAAATTGTTGTTGGCAAAGCTGATGCTTTAATTACAAAAGGATGTAAGCACAGGTTATGTGTTGCTCTAAATCCATATTGCAAGTAAGCTGTTTTAGTTGCACCACCTGTTCCTACTCCTATCCAAAAAGTATTGCTAGAGCCTATTGCTGCTAATTCACTTGCACCTAAAACCCATCTTGCAGTAACCACTTCATCATCTACTTCATCATCACTTATACCTAGACCTATATTGTCATATTCAAATAATTGACCTATAGAGTTGTAGCCTGTTGAAGCATCTGCATCAGATAGTCCTACAGTAATAGTGGTATCAGTTGATGCTCTATTTACAACAAAAGTTGCTTTTATTTCTACATTTTCACTAGGAGGTGTTTTAAATGTTATTTTGTGTGTGTCATCCTCTACAGTAATTGAGTTTTGTATTTCAAAAGATACAAAGTTTGTTCCATCATGTTGCAATCTTGTATATCCAAGTATCATACCTGCATAAGCACTATTGGTTGCACTAAACTCTGTGCCACCTTTTTTAGCAATAAAATTACCATCATGTGCATCCAATGTAAGTGAGCCACCACTATCTAAATTCATATCACCATCTGTGGTTATGTCATCACCATTAACAGCTAAATCACCTACAAGTGTCAAATTACCACTATCATCTAATGTCATTTTAGTTGCTCCACCAACAGTAGTAGTTCCTACATCAAACTTTAACTTATCACTATCATCATTGTCATTGCCAATAGTCCATTGAAGTGCAGCATTGCCATACATTATTATTTTGGCATCTTGTCCTGCTGATGGAAACAATGTTAATGAAGCATCATTATTGCCTGAATCTCCATCAGTTCCTGCCCACAGAGCAGAAAGAACTGATATGCCTGCACAGGTAAATTGTATACCTCCAATAGACTCAGAGGATTCTAAAACAATTTGGTCAGGGAATTGTATTTGTCTGCTATTTAAATTAAAACCACCTTCAACTTCAATATTCTCAACACAGATTAAATCTTTGTTCATTCTGATTTTTTCAGTTGATATTTCAATAGGTGTAGCTGTTTCACCTACCTTAATTTGTTTAAGGTGTGTGTCTAACTGATTCTCTATTTTAAGTTCTTTACTCATCTAAAGTCTTGACAAACTCCTTAATTTTAGCAACTATTTTATCATCTTTTTTAGATTTTGTTAATTTTGCAAATAAGCCTAGTACCCATAATATGCAAGGTATTATCCCTTTTTTTGCTACTTGCTTTGCTAACCAAATCTTCATTACTTCTTGTTATCTGACCTTAAGCCTTTTATTAAACCTCTTAATGCACCACCAACAATATTATCTACTAAGTCTATAAAGTAAGGCTCTATTGTTTTATTCCATAGTTTCTTAGTTGCCCAAAACTTAGTTAACCCAGCTGTCATTAGCACACCTAGCTTTTCAAAGCCACCTTCTACTACTGCACATATTTTTTCATTAGGTATCTTTTTCAAAATCCATAATACTGCACCACCACCACTTGCTCCTAAAGTCATTGCTAACCAATCCATATCATTCTTCTCCTTTAATTAAATTTTTAATTTCATTGTTTTGTGTTTTTAACATTAGTATTTCATTTTCTAATCTTCTTAATCTCAAACCAAAACTATTTATCTTAACATCTACTTCTTGTCTTAACCTATTTAATTCTTTTCTATCTTTTACACTTATCATTAATTATCTTTTAAAAACTTTTCTAACTTGCTTTTAAATCCATTCCCACCATTCTTACTCATTAGCTTAGATATAATGCTAACTAAACCTTCATAACTTTTCTCTATTCCTTTCTGCTCTATCTGCATTTTCTTTTGTTGGTCAATTAGTTTGATTAATATTCCTTCTAATCTTTTAAACCTTTCTTCTAAATCCTCCATAAGTTCATCTTGTATAAACTTATTTTGTTTCCAAATAAAGAATCCAAATGCTATTGCTACACATATTGGAATCCCATACTGCTCAAGGATTACAAGAAAATCCATTATTTTTCAAGTAGCTTATATATTTTTACACATATATAAAAAAAAGTAGCAACCCCTACTAATACTCTTACTGCAACTGGTAGCCACTCCATCCAAGTAACTATCATTGCACCTGTACCTGCTGTTGTTGTTTTTAAAGTATCTATCATTTTAATCCTTTGGGAAGCACATAACACATTCACAGAAAAAAGGAGGAGTCAAACAACTATTTTTATGATTGTTTCATGTTTGTTAGTCTTGTGTGCTGATTTTGCATTATATGCTTCCAATTCTTTATCAATTTTATATCCTTCACAATCTGTATTTTGTAAATCAATTTTTATTCCATCTCTATTGCCATTCTCATAAAACACATAGCAATTTTGACTTGCCCTGCCTGTTAAATTTAATGCTTTTTCAGAGTAATCATTAGCACCTACCATGCTTGAACTTCTCCCATAATTATCTCCTACTCTAGCAGAATGAACATGACCAAATATTGCATAATCTATATTTATTCCCTTTATTGAATATCTACCCATAATTTGATTTATAGCTTTTTCTATACCACCTCTAAGTCCTCCATGTCCATGTAGCATTAACAAGTTTTGCCCTGCTACATTTACAACTAACTCACTAGGGTCACCATCAATAAAAGTAATATTGCTATCTTTAAATAAATATCTAAGGCAGTTGTATATAGTGTAGTCATAGTTATCTGTAGCTACTGCATCACTCCAACCTAATTCTTTATTTGCTCTACCTTCATTCCCTACCACACTTGCAACTGAAACATTAAAGTCTTGATTTAAATCCATTAAAACTTGTTGCATAATGTCAACTGATAAAAAAGTAGCCTTAGCCCTGTTTGTAGCTTGATTTAGCAGTTCATCTAACCTTCTATCAGAATTTAGTAAATCTCCTGTAAATGCCACCACTATGCTCTTTATTTTAGCCATCTTAAAGTATTTCTTAGCTTGGCTAACAAAATACTTGCATCTTTTAGAGGCAACTTCAAAATCATACTTGTTTCCTTGTATGTCTACTAACTCATTAAAGTGTACATCACTAAATTGTATCACACCTACTGCTTTGCTACCACCTCTATGCTTCTTAGTTTCTGTGTGTAGTTTATAATTTTCAAAAAGCTGTTTTAATTCTTTGCTGTATTCTACTACAGCATTTTCAATTCTTGCAAATTCCCTAAAGGCTTTTCTTTCAACCCTGTTTATGTCTTGAGCCTTTTGTTGTTGTTTTTTGTATCTTACATTTTCTCTAACAACTTCTAACTCTGCTTCCCTTAGTGGAAATACTGTTCTGCTTTTACATCTCTTACATCTATATCTTTGCTTACCATGTTCTATACCACTCTTGTGGAGTTGTATACTAAAGCAATTTGGACAAGCTAGTCTATCCTGCACTAGCCATTATATCAGATAGCTTCTTTGCTCTGTTTGGTGTTTGTTTAGCCCATCTGCTATCCAACATCTCCACACTTGCATCTTTGTAGTCTTTACTTTCTACATACATAAGTGTTTTCTTGAATTTAAGTAAGCCTGAAACACCCATTTGGTAAGCCATCTCTATTAGGACATCTTGTGCATCTTTTGGTAAACTGGGAAGGTATGGTAAGTTCTTTTCTAGCCTTTCAACTAATTTAGCTACCTTCCTTTCTAATATCATATCACAAATATCTTCATCAAGTTCTAAATCTTTTATAGCAAATCCATAACCTATTGTGTCATAGCCTTCTGTGCATTTATACACTTTAGACCTAAAACCTTCTGATATTTTAATGTTATCTATTAGTGACATTAAGCATTGTTGTCTATAACAATTAAAGTAAATATCTTTTTACCATAGGTACAGCAAGTAACATTTAAATTTGATGTGCCATCTACAGTACCACCATTTGCTGTAATCCAATCCTGCACATCTTCAGGCAAAACACCATCAGCATCCCCTGAAGCACCTACAATTTTATCATCATTATGTAAAAATGATTTAGCAACTATAGCCATTATTTATCTCCTTTCTTCTTTGAAGATTTCTTTTTTGGTTTTGGTGCTTCTTTTTTAATTTCATTTCCATCTTTATCACATTCTATAAATCTATCTCTTAATGAATTGATGTCATGGTTATCACCTGCCTCTATAATTACACCATTAGATTTTTTAAAAAATATTGTCATTAAATTTCTCCTGTAAATAAAGGGTGGCTTTTACACCACCCTTTAGATTATGATTTATGAAACATCAGATAAGATATAGACACCATAAGCATCTTTAATCTCAACTTCACCCCAAAAGCCTGTGCAAACATAGTTCACAGCCCTTAGCATTTCATCTCTTTCTTCTCTTACTCTAAATAAGCCTTCAGCACCTACACCTAAGCCTATTGCTCCTTGTGAGAAAGCAAAACCTGCTGCATCACCACCTGACCCAACATTTTCTTCTATTTGGTCTGACCAATAGACATTGAATCCTGCAATAGAGCCAACAAAACCAACTTGGAAAGCTTCTTCACCTTTGCCACCCATTAATGACATTGGTTTAGCATTTGAGCCTGTTACAGCATCATCATGCAACAATGATATTAATCCTTTAGCACCCCACACCTGTTTAGGTGAAAGAACTAAATTATAAGGCATTGGAGCAGAAGCTGCTTTTAACTGCCTCATTGCTCCAAATATATGAGATAATGCAAGAGAATTACCTGCACCACACTCTGTTTGTGAAAATGCTGTACCTAATGCTGTTAAGTCAGCATCAAGTTTAGCTGCAACTGCATTACCTAAAGCAGTTCCTGCTTGCCCTTTAATGTCATCACTAGAACCCATCAGTACTAAATCACTTACTGTAGAAGCAATTACATGCTCTGAAATAGTAGCAGTTCTAGCTGCTGTTGTTATTGCAACTGCTGTAGTTGTAGTTGCCTGAGTAGCTTCTGTTACATTACTTGATGTGAGTTTAGTCCAATCTGAGAAATTAACATGATTTGACCCCATAGCTGCTTGTTGTGCAGTTACTAGAGGGAACATCACATTAACATGATTAAATGCTATTACTGCATCACCAATGGTTCTTCCTAAACCACCTGCAGCAGTACTTGTGTTTGTTAAAGCCATAGCTTCATCTCCTTACTATTTAATTAAAAAATTTAACTTTTGTAAGGTTTTTTTAGCTTTCCTTCTCCCCATCCACCAAATATACCAATAGATTTAGAAGTAATAGATTTACCCCTAGATTTTCTATCTGCCCTTTCTTCAATTTCATCTACATAAGTCATGTAGTCTATTTTCTGCCCTTTATATTTAACATCACAATCTCCATCAGGTTTAACATCAACCTCAATGTCTTTATTAGGGTCATAGTCTACACCTAAAATCTTAGAATGGTCTTTCTTAATAGCCAATAGTTATTCCTTTGCTTGAATTTGCTTGGTTAGCTTTCTTATATCCTTCAGGGTCTTTAGTTGCCCATTGTTCATAAGATTCATAACCACCAAAGTCACCTTGTGGTTGTTGGCTACCTGCTCTACTTGTATTAGTTGGTAATGGGTTAGCTGTATTAGTAACCTTACCTACATACAACTCTAATTTTTCAAGTGATAAACCTTCTGCAATAGATTTGTCAGAATCATCAGTTAATTGCTCCATAAGAGTATTTCTCTTATTTGTTTTGTACTCACTCCATACCTTTAAATCTGCCTGAGTTTTCTCAAGTTCTTTACCTCTTTCTTCAGCAATGTCTTTCCATTTACCTTGTTCTTCTAACTGCTTCTGTCTTTCTGCTGCTTGGTCTGATTTGAACTTATCTAATTGAGCCTGTAATTCTTGATTTTGTGTAGTCATATCTTTATACTTATTATTGACTTCATCAAATCTAGTTTTAGGAATACCATCTGATACATTGTTTTGACTAGCTTCTGTGCTAGGTTGTTTGACCTGATTTGCTTCAGTTTGAGTTGTGTTATCTTCCATTTGTAACCTCTTTTGTGAGTAATTTGATTAAAAATCTATCACCATAATATATTTAAAAATATATTAAAGTCTACATTTATTTTATAAACAAAAAAACCCCAAGCATTACACTCAGGGTTTTTAGTTTCTAGTTTAGTAGGATTTATTTATTTAGTTTAGGTTGGTTTCTATATAAAGTATCTACCACTTTAATCAATTCTGAAGTAGGTATCTCACCCTTAAACCATTGCCCATAGTATAATTTATATTTATTATGATTCTCTTTGTTTAATGTATCAATTTTAAGAATTGTATTAAAATTTAATTTAGGTTTATTTATTTTCATTTGAATCTCCTGTTTGTTTGTTTCCTTAACCATTATGCAATAAATTAAAGACTCTACAACTTCTGTGCAAGGATTATTTATAACTTTATTATGTTTTATAAGGAGAAAAAGATATAACTATTTCTTTCCAATAGTTATAGTTTGAGAGCCTTTAGGCATTACCTTCTTTAATTCTTTGTTAAATTCAGGCATTATTGCTTTCATTACTGGGTCAGGCATAGCCTTATCTTTTGCAGTAAGCACTCTACCATTCCTTCTAAGCCAATCTATCTTATTTCCATGTATTGTCCAGCCTATATAGATTGCATTGTTTTTAGCATCTGCTGATGCATTAGTATCTAGTTGTAAGTCACCTCTTAGCACAGGTGCTACTGAGTTTTCATAGCCTCCTGATACACTTGTTTTTTGTCCATTAATAGTTACCTTACCACTTCTTTTAGTTTTTTTGTAGCCTTGTGAGTATTCTTTGAATTTTCTGTTATATACATCTCTAGGATTGCCTTTGTCAAATATGTGGATTTTATATTTGTTTTTTATGTTTTCAGCAAATACTTGCCAAAATGCAAACCCAAATAAAGGTTTAGGTAACTTAAAATCTTTGCCTGTTTTAGCCATTAGTTCAGCTTATCTAGTTTTTTCTTAGCACCTTCAGGGTCATGTCCAAACTTATCTTGCACAGCTATTTCCCACTTGTGTCTACAATTATAGCCACCACCTTCACTAAATACTTTGCTTCCAAATCTTTTTTCAATCTGTGCTTTTGTTTGTCTACCTGCTGACATCATCTCTAAGCACTCAGGTCTTGTCTTGTCATCTAATGCACCTATATAGACATACTTAGTATCATCAGGCATCTTGTCAATCATTAGCTTAGTAACATTTCTACTATACTCATTCATTGATGTGTTTATTAATGTTTGTAGTTGTGCTTTGCTCAATGCACCTTGACCTCTAACCTTATCTAAGACAGCTTTAGTTGGTGACCCTGCTATAGCACCATTAATTATTTCTTTCTTAACTATTTGAGCCATATTGTCTAACTGTGACAGCAATGAATCTCTATTATAGTTTACAAGTATTTGTAGTGTTTCTTCTGATAGGTCAGAAAAGCCTTGTATAGATTGTAGCATTCCTGCATGAGAATTTTCAAATATAGATATAGCATTTTCAGCTTTTGCAAATATTACTTGCTCAACATTTAGTCCTTCTATAAATCTTATAAATTCTTCTGCTGATTTGTTACCTCTAAGTGCATACAACTCTGTTATAGTCTTTTCTTGTACTTCTAGAATTATATCTGTAATTAGGTCTGCATTGCTTTCTATAAATAATTGGTCTGACATTAAGCCATCTACTCCCATCTATACAGGTTTAATTAATTGTTGTAATAGTGAGTTATCAGTTCCTTCTTCTGCTTCTTCTTCTACTACTTTACCTCTTTGTTGCAAGTATTCTTGTGCTGTATCTCTATCAGGAAATCTATCAGGGTCTTTTTGCATTAATATATCTGATTCATCTATCAAGCCTTTGGATAACTCCCAATCCCATTTATCTCTTTGCTCAGTATCAGATAATACTTCCATAGTTTCTTCAAAGTCAATTTGGTCTAACTCACCTGCATCTTTTCCAAAATCTACAGCCATTATAAGTCTTTCAAGTTCAAATATTTTCTTTTCTACTTCTCTCCACTTAATAACATCTGATATTCTTTCATCTTGCAGTTCTTGGTTTCTTAGCTTAAGGGCAACACCTGATTGTGCTGTAGTTCCCTCTACAAAGTTTATATCAATGTGGTAGTTCTGTGCTAACATCTTATAAGCTGTTGTGATTGATGATGTTATAGAGTCTACTGTGTTAGGTGGTGTCACAATGTTCATTGTGCCATCTATGCCTAAAAAAGAAATTTTGTCTGCTCCCACCTCCATGCTGTCTTTTTCTATCTGTGAACCATTAACATAGATATAGCCAAATGATTGAAACATTATGTTTGCATTTTTATTTGTTTCTGCAACATTAATCATAGTATTTGTTTGTATTAAATCAGTAGATGGGTCTGTGTCCATATAACTAGACTCAGGTTTTCCATCTCTCCAGCACTCAACAAAAGGCAATACACCATATGGATTAATCATATCAGGATTATCTTCATCTGTATATATCTTACCATTCTCATCATAAGTAAAAGTGTTATCTTTATCCCAGTACACATATAGCTTTGCTGTATCATCAACTACTGTATCTTTTGTAGCTATAGGATAAGTAAATGCTATTGGAGTTAATGGGTCATCACCAAACATAGGCTCATAATCATGTATAATATCATACTCAATTTTCTGCTCATTCTTATCATTATATCTCATACAAACTTTGATAAGCACACCATCAAGCAAGTTAGTCATTCTTTCTGCTCTTTGCATCTTAAAGTCTTTATGATGAAATAGTAATGATGTTTCTTCTTTAGTATAAATTCTTTTAGGTGGCTTCATATACACTAATGATATTCTATCTATAATTCTTTTAGTCACATTAATGTTAGCAGCAGGTACTTTGTCAAACAATGTTAAATCAAAATATTCCATTGTATAAGGCAAACTTCTACCTTTGTAATACTCTAAGGCATCTAACCTTGCTGACTTCCACATATCTTTTCTTTTCTGACTTGCATCATACTTAGCATTTAATACTAATAGTTCACTTATGTTTGGTATCATATCCTTCTTATGCTCCCCAATGTTGGTTTAATTATTGGTAATTCCCAATGTACTGCATATCCTAGTGCATCAGACATATGTGTTAAGTTTTTGTTACTCTTGTCTATTTCTCTAGTTCCTTCTTTGTTTGATGTTTTTTCTAAATCCTGAATTAAGTCTTTACAACTAGGGTCAATAACAAGATTACCTTGAAGTGCTTTGTTTACTGCATTAACTCTGTCAATTACAAGTGGATTTGTTTTCATTGCTTTAACTTTAAATCCACCTTTTACTAATAAGTCAATATCACTATACATTGCACTAGAGCCTCTTTTATGTCCAGTTGCATCAGGATATGCTACATATTCACTATTTGGGTATTTGCTTCTAATTGTATTAACCATTCTTTCTGTAAGTAGGTCACCACTACCACTATGTGATAATGCTATACAATCAAAAACTCTTATTTGGGGTTGTCTTTCATAAAGTTGAAATAAGACTGCACATTCAGGGTCAACATTCCAGTCAATTCCCAGTCTAACAGGTAATGCTCTGTTGTATTGTACTGATTGTACATTGGCATCTCTGTTGAACTGGTAGTATGTTTGACCTTGTTGTAAGTTAACAAATTGACCATCTCTGTAAGCCTTTAAAAGTTTTTCATCATAGTTATCTTCTAATAATTTTAAATAACTCTTAGGTAAATATACATTATCAGATGTTTTTCCCCTAACTAAATATTTATTATCATCATCTTTTTCAACCATTAGGGTGTAAGTATATTTCATTCCTTCAGGTGTTGTGCATATATATATCTCACAATCTTCTGTATCTCTCATCCTACCTAAAGCCTTATTAAATGCTACTTCACAATATTTGTATGTAGATATATCAAACTCATCAAATCCACAATAACTAAGACTTACACCAATTATCTTATCAGGCTTAACCATCTGAAAAATCCTAATATTACCATAGGCAGTCTTAATAGTATGCTTAGATATATTATAATCATATGCTATTCCTTTATCCCTTAGTATATCTAAAAATGGTGGAACAAATACTTCTTCTGCTAGGGAATAGGTTGGGTATATAATCCACCCATTGCTTATACCATCTTTGTTCTTTCTTGTTATGTGATTTATAAATGTTTTATGTAAAAAGGAATATGTCTTACCACTACCAAAGCCACCTACATAAGCATTGATTTGTTTCTGACTTGTTAGGAAATCCCATTGGTGTGGAAAGTAATCTTCTTTGTGGATTGTTAAATTAGATGCCATCAAATACTATTTCATCTATAGGTTTTACTTCTGTAAGTTCTTGTTTGTCTGTTTGTCCTAATACTTGTTTACCTAACCATATAAGCATAGGAACATTTCCTTTTTCAGCAGCAGTCCATTGTAGTTTTCTTAGTCTAGTTTTTCCTTCATCTTGCCCTTTTGTAATAAATTGGGAATAACTCTTTTTAATTAAATCTTCAGAGCAACCAAAAAAATTAGCCACTTCTCTTATAGTGCAACCATAGGAAGCTAACTTAACTACTTGCTTTGTATCAATATCA
>VTLG01011230.1_pt1 | contig 30864 bp, 41 predicted proteins | sample 4694571 | NCBI WGS metagenome assembly VTLG01 (sample SAMN12604809, study PRJNA352737) | marine metagenome | biome: ENVO:00000447; feature: ENVO:00000209|ENVO:00000569|ENVO:01000036; material: ENVO:00002151; isolation source: viral sequences binned using virsorter ...
GAGGTTAAAACAATTCCAGCCAAGGTATAAAAACCAGACCAGATAACGAAATTTTTTAACATGAGTTTAATTAATTTAGTGTTGTTTAGTTTTAGTTGAGCTGTGAGAGTATCTAAGCTTCAGATATAAGTTATCTAGCTTATAGATAGTTAACGTTTATCTGAATAGCTTAGAGAGTACTCTGGTTAGATGTAATACCTATTGTAGAAATCAGGATAAGTGAGTATGTGCTTTACTGCTGATATGTTGTTAGAGTTTACAGCGGCTCTAAATTTATCCCACGCAATAGGTGTTAAATCTTTTTTAACTTGTTTTAGATTAGTTCTAAATTGGATTAGAATACCTAAGAGAATTCCTTGTTTCATGAAAAATTAATAAGATAGATTTTCAAGTTGCTAGATAAGTTTTATTTCTTATCTATATATATTATAGCATAAAATATAAAAGTATACAACTAAATACACTAATATATCAATATCTTTACAAACTGTAACAATAGGGGGGTGGTGTAGCAAATGTTACACACATATTTACTATGTGGGGGAACTTAAATATATATTGCTTAACTTTTTGGTTCTATGCGAATAGCAAGTTCTGGAGCTTGAATATTTACTGTTTCTACGGATTCACCAACTACTTTGCCTAAAGAATCTAAGATTTGTGCTGCTGTTTGAAGTTGACCTTTTGATACGGCTTTGTTGAAGAGTCGCATACGCATTGCTTGTAAGCGAGGAATCATTTTATCTCTTTCTTTTAACCAATCTTGATCATTCCATTCTTTAACTTTATTCCAATCAGCCCAACCTGTAGTTTCTGAAATACCTTCTCTATGAGAATGTTCTATGACAAGTTGTCTGGTAGTTTTACCTTCTAGTTGTTTTGAGTATAGACGTTGACAACGAGCTTCTATAACTGCTCTTGAATTAGTACCACCTGTATATTTTTGTACACGAGGTTTACGTTGAGGTGCTGGTAGGTCGTAGTTTAGGTTGTTGATAAAAGATTCAGCCACGGACTTAGTCTTTATAGGGGTTATTATTCTGATAATAGCCTTAAAAGTATAAAATGCGAAAGAAAATGAGTAATATTATGAAAAAAAGGGTTATATGAGCCTAAATGAGGTCAGTTTAAGATATGCACAAGGGGAGGTGTTCAATAGTGAGAAAAGATTTCGGGTGCTGGTTGCTGGAAGAAGGTTTGGAAAGTCATATTTGTCCTGTATTGAGTTGTTAAGAGGAGCTATTGAAAGACCTGGAGAGGTTTATTTCTATTGTGCTCCTACATATCGAATGGCAAAGGATATTGCATGGAAGGAATTGAAGAGATTAGTGCCTAAAACATGGATACAGGCTAAAAATGAGACAGATTTGAGATTAGATTTAATAAATGGGTCAAGTATTGAGTTGAAAGGTACTGAAAATGCGATGGCATTGAGGGGTAGAAGTTTGGCTGGTGTTGTATTAGATGAAGCTGCATTTATGGATCGAGATGTGTGGGCTGAAGTTATTAGACCTGCATTGGCTGATAAGCAGGGTTGGGCTTTATTTATTAGTACACCTGACGGTACTGCCAGTTGGTTTTATGATATGTGGTGTTTTTGTGGAGAGCAGGAGTGGGATGATTGGCAAAGGTGGAGTTTTACTACTGTAGAGGGGGGTAATGTTGCAAAAGAAGAAGTTGAAGCAGCTAGAGGTCAATTAGATGCAAGGACATTCAGACAGGAATTTGAAGCTAGTTTTGAAAATCTTACTGGTTTGGTTGCTGTTAGCTTTGGTGATGACAATATTGATAAAAATGTACAGGATTTTCATTTGATGCCCTTGTTATTGGGTTTAGATTTTAACGTTGACCCTATGGCAGGGATCTGTGCTGTAAGACATGATGATAATTTGTATGTCTTTGATGAGATTATGCTGACAGGAGGTGCTACTACATGGGATTTTGCTGAAGAAGTTACAAGAAGATATGGGGTAGATCGAAGAATTATTGCCTGTCCAGACCCTACGGGTAGTGCAAGAAAGACCAGTGGGGTGGGTGTTACAGATCATATGATCTTAAGAAGGTCTGGTTTTACTGTTATGAGTCCTAAATCACCTTGGAAAATTAGAGATAAGATTACTGCTGTTAATACTGCTTTGCTTGACGCAAATGGAATAAGACGAACTTTAATACATCCTCGTTGTAAAGAATTGATAAAAGCACTAAGAACTCTTACATATGCACCAAATACAGGACTTCCTAATAAAAACTTGGGTGTTGATCACGCTTTTGATGCTTTTGGTTATCTTTGTCTACAGCAATTTAACCTTGCAAAACCAGAGACATTAGGTCAGACTTCGTTTAGAATATATTAAGAACTACCTAATTCTTATCATGTATCATTCAACTACTAAGAAAAAGAAGAAGAAAAAGAAGGGAGGTAAAAAACGTGGCGAATGTTCCTGTAAATAAAACTCTTTACGCCAGAGTAAAAGCTGAAGCTAAACGCAAATTTGCTGTTTATCCTTCTGCTTATGCCAACGCATGGCTTGTGCGAGAGTACAAAAAACGTGGTGGAACTTATCGAGTAGCTAAGAAAAGTGCCTCAAAAAAGAAAAAGTAGCAGAACCAAAGGTGGTTTAGACCGTTGGTTCAAAGAAAAATGGGTAGATGTTAAAACTGGCAAGCCTTGTGGTCGTCAAAAAGGCGAAAATAGAGGCTACCCAGCCTGTAGACCCAGTAAACGTGTATCAAGTAAGACACCTAAGACTACTGGAGAGATGTCAGCAGCCGAAAAAGCAAGATTTAAGCGTGAAAAGACGAGTAGTAAAAAAATAAGTTATCAACATAGACGAAAAAAGAAGAAAAAATAAGTGTAAATTAGCCGTTTTAACGGTAATATGGTTTTATATAGATAAAATCAATGCCAAAGGGATCTTATTCTGCTAAACAACGGAAATTAGCTGCCGTTGCACCCCCTAGAGATAAAATTACCTCTGCTGATTTTAAGAAATTGAATAAAAAGAAGAAAAAGAGGAAAAAGAAATGAAAAAAAAGAAAGAACTTACAGCTAGACAAAAAACTGCATTGGCAAATCATAAAAAGAAAGGAACTCATACTGCACAGCACATGAGGATAATGAAAGAAGAGATGTTAAATGGTAAAACATTTATGCAGGCTCATGCTATTGCTATGAGGAAAAAAGGAAAATGAGAAAAAAACGTAAACAAGTAAATTTAAGTGTAGGTAGAGGTGAAAAGTCTAAAACAGGTGGCCTGACCGCAAAAGGTCGTGCGAAATACAATCGTGCTACTGGTAGTAATTTAAAAGCACCAGTTACAGGAAAAGTAAAACCTGGAAGTGCAGCAGCAAAAAGACGTAAATCTTTTTGTGCAAGAATGGGTGGAATGAAAGGACCATTAAAAAAACCAGACGGTACACCAACAAGAAAAGCGTTAGCATTAAGAAAATGGAGATGCCCTAAAAAATGACTTACGCATTACCAGGAATGTTTAAAACCAGTATCACAGCTACATCCTATGTGGGTGGTACTGATAGTCCTTTTACTCGTAATCGTGCAGTGCTCGACATGATTAAAGGTTGGGAAATAATGAAGGCTGTTACTGAAGGCACAGAATATCTTAGAGAAAACAGTGAAGCTTTTTTACCTCTTGAACCAAGAGAAGATTATGATGCTTACCTTGCAAGAGTAAATAGATCTGTATTTAGCCCTTTTACACAGAGATTAATAAGAGCAGCTACAGGTCTTGTATTAAGAAAACCTATAACACTTATAGGTGATCCTTATTGGACTGAGATGTTTAAGATGGATGTTGATGGTTGTAAATCAGATTTAGATGAATATGCAAGAAGATTATTGATGTGTTCTCTTACTTATGGACAAAGTCATATTCTTGTTGATTACCCTGCTCCTTCTGGAGCGTTAAGTTTGGCAGAAGAAAGACAACAAAATCGTAGACCTTATTGGATAGAAATAGATCCTACAAATATTTATGGTTGGAGATTAGATAGAGAATCTAATTATGGAAATCTTGTACAGGTAAGGATTGCAGAAAAAGCTGTATTACCTGATGGTGAATTTGGTGAAAAGATATACGATCAGATGAGGGTTATCGAACCTGGTAGGTATCGTGTTTTTAGAAAGAAAGAAACTGTTGAAGATATGTATGAAGAAAATGATGGTGCTTACTCAGGCAATATGTCTAGTCCAGCAGGTGAGAAAGATTTTGAATTATCAGAATCAGGTAATTTTTCTCTTGGTGAAATACCTTTAGTTACTATTTATTCTGGCAAGGTAGATAATATGACAAGTAAACCTCCTTTACTTGATATTGCGTATTTAAATCTTGCACATTTTCAAAGACAAGCTGATTTAATTCATAGTTTGCACGTTGCATCTCAGCCAATGCTAGTAATGGAAGGATATGATGATCAGACAAAAGATTTAGCTATTTCTGTTAACTATGCAATGGCAACTCAGCCAGGTAATAAAGTTTATTATGTAGAACCTGCAAGTAGTGCTTTTGATGCTCAATCTGCTGAAATTAAAGAATTACAGATGCAGATGGCTACCTTGGGAATATCTACTTTAAGTCAACAGAAATTTGTAGCAGAATCTGCTGATGCCAGAAGATTAGATAGAGTTGATACAAACTCAATGCTTTCTATGGTGTCAATGGAACTTGAGCAGAAGTTACAAAAAGCATTTAACTTATCTGCACAGTATGTAGGCATAGAACCACCTGAAGTAAAAATAAGCAGAGACTTTGATATTGAAAGATTAATTGGACAAGATGTAGCAGCATTAACAGCTTTATTTGATCAACAAGTTATAGATAGAGAAGAATTTAGACAGATCCTTGTACAGGGAGAAGTTTTACCTGCTGCCAATGAAGAGAAAGAACCTACAACTGAAATCCAAGAAGAATCTAAACGTGAAGGTGCAACATCAGAACAGGTTGATAAACTTATTAATGCTTTGATGAGAGATGGCAACTAAAGAAGATTTAAGTTTAGCTCAAGTAACAGCGTTAGTTCGCTTAAAAAATAAAATTGATTCCTTACCAAGACCTGTTGATGGTAAGCAAGGAAAACCTGGAATACAAGGGCCAACTGGTCCAAAAGGTGAAAAAGGTATTCAAGGGCCTAAAGGTGAACAAGGACAGAAGGGTAATAAAGGAGATAAAGGTAATGAAGGGCAAAGAGGACCTCAAGGACCACAAGGTATAAAAGGAGATCCTGGAAATAAAATAATTAGTGGATCTAAACAACCAGAACCTACACAAGGTGAAGAGGGTGATTTTTATGTACAGAAAAAACCTTTGGTATTTTATGGACCAAAAAGATTAGAAAACTGGGGTGAAGGGATTCCTTTATCAAAAGAAGCTACTGATGATACAAAAAGTTCTTTAACATTAGCTGGAGTTTTACCACAGGGAGATACAGGTTCTGGTAGTGCAACTGTAGAGATAGGAACTACAACAACAGGAAATGCTGGAACAAATGCAAGTGTTACTAATACAGGAACAAGTAGTGCTGCTGTTTTTAATTTTACAATCCCTAGAGGTGCTGACGGTACAAATGGAACTAATGGTACAGACGGAAGTGATGGTGCAGATGGAGCAACAGGTGCTCAAGGTCCAGCAGGTAATGCTGCAACAATAGCAATAGGAACTGTTACTACAGGATCAGCAGGTTCTAGTGCAAGTGTTACAAATGTAGGAACATCAAATGCTGCGGTATTAACTTTTAGTATTCCAAGAGGAGATGCTGGTAGTAATGCAACTGTTACTGCTGGTAATGGAATATCAGTTTCAAATGGTGAAGTTTCCATAGATAATAATGCTGTTTTAGACGGTGGAACTTTCTAGAAAAGACAGAATATAATTCATGTATTAAAATAAAATTAAAATAATTTTTTTTATGTCTAAACATCTTGATTATGTTCAGCAAGCTGATGGAACATACAAGTGGGAATTAGCAGAAATCCCTGCTGTAAAATCTACTCCTGTAGAAACTCCAAAAGCAAAAAAAGAAACTAAAAAAGTTTCAAAGAAAAAATCCTCTAGCCCATTATCTGACTAATCCATGGCAATCGAAGAAAAAGTAGTTCAGTCTGAGTCTGTGACTCCTACTGATCAGTCTGTGACTGAAACTCCTTCACAAACACAAACACAACCACAAGCACCAAACTTAGATTCTGTAAAAGCAGAATATGAAGCTAAATTAGCTGCTGCACAAAAAGAAGCTGCTGAAGCAGAAGAAAAATTTAAAGGCATTAAATCTAAACTTGATGATGTCTATAAACAAAAAGAAGAAAAACGTACAAAAGATTTAGAAGACCAAGGACAATACAAAACTCTTTGGGAAGAAGCCAATAAAACAAATCAAGAAAAAGAGCAAAGAATTTCTTCTTTGTCTCAACAAATAGAAGATATGAAAACTTCTAGCGAAGTAGCATCTACAAAACAGACAGCACTTGCAGCTATTAGTAATCTTGGTGCGATTAACGCAGAACAAACCTTATCATTACTTCAAAATAAACTACAAAAAAATGCTGAAGGTAAAGTAGTTGTTCTTAATGGTGGAGTAGAACAAGATTTAGGTGCTTATCTTACAAGTCTTAAAAATCCTGGAAGTGGATGGGAACATCACTTTAAACCAAGCACTGCTGCTGGAATGGGTGCAAAACCAAGTCCTATTGGAAATGTGTCGGGTGGCTCAGAAAATCCCTGGAAGACTGGCAATTTGACGCAACAGCTTATAATGGAGAATGAGAACCCCGATCTTGCATCTGTGATGAAAAGAGAGGCTCAAACTAAATAGTTAGTTTCTGTGAAACTAACGCCTTAATCCGTGATTAGGGTATCGCAAAAGTAACAAGGTAATCTGAATGGCTGCTCCGTTTCAGAATTATTCTGGCGGTGTCCTATTAGCGGACATCGTTAAGAGAAATAATCTCAGCACATACGTTTCCGAAGCTATAAAAGAGCGTAGTGCATTTTTACAATCTGGTGCTATCACTCGTAATTCATTATTGGATGCAAGTGAAGGTGGTACTAGAATCCAAGTTCCTGAGTTTAACCCAATAGCTCCAACAGAAGAAATTCTAACTGGTGCTGCAAACTGGGGTACATCAACTGCTGGTTATTTAACACCACAGAAGATTGGTACAGGAACACAGATTGCAACTATCTGTCATAGAGCATTTGCTTATGCTGTAGACGATATTGCAGTTTTAGCTGCTGGTGAAGATCCAATGGGTCACATCAGAAACCAACTTGCAGATGCAATCAACAAACTAAACAACGCTAGATTGTTCTCACATTTAGCTGGTTTATTTGGAACTGCACTTTCAAGCAACAAGCTAGACCTAGCAAAAGCTGGTGCTAGTGCTACTGAAGCTAACTTCCTAACTGCTTCTGCTATTGCAAAAGCAAGAAACCTACTTGGAGAAAGAGGTGAGGATCTAGATATTCTTATCGTTCACCCAACAGTTGCTTACTACCTATATCAGGTTGGTATGTTAACTTTCTCTACTTCTGCTTTATCTACTGGAACAGGTATCCAGTGGGGTGGCGGTGGTGTTGGAATCAGCGACAGAGCAGTTGGTGAATTTGCTGGCTGTACAGTTGTTGTTGACTCTGCTGTTAACACAGTTGCACCATCTAGTTCAAGTGGTCATCAGATTGAGTTCTTCTGCTACTTAACTACTTCTGGAACAATCCTAGAAGGTCAGCAATCTGCACTAAGAATTGAAGCTGAAAGAAACATTCTTTCTAAGCAAGATGTTCTATCTGTTGATTATCACACTGCGTATCACGTTATGGGTACTAAGTGGAATGATGCTGCTGACAACCCAACTAATGCAAACTTAGCAACAGCTAACAAGTGGGCTATCACATATGATGCTGACTTGATTCCATTAGTTCAGTTAACAGTTAACTCTCCTCTTGATACTTCTACTTATTAATCGTAAGATTAAATTAGTGGTCATAAACCTCATCAATTATTGGTGGGGTTTTTTCTTTACGCTACAATAAAGCTAAATTACTTTTTGAATCGTGGCAGCAACTATAGACGCTACATTATCGGGAACTTCAGCTAATAGTTATGTTACTTTGGCACAGGCTAATAGTTATTTTGAAACTGTACCTGATTCAAGTACTTGGACAAATAAAACAGACGATCAAAAAAACAGGGCATTAATAGATGCAACTAGACAGATAGATACTTTAAATTTTTATGGAGACAGATGTGATAATGGTCAGGCATTAAAGTTTCCTAGAAACAATTATGAAGTAGATGATGTTGAACTCTCTTGTACAGTAGTTCCAAATAATATTAAATATGCACAGTATGAACTAGCTAGAGCATTGGCAAATGATACTGATGCTATTACTGGTAACAAAGGAACTGTTGGAACACCTGAAAAAGTAAAGATTGGTGATTTAGAAGTTAATTACAATAAAAGTTCACAGGGTATGGGTACACCTAATAATCTTTTTGACATATATCCTTTTTTACAAAGTTTTCTTGGAGCATATTGTTCTGGTGGTAGTGGCAGTTATCAGTTAAGAGTAATGAGGGGATAATATGGCAGCAATAGATGATATTTTTAAAAGTATTCCAACTCAGGTATTATCACAGTTTGGTCAGACTTTAACTTATGTAAAAACAACAACACCTCGTACATATAACCCTACAACTGGTGCTGTTACAGGATCTGATACAAGTGTTTCTATAAAAGCAATTATTTCTCAAATAAATTCAAATGAAAATGAAGGAGTTTATCAAGGAACTGATTTAAGAGTATTAATAGGTGCAGAAGAATTAGGAAATTATTATCCTACACAGGCAGATCGTATTCAATATACGCAAGCAGGTTCTACTGTAGAAGGTAAAATAATATCGGTTAGAACATATAGAGGTGATCAACCTGTATATCATTCTTTAGTAGTGAGGGTACAGTAATGGCAATGTTTTTTAAATCTGGCAGAAGATTTGGTCAGTTTAAAAATGAAGCAAGAAGATTTACAGATGATATAAAAAAAATAATTAATGAAGGTGCTAGATATGCAGCATTAGAAGTTATTAATGATTTAGCAGAAGCAGGGCCTGTATGGAATGGTAATTTTCAAGATAATTGGGTAGCTATTCCAAAAGGAAAAGGTGCTAGTGGTACTGCTGGTGGTACTTATCCTTATAAAATTACAGATATTCCACAATTATCTTTAAAAACATCAGAAATTGCAAGAGTAAAAAAATTTGAAATTGTAAATATATCTGATTATGCAGAATTTGCTTTAGATTTAAAACCTGGTAAATTTTTTCCTAGATATAGATTAAATCCTATAAAAAGCCCTGTTGATACTGGTAAAAGAGATAATACTAGAGAAACTTTTAGAGGAGAACTTACAGGTAGTCGTGGTAATGCTAGGAGTACGGCAGAATTAGATTGGTATACGACTTATGTAAAAGGCGGTAAATTAAAATCAGGTTTAAAAAAAGGTTTAGATATGGGGATTAAAGTTAAATGAATTATCAATCTATTCGTGCAGCAATTGAAAATCCTTTACTAACTGCTTTTACAAATTTATCACCTACTGTTCCAGTATTTTTTGATAATATTACTGCTGCTCCGTTAAGTAGTGTTACAGAATATGTACGAGTAAATGTTACTTTTGGAATTACAAATGAGACCACTTTGACTTCTAGTGTTGATAATGCACAAGGTGCAATTATTATTCGTGTATATTCAGAAAAAGGAAAAGGACCTGCAAGAAATCAAACTTTAATTACTACTGCCGTTAATGCTATAGAAACATTAAATGATACTGCAAAAACAAATTCTGGAGTATTTTTTAGAACAGGTAATTTAGAAGGCCCTACATTTTCAACAACAGAAGATCCTCCTTTATTTGAAGGAAGAATAGATACTTCTTATTTTGCTACAGTTATAAGCTAAACAAATTGCAAAAAACACGCTAATCTATAGGGTATACAATTCTTTTTAAGAATCATGGCTGTCACCGCTTTATCTGGAACATCTGGAGCTTTATATTACAAACCTGCTGGTACTAAAGGTACTTTTGGTACGGCGGGTGTAAATATTGGTACTGAAACTATCACTATTGAAACTTATTTAAACTTTAAAGTAGGTGATCCTGTTAAGTTCAGCGTTATCAACTCACAAACTGGTGGATCTGGAACGGGTACATTACCAGCAGGGTTAAACACTTCTGATACCTTTTATGTGATTGCATATACAGCCACAACAGGAGCATTACAGGTGTCAGCAACTTCTGGTGGTTCAGCACTAAATATTACTGATGTTGGAACAGCAGCATCTCCAAATGAATTTCAAGTTGCTTATGCAGCTTTTGCAAGTGTTTCACAGGTTAGAGAATGGACATTTGAAATATCTAGAGAAGAAATAGATGTAACAACTATTGGTGGCACTCCGACACAATTCACTCCATTTAGAAAATATATTGCAGGTTTTGGTGATGGTACAGGTACTGCAACTGCTTATTTTACAAATGAAGATACAGCAATGGTAAACCGCATGGTGCAAGATGTATTGCAAAGACAGCAAGTAGGTGCATCTATGAAGCTTTATATGGATCAGGTATTTACTGGTGGTTCTGTTAGTGACACATTAAGTAGATTTATTGAATTTGAAGCGACTTTAACTGCTGCTGCATTAAATGTTAATCCTGATGATGCACAGACAGTAAGTGTAGAATTTAGACCTGCTGTACAACCTACATTCGATTTTGCTACAACATAGTGGTTGAGATTTAGTAAAAGGATTAGTATACTAAGTAATAAATATAATTAATTTATGGCATCTACCAAAACTATGCGAGCAATAGATCGTTTGCGTAAAGCTGCTAATTTAGAAGCTACAAAAAAAGAAGTTACTTTATCTGATGGTAATGTTTTTGAAATGTGGGTAACACCTTTGACTTTGGCTGAAAAAGAAAGAGCACAAAAAATGGCAAAATCTGATGATATTAATGAATTTGCCTTGCGTTTGTTGATGACCAAAGCAAAAGATGAAAATGGTCAATCTTTATTTCAAATTGGTGAAATAGATGTTTTAAAAAATGAAGTAAGAGATTCAGACCTTCAATTATTAATTACAGCAGTGATTACTGAAAAAGAAGAGCCTATTGACCCAAAAGACTAAGTACTGAACTGCGTAAAGATAACTTGATGATGTTGCAGTTTGGTATTGCTAAAGAATTAGGTATGAGTCTTGCTCAAGTAAGGCAAATGACTTTAGAAGAGATTATTGGTTGGAGTGCATATTTTCAAATACTTAATGAAGATCAAGAAAAAGAAATTAATAAATCTAAGAGACGTATGTAATTTTATCTTTTATAATGAAGTTTAAAGTATGAAATTTAGGCTGTGTCAAAGGTAGATGCCACCATAAATATAAAAGTAACGAATTTAGGTGAGTTAAATAGATTAGAAAAGCGTTTAAAAAAACTTCAAGGTCAAAGCAATGTTAATGTAGGTCAATCTCAAGAAGTTAAATTATTACAACAAGAAAATAATGTATTAAAAGAGAGAATTGAATTATTAAAACAAGAAAATAGGTTAGAAAATCGTAGAAATCGTGGGGGTGTTGGTAGAGGCGGTAGAACTAGAGCAGGTAGAATTTCACAAAGTGCATTAATAGGTGGTGGTTTTCCTCTGTTATTTGGTGGAGGTCCATTACAAGCACTTGCTGGTGGTTTAGGTGGTGGTTTTGGAGAGGCTATTAGTCCAGGTGGAGGTTTTGCTGGTTCTATTGCTGCTACTGCTGCCGTTTCATCAATACAAAAAGCTACTGATAGTGTTGCAAAATTAGGGCAAGCGATGAATCCATTAACTATGGATTTACAAAGGCTTAGTCAATCAATGGGAATGGTTGGTACTCCAGCAGAAAAATATTTAAAAGTTCTAGAACAAACACAAGGAAAACAAGCTGCCTTTAATGAATCAATGAACAGAATGAGAAAAATAATAGGTGAAGAAGGAGTAAAAGAATTACAAGAGTTTGGTCAAAATATGCGAAATCTTACAAATGGTTTAGCAGAATTTTTTACAAGATTATCCGCTGGATTTGCAAAAGTTCTTAATGATCTTGCAAACAATCCAATAATAAAAGGTATGGCTAGTCCATTAGGAAGAACAAATATTTTAAAGCGAGCAGAATTAAGTCAAGATCCTGCAATGACTGCATTATTAGAGCAAAGAGATGCTTTAACTAGAGGAAAAACTGGTGGTTCTTTAGGAAGAGTTAGACAAAGTGATGAATTTAAAGATATACAAAATCAAATTGTTGGGCTTCAAAAAGCAAATGAAGCTGCACAAAACTTACTTGATACTGAAAATACAAGAAAAGAAACATTAACTGGTTCTTTAAAAGGAATAACAGATCAAAATACATTTTTACAAGATCAATTAACTTTAGGAGAACAAGGAGCAAGAATAGAGCAAGAAAAACTAAAATTTGCTAAAGCACAAGGTATTGAAGTTAAAGATATTACTGCAAAAGAAGCAGAACGTATTGCAAATGCTGTAAAACTAAATGAAAAATTACAAGAACAAAAAGCAATACAAGACCAAATTAAAAATATATTAGCCACAGGTATGACAAATGCTGTTATGGGATTAATTGAAGGAACTAAGACATTAGGACAGGTATTGGCAGACGTAGCAAAACAACTTGCAAGTATGTTTTTAAACAGAGCATTTATGAGCATATTTGGAAATATGTTTGGTGGCGGTGGTGGTGATGTCTTTGCAGGTTTTAATCGAGGACCAGCAGGTGGAGTCACCATGAATAGTTTTTCTACAGGGGGTTATGTAAGTGGTCCAACAATGGGTTTAGTTGGTGAAGCAGGTGAATCAGAATACGTCATACCAGCTTCTAAAATGGCTGGTGCGATGTCTAGATATTCCGCAGGTGCTAGAGGTGGTTCTGTTATCCCAGGTGGTTCTGGTGAATCTGGAACAGTTGCAGGTTCTTCTGGTAACGCAATAGTTGAATATACTGGTCCTGTTCTTAATTTTAATGGAGATGAGTACGTTCCAAAATCTGCTGTACCTGATATTATTGGTGCTGCTACAAAGCAAGGTGCAATGGCTGGTAAAGCACAAACTTTTAACGCTTTAAAAAACTCTAGAAGTCAACGTGCATCTCTTGGATTATGAGCCTTACAACCTTAGTTACTTTTGTAGAAGTATTTGATGTAGACGTTAATAACAAAAAGAAAACAAAACATCTACTGCAAAATGCTAAAAGAGAACCTTCTGAAGATGTAAAATCTCCGAAAAACACAATTTTATTTAAAGGTAAAAATTATCATTATTTACCTTTTATATATCAAGGTACAACTATTAATAGGTCGGGAGATAATATTGAATCTAATTTAATAATGGGAAATCATCCATTAAGTATGGCGAAAGCACAAGAAGCTGTGGTTAATAGTTATTTTGTAGAAGTAAATGTATGTATTGTTGCTAATAATGATATTGATAATATTACAAATGTATTAACAACAGATACATGGCTTGCTTCTTCTTTATCTTACGATCCAGAAGTTGTAGAAGTTTTATTAAGTAGTGCCATAGATGCAGTAGGTGTTAATGTACCAAATTTGGTTTTAACTACTGATGCTGTTGGTAAACTGCCTGTAACAAGTGATATTCAAAACAGATGAAACCACATCAACTTATTGGTTTACCTTATAGATTAGGTGCTGACCCTATAAAGCATCATGCAGTAGATTGTTTATCTTTGGCTCGTACAGTTTTAAAGTATTATGGGATTAATTCACCAGAACCTACAAGAGATTGGTATAGAAGAGTAAGAAAAAAAGACTTTGATATATTTAAAGAAGAACTTGAAAAGTGGGGAAACGAGACAAAACAGTTTAATATAGGTACAGTTGCATTATGTAAATCTAAGAATGGATTTGGTCTTGCTGTTTATTACGAGGAAGGATGGATAAACTGCGGAGAATCGGAGGTAAGATGGAGTCCTTTAGACGGCCTGGAGGTCGTAGGGTGTTACTCCCCGCAGAAGTCGAATTATGTGAAACAGTAGGTATAACAGAAGATGAATATTTTTATTTTATAGAATTAACACAAGCATTTAACGGAAAAAGGCCAAAAGAGTATGATGAGATACCTTATGTTGTAAACGATTTTGTCTCAGCAATAATAACTGCAATATCTTCTAGCCAAGTTGCAACGCAAATAGTTTTAGGAATACTTCTTACAGTTGTTTCTGTTTTATTACAACCAAAACCCAGAGCACCAAAAACTCCTCCTAGTCTTACAACTGCTGGTCAAACAGGTCCAAAAAGATTTGCTCCTCAAACAGGATTTAATTCAGTACAAGAATTAGCAACGCTTGGTGAAGTAGTACCTTTAATATTTACAAAACAAGAAGTAGAAACAGATGGAGGATATACAAGAACTTATGGTGGTGTTCGTGTAAATACAAGGCTTTTATGGTCACAGATGCTTAGTTTTGGTTCTGGTCAACAGTTAAAAGCGTTATTTATGATTGGTTTGAGTGATCTGGCAGCCAAACCAGATTTTGCAGGTTTTGCGATTGGTGATTTGTTATTAAAAAATTATTTCAATAAAAAGTTAGCAATATATGCAATGACAGATGGTGGAAGGCCGCAAGAAGGGCCAGAAAAATATCCAGAAGGCACTTTAGAAAGACAAAAAGATAGATTTGGCGGTACTTTTCGTGATGTAATGTCTGTTGATTGGGACCAAACTGCTGCCCCTGAAAACACTATTACAAGTAGTGCAAGGACTCCTAATACACAGACAATTTTTGGAAATTACTCGCCGATGCCAAATAGCATGAGATATAGAGTTCCTTATGAATTAGTTTTAAAACAAAAAAATTTAAAAGATCAAAATAAAAGAGATGTTAATACAAAAAGAAGAAAACTTAGAACCAGTTTTCCAAGATACGCTGCTGTTTATAGATATAACGGAAGCGAAGATAATAAAACAAGTTTTTATGCTGAAAAAGATGCACAAATTGATTATCTTATTGGAGATATGGACACTGAAAGTCAATATGGCGAAGATTTTGATCCCTGGGGTGTAGAAGATGTTAAATCTGCTGTAGATGCTTCAAGAGAAGAGACTGATGATGCGATACAAGTTGGTGAATCCTATTTAATTGGAGAAGCTTTAGCTGTTTGTCATGCTAAAAGCAGTCCAATGTGGTCGAGTGGAACTTATCAATCTTGTTTTTTTACGATTGATACCCCTGGTTTAATAGATGTAAGAGGAGGTCAAAAAGGGTTTTTTAGTGCTCATAAAGGATATCAATTATTAACAATTCAAAAAGTTGCTATTGGAACAATTAGTAATAGCAAAGCTTGTGATGTGACAGAAATAGGTTTGAAGTCGAAAGTATTTAAGCAGGTAACGAGCTTTCCAAATGTAAATAGTCATCCTGGTGCTGTTGGTTGGAATGAGCAAAATATGGATACAACAGATGGTGTTGTCAAAAGATATAACGAAGATGATGGTAGCATTTCTCTTGGAGGTATGAGCAAATACCTTACAAGATATAGTTTTTTTAGATTACAAGCAAGAGTAGCAGGTATTGATGAAACTGATTGGAGTTTTATAGATGGTGGAAAACCTTTTGGAATTAAAGGAAATTCACCTCAACCTCAATATAATTTCATAAGAATTAATCATTACTGTACTCCTAAAAAAGAATTTGAATTTAGGTTTATACCTTATCCTGGCAATTTGATTAAAAGAGCATTTGTAGATCAAAGACCAGTAAGGATGTTAAGTTCTTCTGGCGAATTATTAAATTATGATGTTAAAACAGTTGAACAAAGATTTGATATTTATTTTAAAGGATCTGAAGAAACTTTAAGAAGTGGAGATGTTTCAAACACAGAATGGTATTTAGGAGACTTACCAACAGATACTGATGGAGGAAAAGTTAATAGAATATTAGAAACTACAGATGGATTTATCCCAAGATCTACAAGATGGGTTGAGATAGATAGAAGAACACCATCAGAAAGTGATTTAACAAGTGGTAATGTAACTGCAAGAATTAGGCATAATACAGATACTGATGGTAGTCAATGGCAATGGGGAAACCAAAAAAATCATCCATATTGGAATGAATATATTGGTAATAGAAACAGAACAATTAATGATCCCTTAAGAACTAATACTATTACAGCAGGTGATCCTTATAAACAGCCATATATAGATCGTGATGGTTTTAGATTTGGTGTTGGACCTTTTGTTGTTGAACAGACAAGAAGAAGAAAACCTTTAAAAAGAGGAAAATATTATGGAATGATTAAATATGAAATGAAAGAAGCTGATGTAGATCCTGTTGTGCGTAATAACATTGAAGTAACAGGTGGTAGTGGTTCGGGGTTAAAAGTAAATGTAAAAGTCTATAAAAAGCCTGATACTAACGAATATGCTGGTGCAGTTTGGGAAATTAGTGAAAGGGGAAGTGGTTATAGAGATAGCGATAAAGTAAGTATTCCAGCGATTAGTGATCTAGGTTTTCCAGGTGTAAATAATATTCATATTGTTACTGATTTCAGTGATTTTGTATCTCCACCTTGGCCTGGTGGTAAAAATCTAAATCCTTTTGATGCTGTTACAGATTATTATCAATATGATGCAGAACGTAGTAGTCATCAAGATGGACCAGAACATGAAATTGTTTATGTAAATGAACAAAGTAATTTAGGCCGAGATATTCCTTATGAATTTGAGCAAGCTGGTATTGCTAATGTTGCCTTACGTCTTGCTAGTTCAAAAGAATGGAATAGCTTTTCACAATTTTCCGCATATATTAAGCAAGGTGTAAAAGTTAAAAGATTAATAGATGATACAACTGGTGCGACTAATTTATTTCCAGAAATAGTATATGCGTTATTAACTGAAAACCGCTTTGGATTAGCAGATTCAATTGGTGTTAGTGCTGTTGATAAAGATAGAATGACAATTGCTGCTAAATTCTGTGAGGCAAATCATTTCTATTGGGATGGTGTCATTACTGATAAACAAAACATAAGAGAGTTTGTCTACCAAAATGCAATATTTAACTTATTAGATTTTACAATTCTTGGCGGTAAATTTTCGTTGTTTCCTTCGGTTCCATATTTCCCTGATAGTTTTAAAATAAAAAGAACATCAAAACCTCATGTTCGAGCTTTATTTACAGATGGCAATACACGAAATCTCAAGGTTAGTTTTTTATCACCAGAAGAACGTCAAAACTTTATTGGAACTGTCTATTTTAGAAAAGAAATAGCAAATGGTTTTTCTGAAACACAATCAAAAACTTTTACTACTGCAACTGATGATGAAAATATAATTCAAGAAAAATTCCCGATAGAAGTGTTTGATATGTCTGATTTTTGTACTAATGAAAGTCATGCTGTTGAATTTTTACAACACGCATTGATGATAAGAAAAACAGTAGATCATGGTATAAAGTTTGAAACTACTCCTCAAGCTGCATTAGGATTGAAACCTGGAAGTTATATAAGATTTATTTCAGAAGCTACTCATACTAGTAGATTTGAAAATGGTGTTATTTCACCTGACGGACTTGTGCAAAGTGTTGGTAATAGTACTTTAAGTGACACGTCTATTTATTATTGGAAGCCAGGAACACAAGAAGTAAAAGAAGCAAAACTTACTGTTATTGCTAATGGCACAACAACTGATTCTAATTTATTTGGAGCCGTTTTTACTGTAAAACAAACAAGTGAATCTAATAGATTATATAAAGTTGAATCTATTACATATACTGATGAAGGGTTGATAGAAGTATCAGCAAGTCATGCACCTCTTTTATCTGATGGAAGTCTTGCTACAATAAATTATGATGATAGTGATTTTACAAGTATATAATGGCAAATAAAAGAAACTTTCCAACTATAAAGCCTTCTTCTAGAACTTTTACTGCTGGGAGGTATCCACAAACTGAATTTGTTGCACAGAATGGTGCTAAAACTGTTATTAGATATGGTAATAAACAAGTAGATGCAAAATTAACTTTAGGATTTACAAATATTACAGATTCAGAAGTTAATGAAATTTTAAATACATACGAAGAAGTTAACTCTGATTATGATTATCTTGAATTTCATGGTGGTGACGCACTAGCAGGGATTACTCTTCCTGACACAACAGATAGCGTTTTATTTGATAAAGTAAGAGCAAGTGATGGTACAGGAAAACTTTTGTTAAGATATAGATTTGATGGTCCTCCAACAGTTACAAGTGTCAGACCTAACAGATCAAATGTGCAATGTAAATTTGTCGCCTGCCTCGATGGGGATTAGAATGTATTTAAAATTAAATTAAAACAATGTCTGGCTTTTATTCTGGTAAAGAAGGTGAATTATTAATAGATGGAACGAAAGTTGCTAAAGTCAGATCATGGTCTTTTAGCATGAATCAAGCAGTTTTAGAAACTGTTTCATTAGAAGATACTGATAGAACAATTATTCATGGTACTAGAAGTTATACAGGTAGTGCCAGTGTTTATTATTATCAAGCTGCTGTTGGAGTGGCTTCTGGACAGCTTAGTACGTTAATAACTAATATTATAAGAACTGGTAGTAGTGCAGGTGAGGGTAAAAATGCAGAAAGCACTGCTATGACCTTTAAATTAAGAATAAAAGATGGTTCTACTAATGGTAGATTTATAGAGTTTGAAGCAATACCAACAAGTTTTAGTATTACAAGTGCAGTAGGAGAAGTCACAGCAGCAGATATTAGTTTTGAAGTAAATGGAGCACCTACTGGCCTTGCTTTATAGATGTCTATTTATTTTGGATCGACAGGTTTTATTGAGTTAAAACGTGATGCCTTAAATTCTGAAATAGGAACATCTTTAGACCCTGCGGATGTAAATACAACTAAAAAAAGGTTTTCCGTTGAAAATGTTAATGGATCATTAATTACAGGAGATCAAGTTGAAATAGAAACAGTTGATGGAAGTAATTTAGAATTATTAGCTAACCATAGTTTTCCTGATCTTCGTAAATATATCCATATTGATGACATGGGTGGAATTAAGTTATATAACACCTTTGCTTCTGCTTTAGCTGGTGAAGTTACAGATGCACTTACATTAACTGCACCATCTTCTACAAAAAACATATTAATACGCACTAGAAACACTAGATTTAGACCCCTTGCAAAAATTACTGAATTTGAAATTACAACAACAAGAGATACTGTTGATGTTACTAATTTAGGAGAAGAGTTTAAAAAGCAATATGAAAATGGTCTTATTTCAGGACAGGGAACAATACAAACAATATGGCAACATAGAAATTTTCAAAATGATACACCTGGTTTTGCTAGTCCAGAATTTCCTGTTTATCTAAGTCAATTATTGGTGCGGATGCAGCAGGGAGCAGATTTTGAAGGAAGATTTTATGTTTATCACGATCCAAGTCAAACTACTAACAGCGTTTGGTATCAATCAATGTGTGTTGTTACCAATGTAGCTATTAACGTACCAGCAAGTGGTTTAGTAGAAGCACGAATAGAATTTATAACTAATGGTGAAATTAGATTACACAATGGAGTTCCACCATCATTCTTGTTATTAGAAAACAGTGATAAGATATTGCAAGAGGATGGAGATGGTATTTTACTTGAAGATCCTTAAAATAAGATTTATGATGTACTTAAAAGCGACTTGACATGGCTGATCTACAGATTACACAATTACCAGAATTAAGTTCAGCCCAACTGCAAGCAACAGATCCGATTGCTCTTGCAGATGTCAGTGCAACAGAAACGAAAAAAATAACTGCAAAAAACTTTGTACAAGGTGCTTTTGGATTAGTAGATGCAGCATCAATACCAGCTACAGCACTTAGTTATCCTCTGTCTGTAGGACAAATTGTAACTGCAACTCTTGCTGATAATGCTGTTACTAATGCAAAAATTACAGATGCAACTATAACTGGTGCAAAATTAGCAAATGATACGATCACAGCTACGCAGATCGCAGCAAATGCCATAGGTTCAAGTGAGCTTGCGGACAATGCGGTAGATACAGCAGCGATAACAGATTTAAACGTAACAACAGATAAATTAGCAGCAACGTCTGTAACTACTGCAAAGATAGCTAATAGTGCTGTTACTTTTGTTAAAACAAACTTTAGTGATGGCGATATTCCTGGAGCAAAACTTACTTCTGCTTCTGTTACATCCACTCAACTTGCCAACAATTCTGTTACTGCAAATGAATTAGCGGACAATGCAGTAGATACTGCTGCTATTGCTAATAGTGCTGTAACAGGAGTAAAAATTGCTTCTGATACTATCACTGCTGGTAATATCGCTGCTAACGCTATTGGATCGTCAGAGCTTGCTGATAATGCAGTAGATGCAGCAGCGATAATAGATTTAAATGTAACCACAGCTAAAATAAATAACTCAGCAGTAACTAATGCAAAGATAGCTAACAGTGCTGTTAGTGCTGCCAAAATTGCTGATGATACAATAACTGCCACACAAATAGCGGCTAATGCAATAGGTTCTAGTGAGTTAGCTGATAATGCGGTTGATACGGCTGCTATAGCTAACTCTGCTGTAACCGATGGTAAAATCTCAGGTGTCTCAGGTACAAAAATTACAGATGGAACAATTACAGCAGCCAAATTAAATACATCTAATATTGATAGGTCATTAAATGTAGCATCAGGTAATTTAGGAATAAATAATGCAGTAACAGGCGGTGCATCTGCCAGAAATGGTATTACTTATAATAATGAAGGACTCATAACAGCTACAGCAGCATTAGTTGCAAGTGATATACCAGAAGCTACAACATCAGCAGTTGGTGGTGTAAGCGTACCATCGGATGGTGGTTTGGCTGTTACAGCAGCAGGTGCATTATCAATAAATAATACTGTCACTGGTGCGACCAGATCAGGAATTACTTTTAACGATCAAGGATTAATTACATCTACTGCTGCCTTAATAGCGTCTGATTTACCAGCAGCTACAGCTTCTACTATTGGAGGTTTATCAGTACCAACATCTTCTGCTCCTTTAACAGTTTCAGGTACAGGTGTTTTATCTGTAGCAGACAGCGGTGTAACAGCAGGTACATATCCAAAAGTAACAGTATCCGCAAAAGGTTTTGTTACTGCTGGAACAACTCTTGCTGCCAGTGATATCCCTGACTTAGCCACATCAAAAATTACTACTGGTACGTTTGGAACAAACTTTGTAGCCAATGATGCAATCACTATGGATAAGCTGGCAAACTTATCTACAGGTTTTATACAAGAAGCATCGCCCGATATATCTGATCTGCCAACTGGTGTTTTTTGGTTACAGGAATCCACAGGACAATTAAGAATATTTAATGGAAACAGCTTTTTCTCTGTTGGTTTTGGAAGATTATCAGAAGAAAACCTTAGATTCTGCGGTACATTTAACGCAACAAATGGTTTGATAGTAACACTTACAACCTTTGGAGTATCAGCAGGTTTCAGTGTAGGTAATGCAATACCAGCAGGTACAGCATCATTAACAGGTGCTTATTTTGTTTGTGTAACCCCTGGAAATGGAACAGCAGTTGTACCAGCAACAAGTTTTGATGCAGGGGATTGGTGTTTATGTATGGGCTTAAATGATTGGGATAGAATTGATACTTTATCTGGACCTGGAAGTGTATCTAGTTTAAATGATCTATCTGATGTTACGATCAGTAGTCCTACAGCAGGTCAAATATTAGTACTGCAATCTGGTGGTTCTTTTCAAAATGTTTCGGTATTGAGTGGAGGAACTTACTAAATTGATGTATCCTTTAGTTAAGTCAAGGTAAACTATGGCAATTCAAATTAAGTTAAAGAATAGTGTTGTACAGGATAGTACTCCTAGTACATCTGATTTACCTGAAGTTGGTGAACTAGCAGTAAACGCAAATATAAATAGCATTGGTGGCTTTATGCGAGCCAGTGATAATAGTATCGTAAAAATATTTGGCCCAGGATCTGTTACTACACCTACTGCTACAACTACAGTTTCGGGTATATCTGAATTAGCTACTAATAGTGAGACTACTGCTGGATCTGCCACAAATAGAGTTGTAACCCCTGCTGGTTTAAATGCGGTAACAGTTGCAGAACGTACCACATCAAATACTAACTATGTAGCAAAAGCTGGTAGTACAATGACAGGTGTTTTAACAGCAACTGCTGGCAGCAATTCTGCACCTGCTATAAATTTTGGAGATAGCGATAGTGGGATATTTGGTGGAACTAATACTGTTAGTTTGACTGCGGGAGGAACAACAAGATTAACTGCTGATACTGGTGTTGATATAACTGGTAATTTAAGTGTAACAGGAACTATAACACCCACAGGTGCTGTAAATATTCCAGGTAAAATATTTCATGTAGGTGATACAGATACAGCTTTTGGATTCCCTGCTGCTGATACTGTTTCTATTGAAACAAGTAGTAGTGAACGAGCAAGAGTGGACAGCACGGGTCGTTTTCTTGTCGGAACATCTACAGCGAGAACAAATTTCTTTAATTTAGCAAGTACCCATACACCAAGACTTCAAATCGAATCAACAAATAATGATAATGGTAGAGCAGCATTAGGATTAATTTACGGAAAAACAAATGCTTCTGGTCCATATATTGTTATGGCTAAACATAGAAGCAATACCGTAGGTGATAACACAGTTGTACAATCTGGAGATGAAACAGGAATTATAGCTTTTCAAGGTTCAGATGGTACACAGTTTGTAGATTCTGCAAGAATACAAGGATTTGTAGATGGTACACCTGGAGCCGATGATATGCCAGGTCGTTTGGTATTTAGTACAACGGCTGATGGTGCTTCTTCTCCTACTGATAGATTAACAATAGACAGTACAGGAAAGGCTACGTTTACTGTTGATGCAAGTATAAATTCAATAAATATAGGTAAAGGTGCAAACTCTCTTGGTTCTAACACTGTTCTTGGAGTTAATGCTTTAGATGCTTCTGTAACTGGCGATAATAATACTGCCATAGGTCACTCAGTTTTAACAAACCTTACTTCTGGAACTTTTAATGTTGGCTTGGGAGCACGTGCATTAGTAAACCATACAACTGGTGCACAAAACACTGCTTTAGGATACGCTGCTTTAGAACAACAGACAACGGCATCTTTAAATACAGCAGTAGGTTTTGCTGCTTTAAGAAATACCACAGGAAATAATAATACGGCAGTTGGTCATAACGCAGCACTTTCAACTACAAGTGGAGCAGGAAATACGGCAGTTGGTTCTGCTGCACTAGACTCTAACACAACAGGAAGCTCAAGCACTGCTATAGGAGCAAATTCTTTAGGTGCAAACACAACTGGAATTCGAAATGTAGCTGTAGGTGCTAGTGCGTTAATTGCAAATACTTCAGCTGATAACAATACAGCAGTAGGTACTGATGCTATGAAAGCAAATACCACAGGAACAAACAACGTAGCGGTGGGAAGAGGTGCATTAGATACAAATACAACTGGATCTAGTAACACATCAGTGGGTGCTGAATCTTTAGCTGCAACTACAACTGGATCAGATAATGTTGGAATAGGTAATAAATCATTATTTACTAATCAAACAGGGTCAAATAATGTAGCGATAGGTGTATCTGCTTTAAGAAATACTACTGGTGATGATAATACCGCAATAGGTCGTTCTGTTATGTTCGCTAACACATCTGGAACAAGTAATGTCGCATTAGGAAAAGGTGTTTTAGCAGCAAACACAACAGCAAGCAACAACACTGGTGTCGGTGCAAGTGCCTTAGCAGCAAACACAACTGGAGATTCAAACGTAGCATTAGGAAGTTTTGCATTACAAAGCAACACGACAGCCGCAGATAATACAGCAGTTGGACACGTTGCACTGCAAGACAACACGACAGGAACTGATAATACAGCGTGTGGATCTGGTGCTTTAGCAGACAATACAACAGCTTCAAACAATACAGCATTTGGTAGGTCAGCTTTAAGAGTAAACACAACTGGAACGCAAAATACTGCTGTAGGAGCTAATGCTTTAGATGCTAACACGACAAATAGTTACAATACTGCAATAGGTTATAACGCTTTAACAACAGCAAATGGAGCCGAAAAATGTACAGCGGTTGGACAAGGATCGTTAGCTTTAAATACTACAGGAGACAATAATACAGGTATAGGTCAAGCTGCTTTAAATGGAAATGTTCAAGGAGCTAATAATGTTGCTGTAGGAAAGGCTGCTTTATCATCAAATACAAGCGGATCACAAAACACAGCTATCGGAGTAGATGCACTAGATGCCAATACAACTTCTGCTAATAATACTGCTGTTGGATTTAATTCATTGACATCTCAAACAACAGGTACACAAAACGTAGCAGTAGGTTCGGCTGCGGGTGCAAATTTAACAACTGCTAATAATTCAGTTGCTATTGGATATGCAGCATTAAATTTGGCAACTACTTCACATAGTAATACTGCTTGTGGTTCAAATGCGTTACAAAAAACAACAGGTACACAAAATTCAGCTTTTGGTAAATCTTGTTTAGTAGAAAACACATCTGGAGCAGATAACACTGCGGTTGGTGCTAGTGCATTAGCATCAAACACAACTGGAAATAACTCTGTTGCTGTAGGATCGGCTGCTGGAACATCAAATACTACAGGAGCTATTACAGCTATTGGTAAATCTGCTCTTTTATTTAATACTACAGGCACATCTAATACCGCTGTAGGGGATGCTGCTTTAAGGAATAACATTACAGATAATTACAACACTGCTGTTGGTAGTGCAGCATTAAATGCAAACCAAGGTGGGACTGAAAATACGTCTGTTGGATATAATTCTTTAGTTGTAAATACGACAGCAGATTATAACACTGCTCTTGGTTCCCAAGCATTATTAACAAATACTACTGGAGGAAGCAATACCGCCCTTGGTCGTTATTCGTTAGGTAGTAACACAACTGCATCTAACAACACCGCAGTTGGTAGAAACGCATTGGCATTAAACACAACTGGATCAGATTGTAATGCTTTTGGATCTCATGCTTTAGATGCTAATACCACTGGACATGATAATAATGCTTTTGGTAAAGATGCTTTAGGTGTAAACACTACAGGTACTCAAAACACTGCAATGGGTCACGTTGCATTAGATGCAAACACTACTGGTGGTAGTCATACTGCTGTAGGTCATGCTGCTTTAACTTCAAATACTACTGGAACACATCAAACTGGTATAGGAGTAAATGCTCTTTTCAGTGCAACTGCTGGTAATAGTAATACTGCTGTAGGTCGTAATGCTGGTTATGACGTAACAACTGGTAGTAACAACTTATTACTTGGTCAAAATGCTGGTAGGAGTAACTCACCATCAGGAACTGTAACTACTCAAAATAGTATTGTCTGTTTAGGAAATAATAATATTACTGATTTATTCTGTGCTGATACATCAATATCATCTTCAGATTCAAGAGATAAAACAGATGTGGCTGACTTTAGTATTGGATTAAAATGGATTGAAGCATTAAGGCCAGTTACATACAGATGGGATAGGAGAACCTGGTACGGTACAGAAGAGCAACCATTTGGAACACCTGATGGATCTAAAAAAAGAGCTAGATTACACCTTGGATTTTTAGCACAGGAAGCATTAGAAGTAGAAAAAGCTAATGGTTATGGAACATCAAATGATGATTCATTGATATGTAATCTTACAGAAGATGGAATGTCTTATGGAATGAAATACGAAAGACTCGTACCAATACTTGTAAATGCTATCAAAGAATTAGCAACTAAAGTCACAGCCCTCGAAGCAGGGTAAACTGTAACTAATTACCTTTTTATTATGGAAGAAAAAACCGCAGATGAAATTGCAGCAATCTTCTCTGCTGCTGGTGATAGCGTGACTGTTATCAATACTGCTCAAACATCAGAAGAAACAGATGATGAGTACAAAGACAAGATCAAGCGTAATGTAGAGCATCTTGAAATTATCAAGGCTTACAAGAAACTTGATGAAACCACATCTATTTGGACATCAGAAGATTTTACTGCTATCGACAAAGCTGTTGTTGATGGTAAAAAAATCTATTCTTAGTTATTATTAGTACAATTATTTAAAAGTTATGTCAAAACTATCTGAAAGATGCGAAGAACGTAAGCTGGAAGCACAAGCTTTAGCTGATAAGTTCAATGCTACAAAAGAAGAAATTGATAAGCTTAGAAATGAAGCTAATCAAAAAGAAAAAGAAAATATTGAAATAACACTTGAACAATATAAAGCTAAAAGAAATAAATATGATGAATTAGCAGAACTTGTACGAGAAGAAGAAGGTGCAGAGGTCGTAGTCGATGGCTAGTGTTACCTGGGCATTAGCTAACGTAAATTACAATGAAGACGATGGCTTCTGTCATACTGCACACTGGACTGTAACTAGAGTTGATGGAGATTATTCTGCATCATCTTATGGTAGCTGTGCGTTAAACAAACCAGAATCTTTAACAAGTAGAACTGACTTAAAGGCAGCAGATATTATTGCTGATGTAAAAGCTGTCCTTGGAACGGATAGAGTTGATGAAATTTTATCTGGATTGACTTTAAAAATTAGTGAAGAAAAAACACCTACACAGGGAAGTTTTGTACCAGCTAGTTAGTTTTTACAGGAATATTTCTATCGATAATTCCATACATGACATAAAGTGGTGCTAATCCTATAATCAGGAAAAGTACCATAAATGTTATTGGTACGCTTGCTTTAATTAGTGCTTCTCTTATCATGTTTCAAAAAATAGCTAATGTTTTAAGTATTATCTCATTTTTAATGGTAAGTTCAATGTCTGTTGGTGCATTTCTTGCTGTTCGTTACATGAAGTCACCTGAGTTTGAAAGAACATTGAAAAATAAAATTATGGGCGATCTTAAAGAAAAAATGGTAGAAGAGATACCAAAACAGTTACCAAAATTTAGTGGACCATCTTTACCCTTATGACCCAATTAGAACGCACACCTAGTCGTATAAGAACACGCTTTATAGCTGTCTTAGCATTAGTAATATCAGGAGTTACATTTGGATCGGGATTTATAGTGTTTTTGTACATGAAAAGTCCAGCTTTTGAAAATCAATTAACTGGTCAAGTTTTAAAAAATATGGATTGGATAATTGCTAATGAATTAGAAAAGAAAATAAAAGAATTAAAACCAAGACCTGTAACAGATGCTAATGATCCAAATAAGTGGTTTTGGGACTATATTGAAAAAAGGCAAAAAGAGCAAATTGAAGAAGAAATGTCTAAATTTAATTAATAATGCTTATACCTTTAATTAGTGGTTTTTTAGCAATTTCAATTTATTTAGCTTGTGCTTTTGCAATGTATAAATATTTTTCTGAAAAAAATGGAAATACCCGAAATTGAAATTCCAAAAATAGATGTACAAAAAATAAACGTACCAGTTTATAATCCATATCAAGTTTTAAATGTACCACTGCCATCATTAAAATTGCCTGGTTGTGTTAGGTATCATAGAGATGCAAGTCCAAAAAATACTGCTTTATATAATGATGACCCAAAAGGTACTACCATTTCGTGTCCTTATGGTTCAATGCCTACATTTGAACCTTTACTATATGACAGAAGAAGAATAGAAATTACTGAGATAAGACAGGAAGAAAAAAAACAAGTTGATGAAGTCCAGCCTAAATATGAACAACAAAAACCTGAACTACCGAAAAAAAAAGAAGAAGAGTTTTTTATAAAATGCCCAGGTGACAAAGATTTAAGAGTAGGTATGTTTGCATCAGAAGATAGGTTAGAAAAGGTTGTAGGTCATAAAATTTCAGAAGATGGCAAAACCTGTATCACCTTATTCGAGGAAAGTCGATTTATTGACCGTTGGATTCCATCTCCTCCTCTTATTATCAGCACTAGCCTTATTGCAATTACGGCTGCTACAAGTCCCATAATTGTTAATTTGCTGAAAAACCTTGTCAAGACTGCTATAAAAAAAGCTACTTCTCGGAAGTCAAAGAATGTTGATGAGGAATAACTTGATTAGCTTTTTCTACAATTTCTATATCTTTGCATAAATTATAATAAGGGCTGTCTTTTTTAAATCTTATACCTGCTATTGCTTTTTCTCCACAATGACGTAACCTTGCCATGTGCCAATCCAGCTCAAGGTTCTTTAGTTTTTGTTTATTTATATCATTCTGTACTTGTGCTGCTTCCTTGCATTGTCTTGTGTATTGACGATCTAATGGCACACTAAAATTTAATGTAATTCCTGTTCCAAGTGCAAAACTATCCTTGTTTGTACCAGAATAATTTTGTTGATAAAAGAGAATTTCACCTGGTCGATCGGGCGTACCATCTCCTATGGGTCTGCCCTCATCATCAAAATCTCCAACAATATCAGTTTCGTCATAAACAGGTGTGTAATAGTAATCTCGATAAGGCTTACGATAATTTGAATTAAATGTAGTAAATGGTGTTATGGTCATCATTGCTCCTTGACATACAACACCACCACCAAATTGATTAGTATGAAAACTTCCATTATTTACGTTCCAGTTTTGATTTGTTACTGATCCGCTATTACTTTGACTGACAGCATTAGCAAATACTTTTACTGGACTAATAATTATTGCGAGAACACAGAGGTAGTAGTAGTAACTGATTCTGTTTCTATGGTGCGATTTATAGTTGTTACGTTTTGAAGTCCTGGCCCAGAATACGTTTCTGTAAATTGAAAGGCATTTCCAGAAGTGGGGTTTGTTAATGTCCAATTTGGTTTTGTTGTCATATCTGCTCCTGTCCATGTATAACTATGCCCTCCTACAGTTCCAGTAATTGAAGTTGCATCTGGCGACATACTACCTCCATCATGTTGGATGCCTGTACCTGTAACTGTATATTCGTAACCTGTAGAGTAGTCCTTACTGGTGACTTGCTCTGAAATAGAAGTTTGTGTAGTAGTAGTACTTGACATACTACCTTGAACAAAATTTGGAACAATATTTGCGTTAGCTGGTAAAGCATATATAAAAAACAGTAATAAAAGCTTCCGCATAGCTCATATTAATCTACAGTTACAGTCGTCACATATTGGCCTGTTGCAGTCGTACCAGCTCCCCCAGCAGTGATTCCAATTACATGATTATCAATGGTACCAGCTAAATCTGCTACTGTGCCTCCACTTGTACTGGTCAAATCACCAAAAGGTGAAACTTCACCTGTGGTCAAACTTGTTGAGATAGTATCGCCTGTTGTGTGTGAAACTGTATAAGAAAATGACTCACCATCTGTTAATTGACTTGCTGTAATTGGTGTATAAGCATTTACGCCATTAGTGGCTGCACCTAATCCACCTAAACTTCCAGCAGTTGTGCCATCAGTTGTCGTTACTCCTGTACCTGATACTGAATATGAATTACCAATACGATCTGCTGTAGTTCCTGGTGCTGCAACTTCTAACTTAACTGAAGAAGTTATTGAAGATGTTATATCAGCGTAAGAAGCTGGCATACCAGCAAGTAGCAAAAGTGATAGAAGTTTTTTCATTTGATACCTACTTTAGAGTTCTTATTATCTACTATAGTATCTTTTTTCTTTTTTATCTGAAAACCCAGTGACGCAGTAGAAGCACTAAAAATACTTGCGATAAATGTCGGATCAAAATCTACTATTTTTTTACCAGATGGCGGTTCATAGTATGAAAGGGATAAAAGTGTTGCCGACCACAAAAGTACGCAAACTTTCACGATAGTTTCAACTTTACTTGGTTCTTGATCTTCCATAAAAGTTAAGATTCTTGTCTAATACTAGCAAGTTAGCTATGTTTGGGAAGTAACACATAAAAACGATGGTAAAAATTCTAAAACCTATCCTTCTAGTTTTTATAAAGTCAAAAGCAATGAAGCGATTAATTATTGATCTGCTTAAAGCTATAGCTAAACAAACAGATAATACGATAGATGATCAAGCTGTAGGTTTCATCGAAGCAAGGATGTTCCCAGGATCTACTACAAATCTTCAATGAAAATAACTAAATTTCTTAATATTGATATAGAACCTGCACCTCCAGAAATGGAATTACAAGTTGAAATGCAATGTAGAGAGATTATGCAAGCTAATGATTTGGATAACGTAAAAAGATATTGTACACACCTGCTTAGAAAAAAATTTGATCAAGATGTTTTTATGGCTTCGTTGTTAAACAGACTTATTGAAATGGAATCTGATCGAGTTATAAGAGAAATGAGGAAAGAAAAAAAGAAACCCACTAATCCGATAAAGAAGTTTTTTCGTATTCCTTAACTTCATTATCAGTAAAATCTTTTACTAATAATTTATCAATCTTATCTATTTCATAATTGTATTTAAGAACTGCTGTTCTTATATGTTCTGTAACCCAACGACCCTCCTGATAAACTACTTGAGCTTTACCATTTTCTTTAATAAATACATAATGATCTTGTCCTTTCATTTGTATTTCTAAAAAGTTTTTTTCTAGATTTTTACGTCTTATCTCCTTAAGTTTTCGTAATTTAAGGATTGATTTTCTAACTGGTTTCATTGTTTAAATATAAGGCATAGTTAAAAACATATGCCTTTTGTAAATAATTTAAAACAGACCTTGTGAGTTAGTAACACCCTCTATTTTTTGTGGATTAATTTGACCAAAAAATCCGTTCCCGTCATCTGATTCCAACGCTTTAGCGTTGATGTATATACCTTCAGTTTTAACTGTGCCTTTTTCTTTCCCAAGATAAACTGAAC
>VTLG01015732.1_pt1 | contig 30861 bp, 44 predicted proteins | sample 4694571 | NCBI WGS metagenome assembly VTLG01 (sample SAMN12604809, study PRJNA352737) | marine metagenome | biome: ENVO:00000447; feature: ENVO:00000209|ENVO:00000569|ENVO:01000036; material: ENVO:00002151; isolation source: viral sequences binned using virsorter ...
GTATTTGATGTTCCTGTTCGTATAGCAAAAGTACCCCCACCAATACCAAAGGACATTAATTGCACACGACTTTCAGCAGAGCCATTCCAACCACTAATTGTCATACCTGTTCCTGAAGCAGAACCAGATTGAGATGTTGATATGTGCATCAAAGTTGTACTTTCTGGACTTTGTGTTCCTATGCCTAGATTACCACTATGGTCAAGTAACATTCTTTGGTCCATTGTTTGTGTTGAACTTGAACTGTCTGAGGTATAAAATCCTAATCCAATTTTATCAGCATCACTATCTGTTTGAATAGATGCGATTGCAGAGCCAGACCTTAAAGATGAGCCATCTGCTTTTCCAAAAGACAATACTGCTTGCGCATTACCTGAACCTGCTGAACCACCTGACCTAATAAAAATACATTCTCCTGCGTGTGTATCATTATCAAATGTTGGTGAAGTTGTATTTATAGCCGACAGACTACCTGTTACAGTAACACCTGTACTTGTAGTTTCGAATTTTTTACTGTTATCGTGATATAGGTTTACTGCGCCATCTGCAATAAATTCCCCCATAATTTCAGAACTTGCAGATTTCATTATTTGCACACCTGCATTACCTCTTAATCTTAAATTACCAGTTCCTGCATCATCAATATAAGAATGGCTTGAATCGTGATAAATTTCTAGGTCATTACCGGTTCCGAATCTTGCTTTTGCATTATCAACAAAGTCAATCCCACTACTAGAATTGTTTACTGATATTTTTGTCGAACCAGTCGTGTTACCTATTGCAAGAATCTCGGCAAGTGTATCAACACCATCCACTGCCGAATCAACATAAGCAGTCGTTGCAATTTTTGTTGAATTGTCATTTTGACTTTGTGTTGTCGCAATCGCACCACTAGCTAATGTCACAACACCACTTGTTGCAGATATTGTGTTGCCATCAATATTGATATTATCAACTTGTAAGTCGCCTGTGATTAGGGCATTACCAACGACCTCAAACTCTTTTCCCGATGTTGGTGTTGAGCTTGTATCAGATGTTGGTTTTATAAATAAGACAGCAGTTGAAATGTTTACTGGCGAACTAACACCCAGGCCATCTTGTATGTTTTTGACTGATGCTGTTAATCCATCGTTGTCAGATAATTTTAATAAGCCATCATAAGTTGAGGCAATAGTTTGTCCTGTAAGTGTTGCCATATAGTGAATAAATTTATTATCACAAATTTAACCATTTTAAATTTTACCTTGGCCTCTATATTTTTTTTTCCTTTGTGATTGTGATTGGTTCTTAGAATGACGACCCGGCCTTTTTTTTCTTGGCTTTTTATAAAATGTAAAAATGTTTTTTTTTGCCACTACTTAGACTTATCCTTTAGTTTTTCGTAAGTTCTAAGACCACCAAGACCAAGCATACCCAAAAGCACTGTCATCAAATGTTCCATTTGTAAAGCAGGTGGCATCGTAACTCCTAACTCTGAATAATAGTTTGACATAAACCATGTAAGTAAATCACGAACTATAAAATTATAAGCCAAAGCCACACCACAAACCCAACCAATAAAAGGTCGCCATCCACTTACAAAAACAGACCGATGTTGTGCCTCAACCTTATTTATTTCATTTTGTAGCTTTACAAGTTCAAGTGCTTTGTTTGGGTCTATTTCTTTTCCTTTGATGGCTTCTCTGATGTCGGTGGCAAATCCACCTAAACCATCACCTTTTTTACCAATAAGTGACATTAATAATTTAAACATATTTATTCTGTATAGTTTGAAATTTCACGATATTCTTTAAAAGCATCAAAACAAGGACAGACTTTTTTATCAGTAAAATCATTGTGACCATATACTACTGCCTCCGGGTACTGAAATTTTAAGTCCATCAACAAATTAAATAATGAGTCTTTTTGTTCTGGTGTTCTTGTATCAAGCCACAAATCCATGTTTTTATCCATACCCCCAACATAACAAATACCAATGCTGTGTTTGTTCATACCGGCAACATGAGCACCTTGCTTTTCAACTGGCCTTCCTTCTTGTATTTTGCCATCCAATGTAATTATGTAATGATAGCCACAATCAGACCATTTATTGCCTTTGACATGCCAGTCTCTTATGTCATCAACATCGTAATATTTATACTCTGGAGTTGCAGAACAGTGAACAATGAGTTTGTCGATTTTTCTCATAATCTAAAATTCACACCAATCTGTGTGTTAAATATTTCAGACGACCAATACCTTGTAAACTCACCATCCAAGAAAATACCAAATCTGTTGAGTTTCCATCCTATTGTTGCTCCAAATGTAAAGTCCTCCCATTGCTCTGGTTGAGCATCTTTGATTAGTCCACCTTTGCCAAAATTATTCCTGTGTAAATAACTTTTTTCAATATCAGAACCACCAATGTATTTATGTGAGAATAGATAAGAACCAAACAGATGCACCCAAAATTTTTGGTTTTGTAAATAATAATCAAAACCAACAATTTGCGAAATCATTTGAAATTCTGGTATCTTATCCCATTCTTGGTTGTTATACTCTGCAATGATTGATTTAAATGGCCCATCTCTAAACTCTAAGTCTGTCCTTGCTCTAATGTTTCCATCAGGGTCAGTCCAAACCCAATCATAAGTTGTTTCACCGGTTGCAAGATTTGTGTATTGATACAACTCATCGACCCAACCATATTCATAGGCAAGAGAATACCAAGGATTTATTGGATTGCCATTGTCGTCTAATTCATTGACCCATATTTCGAAAGGGTTATACCCATAACTTCTAGTGTGTGTTCTATAAATGCCACCATAAGAAATGCTTAGTTTTTTGCCGATTGGAATTCTTAACCTTAATTCACCTGAATTGAATTTGAAATTAACTCTTTCATTAGACCTTTGCTCTAACTTTACAATATGCCATTTGCCTGTATGTCTTATAAAATACCTGGTATTGGTAAAAAGTTCACCTCTGTCTCTTTCTTTTTGCCAAAAAAATAAATACTCTAAATTACCAGGCACACTTGATGTTGGTGCTGATAATGCAACAAGGTTTTCATTGCCATCATAATAATTCTTGTCTCTTTTTTCAAAATCAAACAATCCGATTTTTCTAATACCAAAACCATAACGATACCTATAAGGATGCACAACAGTCGCATCATAAACCTCAGGAATGTCATACAAATCAGCACCCTCTGGGGTTCTTACGAAATATTGCCTTCTTTCTGGTTCATATGAATTTTGAGCACTACCTGCCACAAAGACTGTTGAATATTTAAAAATCTCATTATAGGCCTTTTTGAAAATTTGACCATTCAGTGATATTGTAAAAAGTAAAAATATAATATATAGTTTTTTCATCTTAAAATTTATTTTGTAAAAGTTCCTCTAATTTATTTTGAATTTTATTTTTGTAGTTGTCAGGGAGTTTTAGGTCAATACCTGCTTCGATTCTTATAAGTTCTTCACCATTGTTGAAAAGCAATAGTGTTGGCATATAAATTATTTTTTCTTTTTGAAAATGCTTTTTATGTTTATCGTTTTCAAATGTAAACAGATATTTGTCAACTTGTTTGAAATCTTTGACATCAACCTTTTGCCCAATGAAGTCAGCATTAAAAACCACGACACTAACATTGTTTTTATAATTTTGACTACTCGCAATAGATACATAAAGGACAGTTAACAGGACACATATTTTATCTTTTAATTTCATATAAACGTTGCTCAATTTTTTCAACCGATGATTTGATTGACTCAATATCATCTGCTAAAAAATTTGTTTTATCTTCGATTCTAAGGATTGATGACCTAACAAGCTCATCTTTATACTGGAACTCAACAGGGTTTACAGCATCATTTTGCAGACTTTGTATGTCTTCCATATTGTTGTCAACTTGACCTTGCAGGGTAAAATAAATGCCAAATAAACTCGCCAAACCAATCACACTAGCAATCACTTCTTTGATGCTTAATTTTAATTTTGATTCTGAATTTATTTCTGACATAATTTACAATTCTAAAACTCTGTTTTCTAATTCCAATATTGCTCTATAATAAGTGTTGTTTTTGGTGTCTTCTCTTAAATAATTGATATTACCAATCACACTTGTATAAACCTTAAAACCATCGCCAGAAAGATTGATATAATTTCCTGACCTAACTCTAAGCAAATTTAAGCAATCTGAAATTAATGAGTTTGTTGTTAACTCACCACCATCATCTGTTATAAAACGACTGACTGCTTCTATTCTTGTTGTAACCTCTGTTGTAAACGATGACCTATTTTGGTCAACCTCAACAGTGTTTACACCATAGACTCTTATGTATGGAAAACCTGTTGTGCTGGGTACTGTTCCATAAACCGGCACAGCAGAACCATCATAAGTGATATTTCCTGAAAGAGCAGTAATAATTTTTTGACGTATAAATCTAGCCGGGTCTTTCATTTTATTATTTTATTTATTTTACTTTCTAGTTTCTTTAACAAATTTAAAAATTCTATTCTTGCCGATGGAAACAAAAAAGGTCTGGCTGGTAAACTTATTGGAAATTGCACCATTCGCCACTCACCCTTAATATTTACAGGCAATTTACCAGAAAAACCTTTGCCTTTAAATTGCAAAGCATAAGATTTTGGGATGCCAAGTTCTTGCATGTCTGTCAAATCAACCTTTGAACCAGTGCCAAACTCAATATATGGTGCATATTTTTTACCGGCCTCAACAAATGCTTTTTTCCCAGAGTGAAATGTTTTTATTGATTGCTTTAGACCACCAGTATCAACAGGCACAGTTCTTTTAGCCCTTCTTTCAATTCCAAATGCTGTTTTTCCTATTTCGTTTGAAACTTCTTGACTAGCTAATTTTTTTAATGAATCTATTTTACCCTGTAATAAAGCTAAGTCGGAACTGTTTATTTTAGCCTGAATTTTCATTATATACTTTGGTCAACCAGGACACCTTCTATTTTTACAAAATATTTGTATTCAGAGTCATAAATATTTGTGATTCTGTAATTTGAGCCACTACTGCTATCAATTCTGAAAACATCTTCAATGCTTATGTTTTCCACACTTTTTTTTCGACATATAACTTCAGCAGTGATTGCCCTTTGTCTAAGGCCATTTTCGTCATCAATAGAGCCATCTATTTGCTTGTAGTGACCCCAAACACTACCTGATGATGTAAAACCCACTGTAAAGCCCCCAAAACCATCTGAAACTTGATTTGCATTATAAAATAAAATCCTTGAATTGAGTTTACCAGCATCCATTACACATACATAGATTTAAAACTGTCAACCATTTTTTTGGATGTAATTGGTATTTCTCTAACCACATTGCCATCTTTAAAATCTGCTCTGTTATCGTAAAAGGTGGAAACCATTTGCATGATTGCATGTTTTATCGCCTTATCGCTTAATCCTGAAGTTGTGTAATTTATTTTTATTTTTTTGTAAGCATCTGAAAACAAATTAGAGACTACATAAGATGGCGATGCTTCCAATTCAATAGTTTCATTATCGAGGCCAATCACAGTGTGGGTTGCTGAAGTGCCATCTACTGTGACAGATTGTATCGAGGCAACAGGGCCAAATGGTATATCAATCAAACCATCTGATTCATCTAAGTAATAAGTTCTGGTTTTGGCAACAATATCCCTTGACAAGTAATTTTCGATTATCTGCCTTGCTTGAGTAATCATGTCTGTAATTAACGTATTGTCAACAGCATGGTCAACCCTTAAATAATTTTTCATTTCTGTTAGGCTCACGATTTCAGAACCAGTCTCAGAATTTATTTTTATCTGTCTCATTTGGTTTCTTTAGAATCTGTTTTTAATTCTTTGGTTTCTTTTGCTTCTTTGTTTTCTTTGATTTCAATAGCCCAGCCACCTTTAATAAGTTCTTTGCCTATTTTATCAGAAACGACAAATTCTCTGTCCTCACAATATTGAACAGAGCCTAGTATTACAGATTTATTTTTTGTTTTGATTTTCATAATAAAATTTTAAGTAAAGTTAAAAAAAAAGCACCACATAAGTGATGCTCTTAAAACAATGAAAAAAATTAAACTAATTCTACAAAGTTATTAAAATTATTTTCATAAATACCATTGTCAGTTATTTTAAAACTTTTTTGACCTAAATTTTTTATGATGTAAAAACCTTTTTTGACCTCATGCCATAATGCAAAAAAATCAACAAGTTCCAAATCATAATTTTTTTTACCTTCTCTTTTAAGTGTAACTTGAACAGACCGACCATGCTTGTATCTTTTTTCGCCTAAATATTTTACTTGTATTTTAAAAAGTTTACCTTTTTTTTCTAATATACAATCATAAGGGCTTGAATCAAGTAAAGGGACAGAAACATTAAAACCATTTTGCATTGCAGTTGTTGAAAAATGATATTCAGCAAAACAGCCTTTTTGATTTCTGTTCATTCGGTGTTGTTGTCTTATAAAGTTAAGCAAAAAAAAACTGGGGCTTTCGCCCCAGTCTAGTGCCTAAATTAAAAACAACTAACTAAAAATATGAAAAGAAAAGATTAGGCACTATACTTGTTCTTTTTTTTATTTATTTTCTGTTTCCAAAATAACATTCTGTCAACTTGTTCTGCCCTGCTTATGGTTTCCCAATCATCATCCAATGCTGGGTGTTTGATTTGTATTTTATTCTCAAGGAACAAATTAGTCTCTTTAATAAAATAATCTTTTTCTTTTTTTGTGTCAAAGAACTCCGGCACACATATCCAATATTGGAGACCCTTGCCAAAGAAAAACATTTTTAAAATTTTTGCTAATACTTTCATTTGTTAAATATATTTTTTTCTATACCTCCACTTATTACTCCACGTTCGAGTTCATAAAACCATAATTGATAATATTTAGTTCTGTTATTTTTTGCCATTACATCTGACAAATTAAGCACCCAGTAAAGACCTTTATAATCACCATATTCATTTTTAGCATTAAGGTCAATCTCAGTTATTAGTAATCGGTCAACTGTGTCAATGCCATCCCAACATTTGACTATCTGACCGACTTTGTATTTAGGTTGTATTTGTGTATTTTTCATTTGTTTTGTTATTATATTGTTATAAGTCTTTTTTTAAACTCAACATCCATCATACCCTGTCTTTTAAAAGTTTCTTCAATACATTCTGAAATACTTTTAGCATCGCAAACAATACCAAGTCCATTTTTAAAACTACCATAAGTTTTGCCATGTCTTCCATTTGAAATTAAAATCTCAAAAACGATTCTATTTCCCTCTTTTAATTGTAATAATCTTTTGTGTTTTTTTACTAATTTCATGTTTTTTGTTTTTAATTATACCCAAATATATAAATAAATTTTCAATAAACAAGTATAATTATAAAAAAACTTTAAATTATTTTGTTTTACAGGTAAAAAAAAGAGGCCCGAAGGCCTCTAATTTCCAATAAAATTATATTATTATGGTGTCTCAAGTGCTGATTTTGCAGTCGAGAATGTTCCATGAATAATACCTTTTGGTAGATAAGTCGCTAATGCACCTCTTAGTTGTGCTCTAACAGTAATAAAGTTCTTTTGAACGTTGTCACTGTCTTGCTCAAAGAATTCAAGGCTGACATTATCTCTCACCCAATATTGACAAGATTGTGCAAAGTTTGCCACTAAAAATTGACCACTTGGAATTTCAGTATTAAGAATGACAGGCACTCCCATAAAGTTAGGCTGTAATCCTTGATATACTTGGTCTTTCAAATAATTATTTTGAGTGTCTTTCAATAACAAAATCTTATGAAAATCTGATGGGTTTAAAACAATATTATCAGCAGAATATTCATTGATTGCCAACTGGTTCATTGATGCAACTAAAACGTCAAACTCATTAGCATTGTCAACTGAGTCAGCCAATGGATTGTTTGTTGATGTATCAAATGCAGTACCAGAGTTAAACAAACCTAGGAAGTTTGGTGAAACACCATTACCCCCAACGATTTGGTCATCTTCAGCAGTTAAAACCTTAGATGGGATTCTTGAACTTAGATAAGATGATAGTTGGTCATAATCTTCAACCATTTGCTTAGAAATTCTAAGATAAGTACCAATCAGTTGTACGTTTGCATCAACTGCTTGTAGGTCGAAATCAGTTTGACCAAGTGCATTGCCTTCGGCTTTTGCACCAGCACCATCAGTATATCCTGACTCTTTTACATATCTAATCACATCAGATTGTGTTGACCCTACTGGGATGAACTGTCTGAAGTGTTGAGGTCTGCTTGGGTCTTTATAGACACCTGGCACTCTTAATGGTGCAATTACGTCACCAGTAAAGTCAGCACCAACAGTCATGTCGGCTTTCATATCAAATCTTGCTGACCTTGAGTTACCTTTTACAAAACTCTCGATTGCACCCCCATTAAGGGCATCTTTTAAAGCAGATTTAAAACTCATCGGTTGACTTGCCTCAAATCTCTTTTTTGCTTCAATTTCAGACTTATCAAGTCTGTCATTGATTTCAGTAATCTTACTAGCTAGGTTTTCCTCACTAGACTTGACAACTGCATCTGTCTCTGCTTTCATAGTCTCGATAGCAGACAAAGACGATTTTTCGATTTTAGAGTCGATTTCATTTGTAATGTTATCCAACTCTTTTTTTATGTTATCTTCCATTTTTTAAAAATTACTTTTTTAAATTGTTATATAAATATTTTAACAACTCGCTGTCATTGTTTTCTTTTTTCGGCAAAGTGTTTTGAGGCGACTCTGTGAGTTCTTGGAAATATGATTTGAGTTTTAGAATTTCAGATTCAATAGCAAAAGCCAGTTCATCTGAAATATTGTTTTTACGAATAATCTTGACTAGATTATCGTAGCGAGAATAAAGAGAATTAAGTGATTTGGTTCCCTTTACATCTAATATTTTTGCTTCGTCATTCGAGGCTAATGTGACAGCAGAAACCTCATAGAGTTTAACTTCCCTGATTTCTCTGAAATTGCCCTTATCTTCTTTGACGATTGGCATAATGCCAACTGAGTTTTCTGTTATAACACCGGCCTTCATAAGTTCAATAACATCTTTTCCTAATTGTGTTTTTGGAACTTCAGCCACAAACATAAGGCCTTTTTCATCTTCATACAATTCGTTCATTTTACCGATGGGTTTGTTCATGTCGTGTTGATACAAATACTTAACTCTTGACCCATTTTCCATGATGGTTTTTTTATAAGCACCAGGTCTGATGATGTCTTTGTCAGCATCCATGTTATCAAAATAACTAGCATAACCCTTAACAATGCCCTTGTTCTCATCAGCATCAACTATTTCGCCAATGGGTGATTGTTTAAATAATATTTTATTCATAACAAAAATTTATGTAAAAATACAAATTAATTTTATTAGGTTCTTTGACCTGTCATACCAAAACCTATTTCTTCAAGTTCAACATTAGATATGGCATCTTCGTCTGGTATCGGTGCTGTGGAACATCTACAATTTATGACGTTACTAGCAGAACCTCTTGGGTCGCCAGGATATTCTAATTTTTCACCACCCACTATAAACATTTCATCAAACTTTACAATTTGACCATCTGCCTCAGCATGGTCAGGTCTAACTCGAGCATCACTTCCAGCAATCCATTCTTTTGACATTTGACTACCAGGGAAAATCTGCAAAGCAGATTGTTGTGTGGCATAGTTTGATGCCAAGGCCGATTCTGTTCTTACAATTCTTTCGGCTTGATACTGTCCTACTTCATTAAATTTATTTCTTAATATTCTTGCCTGAACGACTGCCCCTTCGGCCATAAATGCCTCGTCTTGCATTAATTTTTTTAGTATATTTTGGAATGCACTCCTTGCTGTCGCAATGACACTAACAACTCTTAGACCTGCCATTTCACGACCTTTTTTTGCAAATGCTTGATTCCAATAATCCAAAAATTGATTTGGGTCAACACCTTTTTTTATAAACTTGTCAAAATTATTTGCATACCATTTCGCTTGTTTGATACCGATGTCTTGATACATTTGTACATACAGGTCGGTCATTTCTCTAGTGGTCATTATCAAATCAGGCTTTATGACACCTTGTTCATATTTTTCAATAGCCTTTTGATAATTGTCTTTGTAGTATTTTCTGAATATTCTTATGTGTGTTCTTTCTGACCTTTCTAACCGGTCATCATAAGACGTTCTCCAGTTTTCTTTGAATTGCTTTGTTAAGACTCGCATTATTCATCTATTTGGTCAAGTTTACGTTCTGCGTAACTAAGCATTGATTGACCACCCCATCCTAAAAAAGCAACATAACCTTTATCCTTCCAAGGTGTGTCTTTATAATTTGGGTTAATTTTATTGTAACCACCACCTTTTGTTCTTGACAAGAAACTAAAAGTTCTTTTTAGCATGTCTAATGAAAAGGGCCTACGTTCAATGAGCATATTCATTCTGGCAAGACCAACCTTTGTCATTCCATCAACCTCATCCCTTCCATATTTATCAATCCAGTTTTTTACTCGTCTAGCATTGTTTGTCGCACTTTGTGGGTAGTCATCAAACATTTGTTTTGTTGTGTAAGATTTTTCTTTGCTCGATAATGGATGTGCTGATGGTAGCAAATCTCTGTCATAAGGTGTTCGTCTAAATCTATTGTTTCTCAGAGCATACAATAAGCCCGATACACGACCAAAGGCCCATTGTTCTTCAGACCTTACGTTTGGCCTTACAGACGATGGATTGGTTCTATATGCACCAACACCCCTACGAAAAGAACTTGCCAACATTCCATAAGTTGCTCTGGATGATGCTCTATCTCCATGTTCTTCATTGTGTTCACTGACCATACGTCTAAGAGCAGTTTCAACCCTGCCTGAAATCTTCGGTGCTTTTTCTTCATCCTCATGATGGTATTTTTCATCTTCTTCTTCATGGGGTTCACCATAATGATATTTGTCATCCTCATCCATGTTGTGATATTCTTTCTGTCTTTCAATCGCTCTTTCATACTGTTCATGCGATTCAAAAGGCATATAAACATCTTCACCATCAAACTGGTGTCTGTGAAAACCACGACCCCCTAGTTCTTCAGCCCTATCTTCGGCCTCACCTCTTGTCGTAAATACATCTGTCATTCCAGGCACTTTACGTTTTAAATTTATTTTAGTGATTGACTTGTCAACATCAGAGTCAACAGGTTCAACCGGTGCATCATCAACAGCATTCAAAGGAATAAGGTTTGCAGGGATGTAATAATCGTTCAACTTTTCATCCTCATCGTCAATACCATAATTCATGGCCGACCTTTTTTCATTCATTGTAAGCCACCAAGATTGAGACAGTTGTTGCACAACCTTATCCATTTCCTCTTGTAATTCTGGGATGACACTGAAATCAAAGTCAATATAAATTTTGTCACCATATTTAGGGGCCAACCATCTGTTTAGTTCATCCCTTATTTTTATCATTTCAGGCATCACACAGTTTTGATACAAACTCTTTTTAGCCTCTTTCACATTATTGTATGTGCTTGACTCTGTGTTGTTGAGCAGTATTGCAGGAACAGAAAATATGTTTGCTAAGTCTTTGATTGATGCATTGTATTGTTCTATTAATGAAAGGTCAGAGGCATCAAGTCCAAAGTTTACCCATGATAATTTTTTTGGAGTAATCACAACATCACCTGCATTTGCAGAGCCTTGGTGTGAACGTCTGAATTTATCTTTAAGTGCTTGGGCTTGTACTTCAGTTAAGTCACCCTCATCTGCATACAACACACCTCTTGCTGTTTGATTCTGTAAATATTTGACACCAGTAGTCACAGCCTCATTGTTTGTTGTTAATGTTCTCAGTCCTGCTTTTAATGGCGACTGGCCATAAAGGTGAGAACCTGTGCCATCATAATAAGGGTTGTAGTCTTTGATGTGCAATATGCTATCAGCATCAATATCATATCTGCCTTTGTAATCAAGTCTGTAAGCCTTTACAGGGTTCATAATGCCACCTGATACGATTTCCATAAGTTGTGAAGGCAATACATATAACTCTTTGTATTTTGTAGAATTGCCACCAGTTTCAGGGCCAATGCCATAAATGTATCTATTGCCTGTGAGTTTACCAAATGCAACGATTTCTGTTAGCCATGAATTGTATGACTGGGCAGGGTTTGGTCTTTCTAATAACTCATGAAGTTCGGTATCTTGTAACTCTACCAATGCAGACTTTCTTAACTGCTCTGCTTTTAACAATGTATTGGTATCAAGGCCAGATGATGTGATTGACTTGTATCTTTTTAAATCATTATTAGATTTCTTTTCATATATCATAAATGGTATGGTCGTACAAGCCTTTGTTATAATGTTTATGATTGAATAAACTGTTGCATTACGTCTGTAACCATGATTTATATAAGTGTCGTCATTCTCTTTCGCAAAAACAATGTTGTTGCCTATGTAATTAAAAACAGCCCTGTTGTATGCCTCGGCTGTTCTTTGTAAGTTTTTGTTGGTAAATAGATTTTTAAACCTGTCGTAAAAAGTCGCCATTAAATTTTAATATTATTTTATGTAAAAATACAAAATAAACATTTGTCATTATATGACATAAAATTCTGTTCTGTTTTTATATCTAGAATAAACACCATATCTAAGGCTATCGCAAAAGTGGTCAGCCTGATTTGGCTTTGGTTTGTTTATAAGTGTGCCATCTTTTAACTCATCCCACGAATAACTGTAATATTCCTTAATTGCATTTTTTGATTCTTTTGATAAGATTACCTGGTACTCTTTAAGTAGCGATATACCGGCAGATATTGACCCAGGGCCTTTGATTGCAGGTTTAGCAGTCAGACCCCATCTTCTTAGTTCTTCAATGCTTTTAGGCTCAGCAGAATCACAATATATAATTCTGTCTTGCAAATTGTTTTGTTTAATAAATTTTGCAATATCACCATTAGTCATTCCTGTTTTATACAACAACTCATGCACATATATTTTATCCTTGATTTTAGCAAACTCTAAGATGCAACAAGGGTCAATGGTATAACCAAAGTCACAGGCCAAATACATATCGTCAAACTCTGGAAACTCATCCCTTGACACAAATTGCCAGTTGTTGAATATTTGTTTATTGCTTATCATTGCCCTTTGGCCTTCACCATATACTCGCCAAAGGTCAGGGTTTCTAACTTTCATTGATTCAATCTGTTGGACTACTGATGGTTCCAAGAAATGATTGTCTTTGTAGGTCGAATGAAAAACGTCAACACCACCTGGCATATCTTTGTCATCCATGATGTCATATATGAAATGCACCGGCTCTGATGGATTAAAACAACATAAGATGTGGTCTGTGGTTCTCATTATGATTTGATTGAACTCATCATATCCACACTCATCAATCTCACAGAAATAGCAGATGTCTCGTTTTGAACCTTTAATTTTTTGTGCATCATCTAATGAAAAGAACTCCACTTTGTGTTTGTTGAACTTAAATATGTTTTCTGTTTTATTAAACACACCTCTGTCGTAGATTCCAAGTTTCTGACTTACTTGTATAAAGTCTCTGAGCACAGACCTTTTGAGACTAGGAAGTGTCGCCCTTACAATGGATATTGTTAGTGGTGTGGGTGTGGTTGTAATTAGATACAAGATATATTGAACCAGGCCGATTGTTTTACCTGACCTTGAGCCACCAACAAATATTTTAAATCTTGCCTTGGATTCTAGGGCCTCGTAAAACTGTCTGTTGCAATATTCTTTTATTGTTTGTTTGCCGGAGTCCACTCAATAAGTTTTGATTCAACAGAACCTTCAACAGCCAATTCAGACCTTTCTACATAGCCTCTAGCCTTACCCTTTGTTTTCATGTAAAATAATATTGCAGGGACATTTAGGTCGTCAATCAGTTCATGCAGTTTGAGTTCCACATGGTCGAGTGTGACGTTTTGTAATTCATCAATGGCCTCTTTGTATCTCTTGTCTTTTTTCATCCAGTCATAATGTGTCTTGCGAGATATACCTACGACATCTGATGCCCTTGAAACAATGCATAAATTCTGTTCCATTGCAGTTATCATCTGTCTTTTTTTATATGTTACATTTTGTTTAGTCATGTTGCAAAAATAACAAAAAAAAACCCCCTACAATTGGGGGGGGGTTAATTATTAAATTATGGTAATTTCCATAATAGCCTTTTTAGTTTGTCTTTTCTCAAGTGTAACATATCCCATTTTTTTTCTAATTGTGGATGTTCTTTTATTACAAGCCTGAAGACTTTATCTGTCATAATCAAACTACCATCTAAAAGTCTAATATCAGTAATTCTGCCATTAATAATTCTAATCAGTTTTTGAATTTGCTCTTTTTGTTGAAATTTATTTTTTTTTGTTTCCATATTTTTTGTTTTTAAAATATTAATAATTATAATAAAGATATTGCTCTATGTCATCTATCAATTTTAACATATTATCTGTTCTAAAAGAAGATACAGTGTATATATTTTGTTCTTTAACAACTCTAAGCAGTTTTTCTAATTCTTGTTTATTAAGGTTTATATTATTCATGTTTTTTAGTTTTTAATTACACTGCTAATTTAAAACATTTTTTTAATATACCAAACTTTTTTAAAGTTTTTTTTTAATTTTTTTTATTTACCTCATATAAATGCAAGTATAAATCCCATATTTTTTCTGATGCTATCGACTGATTTTTGTAGGTTTTAGGTGATTTTGTGATTTTACCATTGTCGTTTACTTCAATAAAACATTCTTTTCTGTTTCGCATTGCTACAATATAAATTTTAATTCCTTGTTCTAAACACCAAGACTGTGCATCAAAATATTTATTTCCCATCTTGTAAAATTGCCAGACCTAGTGTTATATAATTAATTAAATCAGCATATCTTGACTCAATAGGTTCTGACATTTTTGTTTTACTGTTTTGTGCATGAGTCATGATTGATTGCGTATGTTTATGAAAAAACACAGCCCAAACTTCAATAGGGGTTATTTTAAGGGCCTCTGCTGTTGTTTTAAAGTTATTTAGTATATCAGCATTGTTGTTGGTATATTCAGGCTGTTTCTCATTCATTATTGATTCAGATAATTTTAATAAGTCACTTCTTAGTCTTTTGTATTTATTTTTAGTCATAATTCTAATTCTGTTTGGTTTACATTTTGTTTTCTTTTTATACCCATCACAGTATCTAATATCGTTTTTCCTGCTTCATAATCAACAAGGTTTCGAGCTATTTTGTTTATTGGTTGTTTACCTTTGTATTGTCTAAAGTTGTAGTCATGAAATTTACACAAACCATCTACTTCATTTTTACCTGAAGATAAAGGAAATCTTCTATCTCCTAAATCATTTGGCAAATTAAAATTGGTCCAATATAAATGCCTACCTCTTTTTTTAGGATTAAGTAAGGGTTGATAATAAGGTATGACATTCTCTACAACATATTTACCATTAAAATGATAATCTAATAGCAGTATTTCTTGATACAATGACATATCAGGATATACAGGATTTTTACCATTTGCACCGATACCCCAGTATCTAGCTCTGCTATGAGTAGGACAAGGAGGTGATGACCAAATAAAATCAAAGTCTTTATAATGGTCTAATAAGTATTTATGAGCATCTGCAACTATTACTTTATCATTTGGGAATCTTTTTTGGTATAATTTAGCAAGTTCTTCATCCCATTCAACAGCAGTTATTTCGTGTTCATCACCCCATTTGTATCGGTTGCCACCCAAACAAGCATAAAGATTTAATATTCTCATTATTAAAAGGGTATATTGTTTTTAATTGCAGGTCTTATTTTAGTTTGCACAACATTTTTATACACACCACCAGAATGGAAGTCTGGGGCTAATGTAAATGTTCCTAATTGACCATTCTCTTTACGTTTGACCTTTTGGATGTGTATTTTTACAAGGTCTGACCCAAATTCTGTTTTTTCACCAATCACCCTTTCACAAACTAGACCATTGAATGTTTTATTGAAAAAGTCAGCAGAACCAGATATTTTATACAAATCTACCTTTTGAAACTGACCATTCTCAGATTCTATTTTCTTTGGGTGTGCCACTAAAAAAAGATGTGTGTTTGTCTGTTGCACAAATTGTGTAAGTAGTGATAATTTATGCCCAATATACCCATAGTCTCGTTGAGTCGTGTGGTCAAGCATATTCCATGGGTCAATGACACAAATGTTAATTCCTCTTTGAAAAACCAACTGCCTAAACTCTTTAAGGATTGATTCAAGAGTTAAGTTTTTTAAATCTATTTTCACCCAATAAAAATGTTCTGAAATAAAATCTTTGGTAGCATTAAGCATATCATTGTCACAATTTTTGCCATTTAGTTTGTTGGCTATACGTTTGATATGGCCCTCGTATGGAAAAGACTCCGGGGCAAATATTGCACATCTAAAGTTGTGCTTTTCTGCTAGATTGCACATCAACTGGTCTAAGAAATCTGACTTGCCATGATTCGGTATGCCAGTAAGTACAGTCCACTGTGCTAGTGATAGATTGAACAATTCACCACACTCAAACCCAATATCATAAGTTTTTATGCCCTTTTGGTTATAGTTAAGAACATCATCCCAAATGTCATTTATATTCACAATACCATCCAAAGGAAAGTTTTTAGGCGATTTAATGAGTTCTAACAATGTTTCTTTGTCTTTTGATACCAATACATCATTTGCATCTTTACAGTCCTTAAAATCGACATATTTGCATTTATACGCACCAAATCGCCTTGCTAGTTCATTTCTAAGTGCCAAACCAGCATCGTCATTGTCTGTGCAAATAATGATTGTTTTTTTATTTAAAAAATATTTATAGCAATTATCTAAGTAATCAAGTTTTGTGTTTCCTTTACTCGCACCATTTGGAACAGAACAAACATTGAAAAAACCACACTGATACAGTGTCAATGCATCAATTTCACCTTCAACAATATAACAAGTGTCAGATGATTTTATAAAATCCAATCCATAAAAGATTAGTTCTGCCCCTTTTGATAATTTAAAATTTTTATCTCTATCCCTGTATTTAACATTGATAAGTTTATTATCACGATAATAATTAAAATTGATTGACTTTTTTCTTTGTTCTATTTGTGGGAAATAAGTGATTGACTCTGTTATTTTCCAAGCAGTCAAGGTTGTGGCATTGATTTTTCTGCTTTTGAACCACTTGATAATGGGGTCTGACAGTTTGTTTTTGTTTTCTTTTGGCAAAATCCATTCAGATTTGTTTTTAAATTTTATTGACCCTTTATAACCACAGTGATGACAATTATACAATCCTTTGTCGATGTCAACACTCAAACTTGGGTCATTTTTCTTTTTTCTTTTATGGTGACATTTTGGGCACTTGGTTTTTATTTGGCCTGATGTTTTGCCCTTCAGGTCAATATTTAGTTCAGTAAAATTCATTGTTTAAAATTTAAGTTTATCTATTTTCCATTTATTGCCTAATTTATTTAAAAAATCTTTGAGATTGTCATTATGGTCAATCCATTTTTTATTATGATAAACCTTCTCCACTCTGCATAAGTGCATGGGTATGTCATCATAATTCATAAAATTATGCACGACTTTTATTGTAATAGCCTGTTGTGTATGCCATGAATCAGTCAGTCTTTCTAACAGCAGTCTCTGACCTGTTGGTATTTCATTGCCTATTTTTTTTAATTCGATAAATATGATAGCCTGATTGTTATATTCCAAGACAGCATCAATGTCACTAGGATGCATTTTGCCATTTTGTAAACCACTGAAATCAATGGTTTGTTTAATCCTGTTTGAGTCCCTAATTAGTTTCGACATAATCCATAATCTCTTTAATTTCTTTTTCTGTCAAAACTCTTTCTAAATTATAAGACATCAAAGTTGTGTTGTTTGCCACAGCACCCAAACACTTTTTGTTGTTGTCATCATAAACAAAATATCGTTCCAAGTTTTTAATCTTGTAATAAGAATCAGGTCTTTTTGATTTGCATAACTCATTGAAAAAATCAATATACTTTATGCCATCTTTATTTTTTTTTCTAATTTTTAAAATCGTCAAAAAATTGGCTGACCAGAAATTGTCTGACCTGATTTTTTTTATGATGATATACAGTTCTTTTAATGTGTATTTGTCAATCGTTATGGCTTTATAAATACAGTCAATCCATTGAGTTTTTTCTTGCTCACTTGCTGGCCAATATTTTTTTGGAAACAGTGCCATGAAGTGTTTCATGTTTTTATGTATTTCTAAAAATAAATTTTCATTTTTAAATTTGCCACTATTATTATTATTATTTATATTATTATTAATATTACTACTATTAGTATAATTATTAGTATTACTAATAATATTATTAAGGGATTTTGACCGGGTTAAATTTACCGGGTTCGGTTTTTTTAACATGGTTGGATTGGTAATGTAATAATTATATCCCCCAAATCTTCCGGCATTTCTAATCGGTATTTTTGATAAAAATTTATTTTGTTCCAATTCTTTGATTTGTTTCCTTATTGTATGATTTGACACATTAAATGTTTTTTTGATTACTTCAAAAGTAATTGGCACATTGGCTTTTTGTGTAAACATCCAACAATAGAAACCCACTGACGACAAAGACAAATTGTGACCAAATACTTCTTTTGGCACAACAATCTGATTGTCAAAACTAGGTGGTTTATAAATTTTCGTCATCCAATAAAACAGTTATATTGTCACAAAAAATTCTAAAATCATTATACAATTTTAAAAACGTCTCAAAAGTAATATGCCCATCTTCATATATTTCAAAAAGTTTTTCTACCAACAATTCCAATTCAGTTTGTGTTGAAGGCCCAATATATTTGAAATCCATATCCAAACTAGAATTTGAAGTCCAACGCACTCTTTGTGTTTTTTCATTCCAATAAATATCTCTATTCAAGTGCATCAGAAAAATAATTATCAATTTTGGTTTTGCAATCATCTAAGTCTTTTGACCACGTAGCATACCAACCACAATCTTTTAGTTTACTCAGCCATTTTTTTTGATTCTCTGTTGGCTTATTATAACCTGATTTCAACTCCAAGGCAAACCCATTGTATTGGGCTGATGGTGTGAATATCATGACATCTGGAACACCTGGTTTAGTGCCTAACATTTTTATTTTATACTGTTCAAAGGGTGTTCTTTTGCCTTCATTCGGTATGTGGGTGACAATGGCATTTGGGTACTTTAAATCAATATAATTCATCAATTCATTTTGCATTTTATCTTCATTGCCTAGATAATTGTAATAATGATTTTTTGCTTTCATAAACCTTATACCCTGTGTTTTGCTCAATAAAGTTTTTTTCAGAATTTGATAATTCGACCTCTGAATAAAAACCCTTGTCAAACAAAATTAAGGTTTTTTCAATTCCACACGAACTAAACAAATAAAATTTTGTATGCGATGAAAAAGATTGACAGATGCCATAATCTGTGTTTATGGTAGTTGTCTTGTTAAACTCTTTTATCACACTGTCAACATATCGTTTATTTATATTTAGAAACGTACTAATTTTAGTTTTGCTGTTGTATTTGCCTGTTAAATACAATCTAATTATTTTTTCTTTTTGTGTCATATTAATTTTATTTCATTGTTAAAGTCGTTCCAATATTCGCCTGGACATACACCGGTTTCTTTATAAAAAGACCACCTGTCAAAAGCCTCTTGCCATTGCCACCTTCCTAAGTCAATGTGTTTTTGTGTCAAGCCAAATATTTCAACTTTTGGATTTTTGTCTTTTGATATACCAATAAACCGAAAGTTTTCTGCTGGTATGGACAAAAAATCAGAGTAAAAGACAGCCTGTAAAAACCACTTCATATTTTTTGCATTTTGACGAAAATCATTGGCCCATATGCTTCGACAACTTTTTAAATCACAAATAAAATCTTTTGTAAAAATATCAGGCCGACATCTTACATCAATGCCATTGATTTGACCATAAAATGATTTTTCTATTTCAGCATCTTTTAACAAGTCAACTGCTTTTTTATTACTAGCAAAAGCATCCCTTGCTTTTTGCACCAATTCATAATTTGTTTCAGAAATGATGGTTTTGTTTTCAGCATTTTTTATATGTTCCTGTTTTTCTTCTTTACCTGCTTTTGTTCTTAAATTTAAGTCTGGCATTATATAAATTTCATCTGAAAATTTTTCTGGCTCTAATATTATTGTGTGTATCGCTGTGCCTATTGCTAAAGCCTCTGTTTCTTGCCACTCTTTGTTTAGATATGCAGATGGACTGGTTTTTGATATTTCTTTAAGCCCTGATGCTGATATTGATTCATTAGAATGATAATCTGCATTGCTATCATAACAAGAATTAGAGATTGTAATATTAAATTTTTTCATCAAGTACTTTGTTTTTTGCTTTCAATAATCTTATTATTATTTCCTTATCTTCTAGTTCTTTTGTCTTTTTCTTTAATTGTTTTCTTAAATATTTGACCATGTAATACAATTCTCTCTCTCTGTCTTGTTGAGCAGATGAAATTTGTTTTGTAGTTCTTTTGATATTTAGTGACATAATAAAAAAAAAGGCACAGTGATTATCTGTGCCTTATATATTAAGTTAAAAGGGTAAGTCGTCAGTTTCGTTAACTTTTGTGACTTTTTCGTCTGGCTTAAAATCATTGATAGTTACAGAAACATTTTTCCCAAACTGGTCTGTTTCTCTTTTATCATTAACTGTGAGATTAATTAAGTTTTTACCATTATACTTGTAAATGTATGGTTTTAAATCATCCAATTTTAAAGTAATATTTCTAAATGCACCATATTGGCCATTGATGATTTTGCCACTTCCGACATAAATCTTTTGATTGTTTGTATTTATTTCACTCATTTTTATATATTAAATTTATCTTTGATTTTTCGCAACTGTTCTGGTGTTGCATCCCATTTTTTTAATACTGTTTTTGCTTGAGTTTTTGTGCCTTCCAAAACTGCATTGAATTGGTAATCTGTTAACATTGTTTTTGATTGATTATTAATTGCATTTGTAACTTCTTCGGCAGACGAAACTGACGTATCTAAACCAATACCAAAATTCGCTAAAGCACGACCACATGCAGATGTTTCACAATTCTCAACATACGATGTTTTATTAATAAATGTTGAGTTTTTAAATTCTTCAGCGATACCGGATGATACAATTCTTTCTGATTCATCCGATATTGTTGCTTTAATCAATATGGAATTTTCAGTCTTTTCAATAACCTCTGTATTCAATGAGAACAAGGGGTATTTTTTTCTAAAATATTTTAGTCTTTCATTGACTGGGACATATTCTTTACCCTTAATGTTTATAGTTTCTAATTTCATTATTTTAATTTTCTAATAGTTCTAGTGGCAGAATAAAACCTTTTTCTTTTAAGGTTTTTATTTCTTTCACCTGTAATGTAGAGGGTTCTAATAATCGTGAATTTAGTGTTGGTCTTGACATTTCTAGTAATTTACAAATGTCACCTCTATTTAGACCAAGACGTTTCATTTCATGCCCAAAATATATTTTGAAGGCACTGTAATTCGCTTCTTGCATAATTATAATTTTTTACAATATTACAATTATTTTTTAAAAAACAAATACTTTTTAAAAAAAATTTTAATCTTCTTTGATTGTCAAGGTGTTGGTTTTGTCGTTGTCTTGGTTTGGTAATCTAAATTTTAATTTGTAACGATTTGATTTTACACTGTAAGTCATTTGGTCAATTATACCCGATACTGGTGCAAATTGTGATGCCTGTGTGTTGAAGTTGACAAACACTTTGCTTTCAAATCCAACTGGGTCGCCATCACTTTTTCTGTTCCTAAATGTGCCTTCAAAACTAGTAACTTTTGAACGATTGTCATTTAAAATTTGTTGTGAGGTTATTTCATTAAGTTGTTTGTATGTGCTTGGGTTGTTATCTCTTGGCCTAAAATAAGCCTTTGCTGTATTATGACCAGTATAATCAAAATCAAAATTAATTTTGCCTGTAAACGAATCAGACACCTCACGATTATAAACAATATTATTTTGGCTTGAAGGTTCAAAAGCAAAATACACATCGTCAAAATAAATCCCATTAAAACCATCTTCAATGTTGCTTGATAATTTAGACATTTGTAAAATCATTGTTGTGTTAGTATTTGAATCGTTGTTGTCAGAGGCATCGTCAACTGGTATGTTACTGACTTCATGTGTAATCCATTTATTGATGTCATCTTTGAAAAAAGTAAGTTGATTATTGACTGTGGCATTTTTGACATAAGTATTGTCTGATTCTCTATAAAAATAAGTGTGAGAACCAACTGTAAATTTAAATTGGTAACTAATTATAAATTTTAAGTCAGTACCAAAAACATTGGATTGATTTTGTGGGTCATCAGCATCAATAGAAAAATCATCGGCCACATCCAAATACAAAGAAAATCTTAATTTATTAGGCATAACATTGTTAGAGACTGCTTGATGCAAATTGATTGAGTTTTCAAAATATGTTCCTGTAATACTGTTTGCCTGATTATAAGAGGTTGCTGATGCTTTTACTGATTTATTTCCGGTTTTGACTATTGAGTTTGTGCCCATTGTAACTGTTGTAGATGCATCGTTTGTCAAAGTATATCCAAACCCATTTGTAAACTCAAAACTGTTATTTGGTGAAAAAATTATTCTGTTCTCGTTCTCAGTGTTCATTTTAAGATTTACTGTTTTAACAGGTTTGTCTTGTATCTTTACTAAATCACTGCCAATGTTTTGCAAATCTGTTTCTACTAGATATAATATGTTTGTCAATACAACACCAGAAAAAACACCTTGTTCTGAAAATGTTATGAATTGTATTTGCTCAACATCACTGGTCTCTAAGGCCTGTTGTTGTGTGGCTCTGATGTTTGCTGGTATTGTGCCACCAGATGCACTTGTTGCGATTGCATCTTTTTCTGCTTGAGCAGAATAACTTGAATTTGATATGATATACCAACGATTTCTTGATTGAAATATTCTTGCATTTATTGATTTCAATATATTTTCTAATTGTTTTTTTGCATCATTGAACAATTCGCCTGGCTTGTATAAATTTTCAACATCAGGGAAAACATGCTCTAATGCTCTGTATGATGGCAATGTTCCCGACTCTGTTTGTGTCACATTACTGATGTCACTTGCCCCACTGATTTTAAGTGTTGGTTTTACAACATTGTTAATCACTGAAGTTGCCCCTGAGCTAATTTGTGTTGAGACTTCTCTGTCTGTTGTATAATCAATGTATTTAGCATTTATTGTATTTGAATCATTGTTTACAATCGTGAAATTTGCACCAGCAAAACTAATATCATTTGAATAATAAATGGGAAATGAAAGACCTGTATTTTGCAAGATAGTGTAAACATAATAGAAAATGTTTTGTGCATCGCTGACTGCATCAGTTGTTGGCAAGGCCATGTCGTAAGCATCTAAAAGACCAAGGCCATCAAATGCCTTTAGTTTGATTTCAAAAGGTTGTGTTTTGACGACTTGTTGGTAATTGTCATTGACAATAAATCCTGACCAGTAAGGCTGTTCAACAACACTTGTCTCATTCCAATTAAAATCAGCATCATTCCAATTAATTTGTGTTGTGTTCCAAATTGCAGTTCCAGCATTTGCATACTGATAAAAAACTTTTACCAAATATTCTCTTTCATCGCCATCAAAAAACTCGTCATAATTTACTGTTGGTGTTTCTATAAGGGTGATGTCGCAAGATGAACCAATAATAGGTGAATATTGGTCATCGTTTGCAGTCCATTTTATAACTACTGGTTCACCACTTCCAACCATTGAAATGACTGAGCCAGAATAATTTTTTTTTAATATTTCTAATTTTTTTGGGACTCCAGACTCGTCACTGAAGTTTAGTCTATATTTTAAACCATAACTCATTTTATACTAGTCGAGTTCTGTCTGAATTTGCTCTTTGTAAAACAAGAACCAAATCTTGACCATTTATTGAAAATTGACCACCAACTTCTACTTTTTGGCTTCTTGGTTGAATCATGCTTTGCAATCTATCAAGTGGTGCAACAATTTCTGGGTTGCCTCTATTTGTGCCAATACCCTCACCAATCATTCCTAAGGTTGCACCAGTTACCATCCCACCTTTTGCGAATTTTGGTATTGATGCAAAAGCAGACATAACCCCAGAAACAGCAGTTGCAATAAATGCTGGAGTTGTAAATATAGCACCGGGCCCAGTAGCAGTTCCGGATGCCGTTGCACCAGCTATTGCATTCGCAATGGACTGACTTAATAGCATTGAAATTAATTTTGTTATTGTTCCGGCTAAATTTTTGGCAAATCCTTCAAAACCACTATCAGCCAATCCTAGCGAGTTTACAAGATTGTTACCCATTTGACCAAAAGCATTTGCAGTCTCAGTGCCTACAATATCAGCGACCTGTGCAAGTTGCATCATTTTAAGTTTCATATGGTCTATTCTTGGCCCAAGCATATCATCAGCAGTAAATATACTTTGTGTCAATCCAGCCAAAGGGTCACCAGCAACAGGTGCAAGACCTGGCATTGTTGATGTCACAGGTGTTATTGGTGTTATTGGTGTTCTAGTTGTTTCTGTCTCGGGCTCTAATTCTAACTGTTGCTCTTCTTTTCTTGTTTTTATTAATTGTTGTAAAACGTCAATTTGATTTTGTATTTCTAAATTTTCATCTTTTAGGTCTCTGGCCATAGTGCCCTTTTTCCTGCCAGACTTTACTTTCGCAAGTTCTTCTTCAGCAATTCTATTTTCTTTTAATTTGTCTGCAAGTTCTTGTAATTTTTTCTGTGCATCTTCAGTTGATATGTTTTCTATGCTTTTTTGGAACTCATCAAGCCTTATAGCACTAGCACTTTTTAAGTTTTTAAGTGCCAATACAACACCTGCAATCGCAGTGGCCACCAAAACAAATGGATTTGCTCTCATGGCTGTTGTTAGTGCAATAAAAGCAGTTCTTGCTAATTTTGCCACCCTTATTGCCCCAGAGATACCCATTGCTAATTTACCAATCACAATAAGCAATGGCCCAGCCACAGCAGTCAGGCCTGTAAAAACAACCAAAACTCTTTGTGTTGAAGGCTCTAAATCTTTAAATTTTTTAACCAAATCACCAATAAAAGCAGATATTTTTGGTATGTTTTCCGATAAATTAAAAGCCTCTGCTATTGCTTGACCAAACTCTGCAAATGCAATATTCACATTATCTCTAAGTGTTGATAAAAGACCACCTAAAGTTTGACTTAAAATTTTTGTGCCACCAGCAAACTCACCACTGCCTGTTGTAGCATTTTTAAATGCTGTTTCTAATATATCAAATGTGATTTTCCCTTCAGATGCCAAGTTCATAATTTCACCCTCAGCAACTCCTATTTCTTGAGCTAATATTTTAATGACTGGAACACCATTGTTTATAAACTGTCTTAGGTCTCTTGTTAACAATCGACCTTCAGCAGATGCTTGACCAAATGCAATAGCAATGCCATTTAAATCACCACCTGTAATTCCTGCAATATCACCCAGTCTTTTTACGTTTTGAAAGGCACTTTCTGCATTTAGACCAAAGCCCATAAGTGTATTGTTGACACGAACTAAATCTGCCAGTTGAAATGGAGTTTCTGCTGAAAATGCAACAAGTCTTTCAAAAGCCTTTGCACCTTCCTCAGCAGAGCCGGTCAATACATTTAATGTAGTTTGTAACTTTTCAAATTTTATGGCTTGATTAAAAGCAACAGTACCGGCCAGAGTTATTGGAAGTGTTAAATTCATTGACAATGTTTTGCCAATTTTAGTTGCACTTTTACCGAAAGAACTCAAACGACTTTGGGCCTTCATCATTGCCCTGTCAAATCCTTTAACGTCTGCTAATATATCAACCCTTAATTTACTTTCAGCCATGGTGAGATTTTATGTAAATTTACAAAATTAAAGTTTGTTTATGGGCATCCACTTTGCTCGGCTTAGTTTTTCTTCCAATTCTTTTACTTTTGCAAGGTCGCCTTTAGGCTCTAATGATTTTTTTCTTTTGATTTTATCAATCGGCAATTCAATGACATCTTTGGGTTTTATCATCTGTGCCCTTTTTGTGCAATTCACATTATGTATCATGCTGACCAGTAGCCTGGTTCTTTCCCATTCTTTGTTTTCTTTAGTTTGATAAGCCTCAGACATTAATGCATTTTCAGCCCATGTATTTCGCCAAAACACATCAGGCACAATACCAACACGACCAATGAAATAATCAATTAGTGTGTCAAATGTAATTACTATGTCTTTGTCTGATTTTTTTTTTCTGGCTGTCTTAATTCATTGTCTAAATCAACACCAAGAATTTTTGATTGTGTCATGGCATTTATTACTTCAGTGATTGCATCAGGCGATAAATCACTCAACCACATACCGACTTTATATTCATTGTAATCAACAGGAATGTTGTTTTCGGCATCGTATGCAATCAGTCCAGAATATATTAAAGACCTTAATTGTTTTATTGTAAAACCTTGCTGAAATAAATCGCCAATCTCGTCAATACCGACACCCAACTGGTCTGTGAACTCAGCCCAGAAATTCATGCTAAAATGTAGGGTGCGTTTTTTGTCGCCTATGTCTATTGTGACATAGCCTCTTTTTTTGTTTTTAGCCATTAATGTTTTTAAGCATTAGTTGATTTGCTGATTGTGCCAGTCAATGTCAATGTTCCTGAGAATGTTGCAGGTGATTCCATTTCAGCACTGTGCTCTAAAGATGAAATTATACAACTCGCAGAATACACAGCATCACCAGACACAGTTGTTCCAAAAACAGCAGTCACAGTATTTCTTGCTAAGAAAGCATCAGTCAATGTGATAATGCTTGTTGAATCATCATACTTAATAAGACCTTCAAAACTTATTTCACCTGACATCACACCTGGTATAAATTCAGAAAACCCTGATGAGTCTTTTGAGGTTGCCTCTGGTGTGTCAGCAGATAAACTTAGTGAACATGATGTTGTGTGACCAATAATGCCATTGTTATATTTTAGCACTAAAATTGTTCCATTAAAAATTCCAGTTGTAGCCATTCGATTAAAAATTTATTACTGTAAATATACGAATAAAATATTTACTTATTTTTTCTTAGGCTCTGCTGATTTTTCTGATTCTTTGTCTTGTGCCTCTTGCATTACTTTACTTATGGCCTGAGCAATCGGTGTGTGTTTTATGGGTAATTCGTTAAGCAAACTAACGATTTGATTGATTTGTTCTTGTGATAATTGCATAATTAAATTTTTTCTAAAATTAAAAATTATATTTTATTTTTCTTCATAATTTCAAAAAAAATTATTTGTTGCAGATAGTGTTCTGATAAACCACAATTTAAAAGCCATTGAATATAATTTTCTTTTGTGATGTCTTCTCTTTGAATAAAACTGTCTGGATTGGGTTTTTTTAAATCTACATTTCCGGGCACAACAAAAGAATTTCCTGTTTCAGAATCTATACCTGTGTATTTGTACTCAATGTTTTTAATAACATAATACAGATTACCTTCTTTAAGGACATAATTCACTTTCACTATATCCCAAGTGTAATCAATATTCATTTTACCATTCAGGTATTAACATGATGTCTTTTGGGTTTTTTTTGTCTTCAATGACAGCCTTGATAGACTCTTTCATTTTTGCAACGTCAAGTTTTGCTTCAAGCCAACCAATAATATCTTCTTTTTTAATTTTATCATATTCAATAAAAGAATCTGCATTATATTCAAAATGTTCTGAGCCAATCATGTCAGAACTGTGGTTGCCATCTTCTCCCCAATATTTCCAATGAACAGCATAAATCACATTAGATTTGCTATCGTGTGAAATTTTTGCGTCAAAGCCATTGATATGCCAATCGTATTTTATAGCCATAATTTTAAGATTTTATTATTACAAATTTACAAAATTTAAAATAAGTATTAACCAGCAGAAACTCTTAAAAAACCACTTTCATTATACAACTGTCCTGCATTATTTGGGTCAGATGTCGGTAAATTCGACAATATTACCTTTTGCGTTAATATTTTTGTTGATACATCACTACCATCAAGTAGTATATAATCAGTTACCAAGCCAGAACCATTATCTGTTTGTAATCTAATATCTTTGTCATCTGTGCTATTTCTTATGATTAAATCTCCAGTACCTACTTGTTCTACATAAGAATTTGCTGAGTCGTGATATATTTGTAAATCTTGACCATTTCCAAAATCTAACTTTACACTATCATCTATTATAGTTCTTTTATGTATTCTAAGAACTGCATCAGACCCATCGAGTGTTATATATGGAGTTACACCTCCAGAGCCATCATCACCAGCCAACTCAACATCTTTGTCATTTGCATCATTTCTAATAGTAAGATTTCCTGTAAGATTTTGAATAGAACTGTTTGTACCGTCGTGTTTAATCCTTAAATCCTCCGAATTTCCAAAACTTGCTTTTACACTATCCTCAAATAAAATAGTTTTAGATGCGACCATATTTGTATTACCCCCATCGAGTCTAAAGTATTCAGTCGTACCTCCAGAACCATTATCGCTTTTAAAAATAATATCTCCATCATTTGTGTTGTTGACTATTGTAAGGTTACCTGTATCATTAGCTATAAAAGTTTCAGTTCCATCGTGTACTATGGAAAAATCATTTGCATTACCTAAAATAAGTTGTTTTGTATCTGCTAAACTAATATTTCCTGCAAAAGTTGCGTTGTTGCTAGTGTCAATCAACAAAGAAAACAGAGCATCTGTAACATTAAAAATTGCAAAACTACCATCATTGTTTATAATACTAAAATCATCATTGTTATTTGTATCTGTTAAATTAATTCTTGGATATGTACCACTTATAGTCAAGGTACTTGAATTCATTGTTATATCTCCTGCAAAAGTTGCATCTCTTGACGAATCGAAAGACAATGCTACTGCGTTATTACAATCAATATCTAATGAGTTTGTTGAGTTGTTATAAGCCATACCACCCATAGAATTATCATCAGCATCGCCAAATATTAAAAATCCTTCTGCATTGTTTTGTGATATAACTTTGATACCATTACCACCTGATGAAACACTTACTTCTAAATTACCTGTAACAGTCGCACCTGTGCTACTTGTTTCAAACTTTTTATTGCCCGAATGGTATAAATTGACACTTCCACCATCAGTAGCAATAATCATATTTGCACTATCACCAGAATTATTCACAACAAAATCAGTTGCATTTAAAATCAAATGACCAGTGCCTACATCTTTAATTCTACTGTGAGAGCCATCGTGGAAGATTTCTAAGTCCGACGAATTTCCGAGCAAAATCTTTTTACTATCTGCTAAATTTACATTACCTGCAAAGGTTGCGTTTTGTGATGAGTCTAAAGTCAAAATACTAGATACATCATTTGTGCCAAAATTAATATTGCCATTATCACGATTATATATAAATACACTTGTTCCTGATTTGCTAATTAATAAAGAGTCGTTTGTTCCTGTGCCATTGTCGGCATCAGAAAGGTATATTTGTCCTGCACCTCCAGATGCACCAACAACGTGAAGATTACCTCCTGGACTTGTTGTGTTTATGCCCACTTTACCTGCTGATGTAATTCGCATACGTTCTGTTGAGGTAGGGTAAGATGTGTTTGATACACCAAAAATCATATTATCGAAAGCGTGTAACTCTAAATCATTATTGTCTCTTGCTATGGCACAAGCACCATTTGTAAAATTAATAGCAAAACTATCATTATCTGTTCCATTTCCTGCAAGTTTTACAACCCCTGCAAAAGTTGCGTTTCCTGTGTCTCTGTCTATTGTTAATTTTGTCGATAGTGAACTTGTACCAGTATCTAATTTTACTGCGTTAGCAGAACTGTCATAATAGAAATAAGCACCATTTTGAGTTGGTGTTGAATTACTACCCTCTGACATATAAATACCATTATTGACTGCCCCTGTATTTGAATTTAAAATAATATTTGCACCAGAAGAACTTTCTATATGCAAATTTGTGTCAGGACTTGTTGTTCCTAGCCCAAGCAAACCAGATGATGTAAGTCGCATTTTTTCTGTGCCAAAACTTGTACCTGTATAAAATGCTAGATTGTTTGCATCAGCACCGATTGCTACTGAAGTATTACTTGTTGTTGAACTATCAACAAAAGACATATATGCTAATGAATCTGTTGATTCTAATATTGCCAAAAGGTTATCAGATGATTTTATGTGTAATGATGCATTAGGACTTGTTGTGTTTATGCCTACTTGGCCTGAACTGTCAATTCGTAGTCTTTCTGTATTTGATGTTCCTGTTCGTATAGCAAAAGTACCCCCACCAATACCAAAGGACATTAATTGCACACGACTTTCAGCAGAGCCATTCCAACCACTAATTGTTAAACCTGTTCCTGAAGCAGAACCTGATTGAGGTACTGATATGTGCATCAAGGTTGTACTTTCTGGACTTGTTGTACCTAACCCAAGCAAACCAGATGATGTGATAGTAAATCTTTCAGCACCATTTGTTTGGTCGTAAAATCTAAATCTACCATCTGATTCTATTGTTTGAAAAAACCTATGATGTGAGTTAGTTTGCAAATCTAATCTTGCACCACTTGTTGTGCCTAATACTTTGGCTATTGCATCAGCACCACCATTAACCAAAAGACTGTTACTTGCAGATGTTCCTGTAACAGTAACACCTGTACTTGTAGTTTCAAACTTTTTACTGTTATCGTGATATAATTCTACTGCGCCATCTTCAGATGCATCTAAAAACATTTCTCCT
>VTLG01001792.1_pt1 | contig 30849 bp, 57 predicted proteins | sample 4694571 | NCBI WGS metagenome assembly VTLG01 (sample SAMN12604809, study PRJNA352737) | marine metagenome | biome: ENVO:00000447; feature: ENVO:00000209|ENVO:00000569|ENVO:01000036; material: ENVO:00002151; isolation source: viral sequences binned using virsorter ...
TTCTTCTGTATCTGTAGGTCTTACAACCACTTCTGTAAGATTACAGAACTGATTAGGTCTTAATATAATTTCACTACAAGGATTAGTACCAAAGTCCCACTCAGCATTACGTCTACCATTTTCTCTAGCTTTATCTTGAGCAGATTTTCTGTTAAAGATACCACGTTCACCAGATTTACTTTCATATAATGCTAACCATTCTTTCATAAAGATACCTGCATCTGGTTTCTCGGTATATGCTACAGAGTTATTAGCTAATGCTCTTTCTGGATTTGTTTCCCACCATGCACCAGACTTAGCAACTCTTAATCTCTGGTCTGATAAATTAGACAAAGATATAAGAGCTGACCTACGAACACCTCCAACCACCACAACTTCACCTGTTTTACAAACTATATCGTGAGCTTCCATTGAAGATAATTTTCTACCTCTAGCACCTTTAAATTTTTCAACGGTAAAATCAAATAAATTAATTAACGGTTGAGGACCACTAGCTCGACCACCAAAAGTTTTTAATCTTGCTCCTGCAGGTCTTATTTTAGTCATATTTAATTTTGGTATTCTATTGGTATATAAAAAAGATACTAAATCTTTAAATCCTCTTGCCCATCCTTCTTTAGAATCACTAACTGAAACAACATCATCTGTTTTTTCAAACTCTCTATCTGGTATCGTAGGAAGATTATCTACGTACTGTCTTTCCACAGAGAACCCTACACCTGTACCATTCATTAAAATATATAACACTTCATCAAATGCTTTTGGATTATCAATAGGTATATAAGAACAATTATATCCTGCTATGTTCTCTCTTTCTAATGCAGGTCCTGCTGTCATTAATGCTCTCATCGAAGGCATAACAGAAAGATTAATAATATAATCTTCTATCTTTCTCCATATCTCACTATCTATTTCTACATTTAAATTTTTCTTTAAATGTATCTGCATAAAATTACTAAATCTAGATACTGTCTCAATCCATGTTTCTCTTCTACGTTCATCAGACATCCAACGTGCATATCTAGATGTATGAATAAAAGTTTGATACTCAGTAGGTAAATAATTATTCATTATGTCCATGCTCCTTTATGTGTTCAATTAGTAATTCTAAACAATGCTTTGCTTTTTCATAATCTTCTATACCATTTTTATATCGAGCTCTTGTAGTATACTTAATAACATTACCTTCTAAAAATGTAAGATTGTTTGACGTAATAAATTCGACAGGTTGAATCTTAAAATTTTTATAATGATTACCACCTACTTGTTTTTTACGACTAGCATATTCTTTTATATTTAATTTTTTAAAATCTTTATCTCGTACAGTTTCTTTTATAGCTTCATCCATGCTACCCATTATAACTCCTTTCATGATGATAGTAAAGTATTAATTCTTTTTCTTATATATTTTATTTCTTTTGACTGAATAACTTTATAAGCAAAGCTTCTTGTATATGATGGATTTAAATCTGCCATTTCACATACGTATTCAAAATTATCACACGTCACTCCTACACTACAAAAGAACCAAGCTTTAGCTCTATCTCTATTAATTACTGAGATGCTTGTTTCATTTGTGTCCTCTGGTTTTGTTGCATCAAGTAAAGCTTGTAAAATAACAGCAATAAATAATGTTCGTTCTTTACTCTCTTTACGATGTTTATCTAATTGGTCGACAGAGTATTCTTTCATTAGATTTCTTCAATTTTAATAATATCTTTATGTTTATTTCTAGTATTTTTATTACCAGGTTTTTTATAATCTATATTATATCCTTGTTTAACTTGATATAATCTAGCAGGTTGATAACCATTTTGAGTTGCAAACTCATTTAAATTTGCAACAATTATTTCTTTTTTTGGTTTATTAAAAGTTATTTTATGAGGTCCAAGAGCATTGGGATGGTCATCTCCTCTTCGTAAAGCTTCTATAGGAGGAAAAAATTTACCCCCTACATAAGCATTATAAAATAATCTTTGGTCTGTTCCTTCTATCATGGTAGTTAACACATTATATTTCATTTGATATTTCATTTCATAATATCTTAAACTTCTTTTATTTTTATATTCTCCAATAACTTCAAAGATAAAATACTTCTTTCCAATTTTTTTTATGTCCTCATTTAAATATTGAGATGAGCCAGTATAGTCTCTCCAGTTTGACTCAACCTTTTTTTTATTTCGTAAATGAAAATATTGTTTACATCCAATATAAGCTCTACTATTTTTTGTATTAGTTATGATATAAACAAAACCGAACTTATCAAAATTAGGTACAAAAGCTTTATGTGTTTTCTTCCAAACCCAATGGCTAACTACCATTCTAGTATCTCCTCAACCTCAGGAGTCTTTGCAACATGCGAAAGAAACCTGTTACCCCTTGCATACTTAAACAAACGAAGCCCCTTACCATCGTTAGCATCAGCCCAACAATCCCTTTTATGAGGACAATACACACACCCAATAGCAAGCTTACGATTCCCACTAGAACCTTCAGGGATATCTTCGTAACATTTTTCAACAGGAGGTTTACTTTTGTCAGCAAAACTTCTAATCTTTTTAACACGTTCTTTTGCATTTATCATCTCCATATCATGCAGTTTCAGTAAAGCCAAAGCTCCACTTTGTTTATCAATAGCAAGAAAAGCTCCTTCTGTTTTACCTTGTGCTGTTGCATAAGCAGAAAGCTGACCAATATAGCCAAAGGGGTCATCCTGTAACAGAGTTCCATTTTTAAATTTTTTAAATCCCATAGCTGAAGCACTCTTACAATCAACTACAACATCATCAATTAAACAATCTTGATGACCCATCACACCTTCTACATTTAACTCTTGTTGTTTGTTAGTTACTTTATGTCCTGCTAAAGTAGAAAATAAAATAAGTAAAGACTCTAAAATATGCCCATACAAAAATTTAATTCTAACTTCTGGAGGTAACTCTTCTTCTTTCTTTTTAGTATTTAATTCATACCATATTTGTCTATCTTTTTTTCCAATTAAAGACAGTCTTAAATCTGTAGATGGTTTTCTTTTCGTGTATAAAAAATCTAGTAAATGACTTTTTAATTCTTCTACAAACACATCAATATTTTTTTCTACATCTTGTTTCGATATAGGTGGTTTGTCTTTTCTAAACAAATCATATATATCTTCTACTAAAGTTTCTATAGTTTTCATAAATTAAAAAGTGGTAGCAAAAATAAATTTACTACCACCCCCTCTCACACATTATTTAGTAAATTGAATCTCATCACCTGCAACAGCATCAGTAGATGAATAACCTTCTGGAACAACATCAAAAGCTTCTGTTTCATCCGAGCTGTAAGGGATAAGGTCTACAACCTGCACAGACCTCAAGTCTGCACCGACTCCTTTTCTACCTCTGTACTCCCAATCGTAAGTAGAATACAGAACATTCACTAAACTACCATTGCCCACCATGGTGTTAGGAATTAGTTTCTTTTGTCCATCCATAAGTTCTGGTTGACGATTCTTAGAACCATCTTTTCTTCTAACCTTTCTTTTTATAGTGACAAAATCTCCTCTATCGTCTCCTTTATTCTTGACGATAAGTCCATCTTTTTTTAATACATCAATATTTTTAGCATCTAAGTTACACACATCAACAGTCCATACACCATCAGTATCGAAGGTGGTATTTGGATTAGTAATGGCACACCAATATGCTTTACCTGTTATTACACTCATAAATTTTTCTCCTTAAAAATATAATTTTATCATATAAATAATATACTTGTCAATGAGTTTCTGCCCATGTTAAACCAACATTGTACTCATTATCCAAAGGACATTTTAAATTTAAAACTTGTTCGGTAGTTTGTATAGATTCCTTTGTGATTTGACAAAATCTTTCTACATCTTCATTAGAGACTTCAAATTGATATTCGTCATGAATAGAAGCTACTAACTTTACATCTAGCTTTTCTTTACTTACCGATTTAATCATCTCTACTAACCATTGTTTACACACAACTGCTCCTGCTCCTTGTATCAAAGTATTCAAAGCTGAGTGTGTACTACGAGGATATAAAATTCTACCGTCTAAACCTTTTAGCTTTCCAGACCTGGCAGTTTGATATACCTCTTGTCTTAATTTATTTAAAGCAGGAATGCTTTTTAAGAATTTATCTATCAATGTTAGTCCTGCTTGTTTTCCTTTACCAACAATCTTACCAATCTTGTCAGCACCTGCACCATACATCAAAGCATATATAAATGTTTTAGCTTGGTCTCTACTGTCTAGCCCTGCTAATTTCATATTAAGTGTATGAATGTCTCCATTTAATAAATGATTAATATATTCTTTTGCATTTTTAGGGTCACACTTATACATGTAATGAGATAAACATCGTAACTCTAATCCACTAGCATCTGTTCCAACAAGCTTATGGGTATCAGTATTTTTAACAGTCCACACCGACCTACACTCCTCTCCAAACGGAGAATATTTAGCAGGAACTTGTTGCATATTAGGACTATTGGCAGATGTTCTTCCTGTCACCGTAGATAATGTTCTGACCTTACCTCTAACTCTCCCATCCTCTTCACAAGCTTCAATCCAAGACTTAATTTGTGCATATCTTTTTTGCAACAATAAAAATCTATTAAACATTTTAGCTTCTGGAAGTTTAATCTTCGATAAAATTGTTTCATTTAAAATAATATTTCCTTTTTCTGTTCGATGTTTGGGTTTCCAACCTTTTGATATTAAAACTTCTACTTGTTGTTGTCTACTACCAATGTTAAAATCTTTGTAATTAGTTTTAGTTTTTAATTTAATTTCTTGCTTTGGAAAAATCTCTATAGCTTTTTTCTCAATACTGTCCATCTCATCTTTAATCGTATTGAATAAAGTTAAAGCTTTTTTCATATCAAATTCAAATCCATTCTTCTGTTGTCCGTCCATAATAGTTCTAACATTATGTTCCAAAGAGATGGAATAAGCAGAAAAATCTTTCATCTTTGTTAGTAAATGTTTGTAAACTGCATGAGTCACTTCAACGTCTTGCTTACAATATTCTAACATCTCTTCCGTATACTTCTCAAAAGACTCGACTCCACCTTTATAAATCTTTAATCGTATACCCCACATTTTTAAGCTATGTCCTCCATCAATTAATGGATAGATAAGCTGAGATAAAATTAAGGTATCAATAACTTGGCTAGGTTTAATTATAGTTCCAAGAAGATTATTAAGCACAGGAGCATCGTAACTAATACCATTGTGCATAATAAACTTATCGACCTGTCTAGCCCAAGCTGAAAATCCATGCAGTCTAGGAGGAGGAAAAGTATACACTTCATTTGTATCAATATCTTTCGCAACGACACAATGAACTTGAGTAGGTTTTAATCCATCAGTTTCAATATCAAGAATTACTTTCATGCTCCTCCTTTCCACACCAACTACATGCTTCTCCTTTACCAATAAACATTTCTGTTTTTTCAACTGGACAAACATGATACCACATCCAATGACCATCATGCTTACTTAGTTTGCCTTCGTAGTTATCGTTAAATAAATTTTTTTGTGCTTTCACTATCATTCTCTTTTCTTTAAATGTTAATTGTCTTGGTTGATAAACTATTTTGTTTTTAACCATTTCTTATATCCCTCTTCCCAACTTGGTTTATCTTCTTTATCTTTGTGACCCCAATACACTAAATGAAAAGCATCACACTCTGGACAAGATAAGTTTGTAACAATAGCATGGTCTTCATCGTCTTCACAGTCATGGTCACCACCCCATATTAATTCTGTTCCACAGTTATAACATTTCATACATACCTCCTAGAATGCTTGGTCAAATGTTGAACTTAAATCGTTCGTTTGCGAATAAGGATTCTGAATCTGTTTAATCCTACCTGTTTCTTTGTTGTAAAATAAATGACAAGCAACTCCCAGAGTTCCACAATATCTGTTCTTTAATATTCTTACCTTAACTACATTAGCTAAGGAAGGGTCATCAGCTTGTTGGTCTCTCTCTAAAGCTATCACACTATCAGATAACTGAGCAATCGAAGCTGACCCTCTAAGGTGTCCAAGAGAAACTTCTCTACCATTGTTAAAGTCTCGGTCTCCAGAAGGTCTACGAAGATGAGACACTAGTAACATACCTACCTTAGTTTGCTCCACAAGTTTTCTTAACTTGGTCATTAAAATATCAATAGACTTTCTTTCATCGTCTACCTCTTGACCACTAACTAAAATAGATAGATGGTCTATAATAATCCACTTACAATCTTTGGCAGATGCAAGGTGTTCAACTCTCGAAAGTATCTCATCATTATCCATAGAACCGAAATGGTCGAAGGCAAATATTCTATTTGTATTAATTGTTTTATCTTGCCATTCTTTTAATTGCTCTGGAGAAAATTTTTCTCTAACCTCTTTAATATATAATCTTTGATTGGCACACACACTCATGATACTGTATGCAGTAGTCTTAATAGATTCCTCTAATGCTAAGACTCCAATGTTATCTTCAGTATTAATTAGTAAGTGATGCATTAGTTCTCTCATCACCGATGACTTACCCATACCTGCACCAGAAGTAAATGTAACTAACTCTTTCGTTCTCATACCGTACGTGTATTCATTTAAATCTGTCCATGGATATAAACACGTTTCAACTTCTTCTTCCTTGAATAAATCTTCTCCAAGAGAACCTAAATTAATTATCCCTGCAGGAGTATATTGTTCTGCATCCCACCATAACTTAACAAATTCTTTGCTTTTATTTTGTTTTAAATATTCCGAAGGGTCGTTTAAATTTAACGAAACAATCTTACATTTTTTTGGTGAAAAGATTTGTGCAACTTTTTCTGAAGCTTCTCTACCGTATTGGTCATTGTCAAAACAAATAACAATATTATCAAACCCATCTAAAAATTCAAACGAACTCTTAACATCTTTAACTGCTCCTTTAACACCAGACTTAATACTTACACAAGCATATTTATTACCTAACATTTGATGCACAGACATAGCATCAATCTCTCCTTCACATAAGGTTACATATTTACCACCACTCTTAAATGCTTGTTGTCCGAATAAAACTGCTTGACTAAGATTACCTGTACAACTAAATGCTTTATCCTTAACTCTCCTTATCTTCGAAGCTACGTAAGAATTATTTTCGTCATAGTATTTATATTCATGACTATAGTAATCTGTATCTAAACTTTTAACTGTTACACCATATTTCTTAACAGTTTCTCTTGTGATATTTCTTTCTCGAATCTCTTGAGAAATACCTCCAACCGTCGTAGCTACATTTGTATTGTTCTTATCAGCATGTTGATACCCACCACAACTGAAACAATACCCATGTCCATCATCATACAATGTGAAGGCATCACTTGAATCACAGAAGGGACATGCACCCTGACTTATAGCTTTAGAATTTCCCATAACTTACCTATTATAAATTAAAAATTAAAAAAAGTAAACTAATAAATAAAACGACAGGAAAAATATTATTCAACCAAATATATTTAATTTTTTTAGAAGGTTGAAAATATCTTCCTGTTGCTTTTAATCTTCGTTCTCTAGCTTTACTCATCTTTTATGTGTGAAGCATCTGGATTCTCTGCCCACATCCCTTCATTTTTTCTATATGTTTGTTCTACATTTTTGTCTTTATTTTTTATTTCAAACAATTCATCATTTAATATTTTAATTCTTGCTAGAGCATTTCTTAATTGTTCTTGCAAGTCTCTTACATTTTTTCTTAATATATCTAACTCAGTCATTTTAACTTCTCCTTCTTAATTAAACCATGCTAAATAAAACACGATTAAAAATATAAATATTATATACCCATCATACATATATAAATTACTCCTGATTTAAAAACATTCTAAAATGTTCTTTCAATAATTTAATTTTAAACTGCACAGTAGATAGTTCTGCTCCAGATGAAACTTGATAGTTTAAATCACTCAACATATTAATTCCTATCTGAATAAAATCATATCTGTCCTCTAGTAATAATCGAATCATCTGTTCTAAATGCCAAGGAGTTATCTCTATTTTTTCTTCATTCTTTGCATCATAATTTTTTAATGCTTGAGTAACATCCATCAGCAATAGAGCAGACAATTCATTCTCAGCTTCTGTCCTTGTCCACATATTTATACTCTCTTTTATTTCTGGCACTTGATAATAACACCCTTTGATATTCATCGTAGTAGTAACAATCGTCACTAGCTTCAGTATTATATTTTTGAAGCACCTTATTAATTGCTTTAATTCTTTTATCTTTCCATGTCTCAAATGTTTTCATCTAGTACCCCACGTAAGGTACGATAAAACAAATTGAATACCATATTAAAATACATACAAATATTTGTAACATTTCTTTATTAATATTAACCATTCTTTTTACCTTTCTTTGTTTTTAATTTTTCTATTATATAATCAATAGAATTATTTTTCAATATATCAAATAATTTATTTAGTACATCTACGTTTGTTGGTCTCTTTTCAAACTGTAATTCTATATGAACTTTGTATTTATTCATCTGCATCCCCAGAGATAGCACCAATTCTAAACGGTATAACATTCTGCTCTGGAGGTGTTGCATCTTTCAATAATTTAATATCTGGTTTGAAAGATACCTCTCCTTCTTTCTCGTGAAAGATGTTATGACTTGCTAGGATATCTTCTACCTCATCAACCAATGCATTAAAAATATCTTGTCCTCCTTCAGTATAACTTGTACTTGTTCCTTCTTTTTTAATATATAAATCATAGTTTTCTTTTAAATCATACTGCATTAATCTATCTGCCAAATCACAACTCAATGCTATGAATTGGTCAGCACTTAAAAAATATTCTTTCATATATTCTCCTTTAAATCTTTTTGTAGTTCTGTAAATCCTCCGACATGTTTAAAGATTTGAGGGACAGTTTTATATCCTCTCTCCTTAAATTTTTTAACACGTTCTGGAGTATCCAATAATCTTTCTTCATACTTTAAATTAAGTTCTGCCAATAACTCCTTGGCTTTATTACAATATCCACATGCTTTCTGTGTGTATATAATATATTTAATCATTTTTATTTTGCCCTTATGTTTGTTGCTTTAAATTCTATTTCTTCAATTATGTAATTAGTTTTTATACATCTTAAATTATTATCTAAAAATATTCCAAACATTTTACATATATTAATCCAAGCATTTTTATCTTCAAAATCATCTATGTATAAATATTTAATCATCTGCTAAGTCCTCCTCTCCTTCTGTAATCTCAGAGTCTGAATTACCAAATTCATTACCATGATATGTAACTATAGCAATAGCACCATCATCTAATGGAAGTTTGTGTACTGTTTCATCTTCATTTAAATCTATAAATGTTTGAACTTCATACATAGCATCATTAACTTCATCTCGTGTTAGTTTTCTATCACATTCTATAGTATACCTTCGTGTATCTCTTGACCACTCTTCAAATCCATATGTATATTTACTCATCTGCAAACTCCTTTGCTGTTTCCATTCTAAGTTTCATATTAATAACTTCTAGCAACATACTTGTAGCTACATTAGGACTAGGTGCAGTATCATATGCAAGGTCTGTTGTTTGCATCTGCATAGCCATTACCATATTAGGTACAGATACTCTGTCTTGCAACTCTTCGAACATATCAATAATATATTCTCTTGCTAAATCTATCTGACCTTCGTCATTAAGTTTTCTGACTTTCATAAAATCTCTCCTCTATGCTTTTTAAATTGTGAATATAGGAAAGAATATCAAGATGACTATATCTTGACGTACCACCTTCTCCTACCAATGCTTCAAATATTTCTTTGTATTTTTCTTTGTAATATTTGTCTTTAATTTTCATCGTCATCCTCCTCAATACCATCTTCATCTTCTTCTATACTTGTTATATAAAACTCCTCGACAGTAGGTTCAAATAATCTCTCTGCATTATCGTCGGCTTCGTACTGTCGACTCCTTAACTCTGCACTTTCTCTATCTTTTGCATTAATATCTTTACGATAGTAATACACTTTCTTAGCATAAATTGTAAACTTAGCCACGTTGCATCTCCTTTGATTCATACTTAACAAACTTTATTTTAATCCTATCGTCTGGGTCTGGGTATGGAAAGCCAAAGTGTTCCCATAACTCTGGCATCTCATCTCCATATATCCATGCCCAAGTAGGTTTCTTAGGTTTCTTTTTCAAAGCACTAGTTGGCATATCTTTTCTCCTTCAAATATCCTAATGAGTTTCCTAAATAAATACTACCAGATAGTGACGAATAAGAATAATATCTATTATCTTTTCTATCCATATACACAACAGTATTTTTATTCTTATGCTTGAGTTCCATATCACAACCTAGCATATGCCACAGTCCTTGATGCAGTTCCCAATGTTGAGTTGGTGTTAGATTACAGTCTTGTCCCATACCATTTTTCCTTTCTGGATTAACTCCATTACTTCCTCTTTGGTTGCAGAAGGTTTATGCACCTTCCAATTTCCTTCTTCGTTTGGTAAAGTCTCTACAACAAAATCACCACTCGTGTTGTGCCTAAAGATACCCATATAGAGTTCTTCTACAATCTCTACGTATTCTTTCTGAGTATACTTAGATACATCTATCTCTTGCACAAGTGTAGCAAAGTGTTGTACGTTTACTTGTTTAAATCTTTTGCTCATCTTTACTCTCCTTCCTTTGAAGTTTCTGAAGCATAAAGAAATATAAATTAGATTTCATTTCTCTTAACTCTTCTGCAATCTTCTTCAATTCATCATGCATTAATTTTATTCTTTCTTTATCTGTCATCATAGTTACTCCAATATTCATTCCATAGTTCTAAAATATAGGAGTCATCCGAAGATGTCAAGTCATAATGTTCTGCTACATATCCTTGCAGTTCTTCAAAATGCTCCAACCCCATCTCTAACCCTTCTTGTACAAGTTGAGCTAGAGTTTCTTTTTCTTCTACGTCTGGCATCACTTTTCCTTCTCCTTGTTATCAATTAATTTATCAGATAAATCTTGAAACAAACTGTGGATAATTTCTCTCTCACCTTCTGCTTCACTAATCCAAGGGATGACACTCTGATAAATATTTTGAATGTCATCGTGTGCCTTTTGGATTATGATATTTTTCTGACTCACGTCCTACACTCTTCTAGTGGCTTAGGTGTGAAGAATTTGTCTCGTTCAATTCCTAATCCCATTACACCTTTAAAAGATAATAACTCATTCAAATCTACGTAGCCAAGTTCTTCTTCGTGGATACAACATAAACCAAATGCAGTATTAGTTTTAGGATTTAATTCTGACAGATACCACGTTCCTACACCTGTCGGATTAAAAAGCTTCACTACTGCCTTAAATTTTTTAGTTCCATCTTGAGCTTCGTGATTAGAAACTAATTTTTTCTTAATTTCTTTAGTTAATATTTGCATAATTTTTCCTTTCTATCTCATTAACTCTTCGAATGATGTTTCTGTGTGGTGCTTCTTAATTGCCTTCACTACATGTTCTTCTAAACTTACTAAGCCAACACCAACAAACCCATTAACTTTGATGATTACATCAATCACGTCTTCAATATCAATCTTGTTTTCCTTTAAGAAATCATAGATTAATAACTCTTGCTCAGAGAATTTTTTTCTCCATTCATCCATCTAGTCTCACCTCCTTAAAAAATTATTGTAAATAAACTACTTCTAAACCATTAACAAAAATTTCAGAGTCTGTCAAATGAAATTCATCTGCCAGAAACTTTTTAGCTTCAGCTTTGGTTTTGAATTTTAAAACTTGCATACCATCTTCGTCCATCATGACATCATCTTCGAAGTAGTATGGATTGATTTGTGTTATTATGTACATCGGTCTTGCCTTTCATTTAAGTACACACGAGGACAAAAAAAATTTCATCCTCGTGCTATCCCACACACACGTAAGGAATTAGGTGGAGAGTAAAGGAGTCGAACCAATCTTGAGGGAGTTACAGTTCCCCCTCTAGGCACTCAAGCTATAACTCTTGAGATTGTCTTGTATTACCCTAGAAACGTGCCATGCCTACCTGCTTGAAGGGATATCACTCCGATAACTAAGTGTTGCGTCCACACACTTACTTCACCTCAGTAGACCCACATGCGACAACTCTCCATGTTGCCAAAGCACCAATCGTGCTTGTGCAAATAAAAAAAATTTACTTGCATAAACACGAGTGCAAGTGTCCTACTTTCGTAAGACACCTACGACTTCACCGTTCGTCTCAATCCAGACCTTTGCACCACACGACAACGGCTTGTCTGGACTGTACACAATCTTGCATCCTCCCTTGACCTCAATCTCGTGGAAGTATGCATTGTGCTTGTACGTCTTGCACGTAAGAGGGGGATTTCTGTCCCCACTCTTACCGTTTGCACGTATGACGTGCTGATTTACGTGTATGATTTTCTTCATACATCGACCTCCTCTCGTATTGCGAATAAGTTAAACATTGCTTCCTCTTGCCTACCCATACGTAACGGACGAACTACGGCTTGGTCACAACGGTTACAACACCTGCCATCTTTGAACGGCATGGCATCGTTTCCTCTGTCCCAGATAACGTCACCTTTGTCATTACGTACGACCTCAATTTCTTGTGTGCATATACAACATTTCATGATTATATCACCTCCTCTAGTGTTGTGAAAGATGTACGTGGGATGGCACACCTTGTGCAGTCCCTCGGAAACATCCTCGGTTACATAACGTGCAGATTTTCTTCAGCTTCTTGTGTGTCTTCGGACATAAAAACCTACCTGCTTGAGCTCCTATGCTATCGTCTCCGTAGAACATCGTCGACCACCCTTCGGCAAACAACGATTGCTTCTCCTCGTGTGTGGTCGTAGGGTCAAGTGATGCGTTGAGGTTTAAGTTTTTCACCTCGAACAAGTGGTCACGTATGACCCCTCGAAGCTGACCTTGTCTCCATGCACGAGTAGGACACCAGAACACGATGTCTGGGAATGCTTCGCATAACACCTTCACACGAAACACATCAGCAATCGAACTGAATGCTTCCCCACGTGTCATGAGTCGAATCCGTTTGGGTTTCTTACGCATACGGTCGATTTTACCCTTGAGCAATGCCAAAGCTTCGTTCTCCCAATCCACGTGTGTCCATGGGAGAGTTTGCCAGAATTGCTCGTTTTCGATATCTTTCTTACGCATGTTCGGAAACATACGGTATAACTTCACGTTGTAGCAAGTTTGCTTACAAAACGAAGTTTTGTGTATGCAAGAACCCTTCACGTGGGCATCTGGGATGTCGTCGATTGGACGGTCTAATGCCCACATGTTTATGTCCTTGCACATACGTAGAGTGAGTTTAACCACGTTAAAAACTCTCCTCGAATGCGTCTTCCTGCTCTTGCTCGTCACGATACTTGACGGCTTCGTCGTAGTTCGTGAACGTCTTGAACAGCAACGTGCCATTGACTGACCACGATTGTATCCAAGGATGCCTACCTTCGGCAAGTGCTATGTAATCGTCTACGTCTAGAGTCTCAAGATTCCATCCGTACGTATTTTCTACGATGTAAAATTCCATTGTTACCTCCTTGTGTGTGTTATGGAATGAAGCGAAATGCTTCTGAAAATCCTACGCATAGGACTTACAGAAGCACTCGTGAGGGATGTAGAGTCCCCCACGTGCTAGTGCATCTAAGCTTTGTCGAAGTCCGTTCTCTTCAACGAGTGGAACGGATTGTATCCACGTTTGTGTAAACCAAATGAACCGAAAACCCTCTTGAGGAACGGCACAAATCCGTATACGTAGTAGCTCTTGTTTTTGTCAGCATAGTGTGTGCTAGACGCAAGAACCTTGACCCCACGACCTTTGGAGTCTAGCTTCACACCTCCGACCGTACGAGTGCCACCGTTCTTGAGTGCCATCTTGTACGAGTGCTGAGAAGCCCAGACACCAGAGTGACGTGTACGTGTCTGCAAGAGATAACCCTTGGCATCCGTATACGTCCACTTCTTACGTGGGTCTAGTGATACGAGTGCAATCTCTCTTCCGAATAACGTAAGAGAAAATGCTGGTTTGATGAATGTACGTGTAAGTTTTGTCATAATAACCTCCTAATGTGTGTATGACGTTAATGAAACTTTCTTCGTGTGTACATAACAAACATCAACTTTCTTCGTGTGTGCTTGAGATTTACACTTCGAAAAAAGCTAACTCTAGAATATCAAAATCCAACAATGTTGTCAACCCCCTAAAAAACCCCAGATTTCTGGGGCTTTCAGAGAATCTCGCATGAAGACATACGTGACGACATTGTACATACGATGGGGTTTTTTTGACGACTCCCAAAGTTTTGAAAACTGTATGCACATACGATATTATCGTGTGTATATGCTAGGTTTTTCAAGGTCTTGGACGTATATACGAGATAATTTTATGACTCGTATTTGACGCATTACAGACACGTATGAGACGACTGAGAACTGCTGAGTCTCCATTTCTCGTACGTATAAGACGTACAAGGTCTCGTAAGGTATCTGTTTGCGTAGGAGACCTCGTACGTCTTGTACGTGTGTAGGGGGTACGGTAAAAATCTGTACAGCCTTGTTATATATATAAGATATAGGTGTGACATATTTACGAAATAACTCGGCACTTTCATCATTTTGCCAGTCTAGATAAAACTTTTACCTGGTCTTTTCTATATAACTAACTCTTTTTTAAAAAAAGTGCTTGCTTTTTAGTGGGGAGTAATATATAGTATAGATATATCAAAAAATATTCTTAGATATCTAAGACTATATAATAGTTAAGACTATCTTAGATTAATTATTTAGTTATTAATACTTAAAATAATACTTGTATAACTATAAATAGTTCTATATAATCTAAATAGTATGGAAGAAAACTTTAATGCCGAGACTGAAGCCCATTTAGGACTAAGAGACCGTTTATTTTCTCTTTCGAAAAAGGTTTGCAATGAAGATTTTCTTTCTTTCGTCAGGAAAATGGCACCCACTCTAGTATCTGACTGGAAAATGGGTAGACATATAGAGGTTATATCCAATAAATTAAAACAATTAGAGTCTGGAGAGATAAAACGTCTGATGGTTTTTTTACCACCACGTTCTTCCAAGTCTGTAATATGCTCAAAACTATTCCCTGCCTGGTATATGGGTAAGAATCCAGAGCATGAAATCCTAACAGTATCCCATAGTGACCAACTATCTAGTGATTTTGGTAGGTCTGTAAGGGATATAGTATCTACAGAGATATATACAAAGATATTCCCAGGAGTAACACTAAGGTCTGACGTTAGAGCTGCAGGAAAATGGAAGACCAACCTAGGTGGCACGTATTATGCTGCAGGTGTTAGAAGTCAAATAGCAGGTCGTGGAGCTCACATAGCTATTTTAGACGATGTCATGTCCGAAGAAGACTCATATTCTGAAGCAGGACGTAAATATGTAAAAGATTGGTACCCTGCAGGACTAAGAACACGTATAATGCCTAACGGTTCTATCTTAATTATTAATACTAGGTACCATTACGACGATTTATGTGGATGGTTACTAAAACAACAAGAAGAAATGTCGGAGTATGATATTCTTCCTTGGGAGGTTATCCGTATTCCTGCTTGGTTAGACGAAGACTCAGCAGAACTTTTAAAACTTCCTGTTGGTTCATCCTACTTTCCTGAATGGAAACCAAATAATTTATTAAAAATAGACGAAGAAGAAATTAAGGCATCCAACGGTTCACGATATTGGAATGCACTATATATGCAAGACCCAACTCCTGAAGAAGGAGGGCTTATAAAAAAGAATTGGCTCCAATGGTGGGAATATTCTGAACCACCACCTTGTGATTTTATTATTCAAACATACGATACTGCTTTCTCTACAAAAACAACTGCCGACTATAGTGTGATTCAAACCTGGGGTATCTTCTCAAACTACGAACAAGATGACTACGGATATGAAAGCTACCAATCAAATCTAATATTACTTGGTAATATAAGAGGACGGTTTGAATATCCAGAGCTCCGACGTTTATCACAGACACTTTACTATCAACATAGACCTGATGTTTGTATTATAGAAAAGAAAGCTTCTGGACAATCGTTGATTCAGGATTTACGTAGAAGTGGTTTACCTGTTTTAGAATATACTCCTGATAGAGATAAAGTATCTAGAGTGTACTCTGCATCTCCTATGCTTGAAGCAGGAAGAGTATGGCTACCTTCAGGTAAAAAATGGTCAGATGAATTTGTAGAAGAATTATTGCGTTTTCCAAATGCTGCTCACGATGACCAGGTAGATGCTATGGTTATGGCAATACATTATATGAAGGAGTCTTGGCACTTATCTCATCCTGAAGACCCTGAATGGGAAGAACCAAGACGACAGAAAAAACTTGCCTACTGGAGAATCTAATGCTATACTTTGTAAGTATAATCTTATATACGTTATTATTTGAATTATTTTTATATGGCAGAGAAAAAATTACCAGACATAACTCGAAGACAGTTTCTAAAAGGAGCTGCTAAAGTTGCAGGTGCTACAGCTTTACCAGGTTCAGGCTTGGCTTCGATTGGAGAAGCTGTGGAAAAACCTTTAACTATAAATCAAAAATTAGATTTAACAAAAAATGTTATGGAACAATTATCTAAATTAAAAGTAACTCCTAGACAAAATAAAATTTTATTATTTTTAGAAAATGAATACTACAGAAGAGAGTCTAACAAAAGAGCTTCATTAAAAGAAAAAGGTAAAACTTATCAATATTATTTAGACCCTGAAGTTGCAGAAGAATACCTTGGAGAGTTTGATTCGTTATTTGCCCCTGAAAATTTTAATGCGTTATTTGAAGCTGAAGGTAATGCTAGTAGAGAAATTCAAGAAGTTATTGATATAGAAAAACAAAGAATAAAACTACATGATATTATTCAAGAATATAATTTACCTTTTAATAGTCTTATAAATTATGCTGAAGATTATCAATATAGATATATTGAACCAGACAAACCAAAACTATTAGATAATTTTAATAAGATTAAAAAAAATTATTTAGAAGATTATAATAAAGTTAAATCACTACCTAATCAAGAAGTATCATTTAATGATAAAGATAATTATAAATTAAATAAAGTTGAAGAATATATTAACTCTGAAAAAGCACGAAGTTTAGAAAATAAAATTATGAAAAAATATAATTTAAATAGATACCAAGTAGATTATTTAAAACAATTTCCAAGCTCAGAACAATCTGATGCTGTATTAGGACCAAAAGTTTTAAAAGACGATTTTAACTTAACATCTTCTCAACTAGATGAACCATTATTTCAAGAGTACTTTAAATTAGAAAATAGATTCAGACCTGCAGGAGTACATGCATCAAATAATGCATTAAATAGTTTTAGTCAACAACAAAATAAAGAAAAAATGAAAATAGGAACAGATATAATTAATGACTTGACTCCATCACTTAATACAAAAAAATTAGAGAAAAATGTAAAACAAATAGCAAACAAAGAAATGGATGAAGCTGACCTTAAAAAACTTGTACATGGAACAGCAGAATTAGATAAAAATAATGTAGAACAAAAACCTAAAGCTATTGAAGGACCTAAATTATCTGATACTAAAACTATTGAAGAACCTAAATTATCCAATACTCAAACTATTGAAGGAGAAGCAAAACGTATTCCAGAACCTGAAGGTTTAGAAGTAGAAGTAGAAGATGTAGAAGAAATACAACAAAAAAATCCTGTATTAGCTCAACGAATAGTTAATCTATTAGGAAAATCAATTCGAAGGTCTCCATATGTATTTGGATTAACTCCTACAAAAATGGGAGATGCTGAACTTAACATAAAAGATAAACAGGGAAATCTAATACCTAGAAGAAAAGGTGGAACTGTAATGAGAAACTATAATAAAAATTATAACACACAAAGGACAATATAATGGCAATAGAAAAAAATCCTTTTGAATCTGAAAAAGAAAAAACAAATGTAATTGAACTTCCTCAAAATAAGGATAGTCAAGTTAGTTTTGAAATAGAACCTGATGGTGGTTTAACTGTAGATTTTGAAAGTGTAGAAGTTGAAATGCAAGCTGAACCAGAGATGGCAGAGTTCTATGGTAATATGGTAGAAAGTTTAGATGATGATACTCTAGCTGATATTTCAGCAGAAGTAAGAGATAAGTTTCAAGCAGATAAAGAATCAAGAGCTGATTGGGAATCTATGTTTGAAAGAGGATTTGATTTACTTGGTTTAAAAATACAAGATGCTGTAGAACCTTTTGAAGGTGCTTGTACTGCAGTTCATCCTTTATTAATTGAATCAGCAGTTAAATTTCAATCTAAAGCATCACAAGAATTATTTCCTCCTGCAGGTCCTGTAAAATCTCAAATACTTGGTAAGGTAACTCCTGATAAAGAAAAACAAGCTAACAGAGTTCAAGGATTTATGAACTATCAGCTTACAGAACAAATGCCAGAATACTTTGATGAGTTTGAAAGAATGCTTTTTCATTTACCATTAATAGGTTCTGCTATTAAAAAAATATATTATGATGAAACATTAAAAAGACCTGTATCAGAATTTATACCAATAGACCAATTTTATATATCTTACTTTGCAAGTAATTTAAGAAATGCAGAAAGATATACTCATGTAATTTATAAAAATCCTGTAGACATACAAAAAGATATTGCTTCAGGTGTGTATGTAGATGCTCAACTACCGATGCCTTCTAATCCTACATTAAGTAGTTTAACAGAAAAGATGGATACAATCTTAGGATTAAATCCATCCTATGATAATGACCCACAACATGTATTATTAGAACAACATACATTTTTAACAATAGAAGATGAAGATGAACCATTACCGTACATTGTAACAGTAGAACAAGAATCAGGAGTTGTATTAAGTATTAGAAGAAACTATTCTCCTGAAAGTAAAACAAAAGAAAAAAGAAATCATTTTGTACATTACAGATTTGTTCCTGGTTTTGGATTTTACGGTTTAGGTTTAATGCATTTTCTAGGTAACCTAACTATGACTGCTACTGCAGCTATGAGGTCTCTTGTAGATGCAGGACAGTTTGCGAACCTTCCTGGAGGGTTTAAAGCTAAAGGAGTTAGAATGGTTGGAGATAATGAACCAATAGCTCCTGGTGAATTTAAGGAAATTGAAGCAACTGGTGTAGACCTCTCAAAAGCTATCATACCTCTTCCATATAAAGAACCCTCCTCAACTCTATACCAGATGCTCAATTTCGTAGCTCAAGCAGGACAAAAGTTTGCTGATAGCACAGAACAAATTGTCTCCGATGCTGCTTCTTATGGACCTGTAGGAACTACTATGGCTTTATTAGAAGCTTCATCTAAATTTTTTACAGCTATACATAAACGTATTCACAAATCACAAAGAGATGAATTTAAAATTTTAGCAAGAATTGACTATGAATATTTACCTAGTGAATATCCATATGAAGTTCCTAATGAAGATAGGTCAGTTTTTAAAAGTGATTTTGATGGCAAGATAGATGTAATACCTGTAAGTGACCCTAATATTCCAAGTAATGCACATAGAATGATGTTAGCTAATATGGCATTACAAATGGCACAACAGTCACCTCCAGGTATGTTTAATATTCAAGAGTTAAATAGAACTATATTACATTCAGCTAATATGCCTAACTTAGAAAACATATTACCTCAGAAACCAGAGTCTCAACCATTAGACCCTATCTCAGATATTATAGCTGCTACTAAAGGTATTCCAGTAAAAGCATTTCCTGGACAAAACCATGATGCACATATTAAAGTAAAGACAGCTTATTTACAAGACCCTAGAAATGGAGCTAATCCTATTATGGCTAGAATAGTTCCTGTATTGCAAGCTAATATACAAGAACACTCTATATTATTATATCAAGAACAAATTAGTGGTATGACAAAAGTTGGCTTAGAACAATTAACTCCAGAGCAACAACAACAAGTTCCTAATGTTGGAGAAATAGTAATGGCTAATGCAGCTCAACAAATTTTAAATGCTAATAAAGCTATGGGTATGGTACAGTCTCCAGAACAACAAATGGTTGCTCTAGAACAAGCTAAAGTAGAATTAGAAAAAGAAAAACTTAAAGTAGATGCTGCAGTACAAAATGCAAAGATGGCTCTAGAAACAAAAGAACTAGACTTAAAAGAAAATGAACTATTAGTAGATGCTGCTTCTAAAAAAGTTAGTAATACTATGAAAGGTGAAAAAGCTCAAGCTGATAGAATTAGTAAAGAACAAATTAAATCTTTAGAGATGTTAACAAAATTAGCTATAGAAGAATCTAGAGTAAAAGCTAGTGAAGGACAAAATGCTCTACGATTATTAAATGAATTAGTTAGAGATGAAGAAAAAGATAAAACAAAAAGAGAAATAGCTTCTGCTAAATTAATGACAGATGCTATGAAGTTAGATGAACAAACAATTAAAGGAGGTAAAGATGGCATTAAGTGATAAAATAAGAAACGTACGAAACTATGGTACTTCTTATGGTGACTGGAGTGAAAAAGATATTACAGAAGGTTCTGTTGGTTTACGTCAACACAGTTCTGTTCTTAACGAGTATGATGAAAATACTTGGAAGTATCCAAATCCAGTTAAGACCACAAAAACAAATAAACAGTAATGAATATTTGGGATGAAGTAATACAAGAGTTTGTAAAAGAACAAAATAGATTAAGAGATACATTAGGTTCAGGAGGAGCTGAAGATTTTCCTCATTACAGACAAGTAGTAGGTTCTATTCAAGGAATTGAATGGTGCAGACAAAATTTAAAAAGTATAGTTAAAAAAAGAACATATCAGGAGGATGACGAATAAATGCAGCAAACAACATTAGGTGGAGCTATAAAAAATAATGATTGGATTACAGATGAAAAAGTTCAAGCTGACCCAGAAGTATTACCAGAGTTACCAGGGTTTCATATTTTAGTACGACCAATTTCAATTAAAACTCAAACTAAAGGTGGAATATTATTACCTGACTCAACAAAAGATGATATAGCTTATTTAACAACAGTTGGTAAAGTATTAGGTGTAGGAGACTTAGCATATCAAGATACCGACAAATTTCCTAAAGGACCTTGGTGTCAGGTAGGAGATTACATATGTTATGGTAAACATACTGGTACAAAGTTATTTTATAAAGGAGTAAGATTACTTATTTTATTTGATGACCAAGTTATGATGAAAGTAGAGGACCCTACACATTTAGACCCTACTTTTAATTTAACAAAATTTTCATCATAAATTTGTATAATAGATATATTATATAGTATAATTAATATAAACGTAAAATCGTTTGTCTCGTAAACAACGGAGGAAAAATGGACAAAGAGAATTGGAATAATGTAGAAGTAGAACAACCTAAAGAAGAAGAAAAGATAGAGGTTGAATTAGAAAAAGATAAAGAAGAAGAGGTAAAAGAAGAAGAGGTAAAGGAAGAAGTAAAAGAACCTGAAAATGTAGAACCACCTTCAGACGTTGAGTTAAAAAAAGAAGAACCAAAAGAACTTGAAGGTATTAAAACTGATGGAGCTCAAAAAAGAATTAAACAATTAATTAGACAAAGAAAAGAACGTGATGAGCAAATTCAACAGTTAATACAAAAGACGGAACAATTACAAAAGAATTTACAAGATAAAGAAAAAAGTTTTTCAGAAGTTAGTAAATTAAATTTAGAAGCTACAGAAAAACAATTAAAAGATAAAATAGAATTAGCTAGAACAGCTTATAAAGATGCATATGAGCAACAAGATAAAGATAAAATTTTAAAAGCTCAAGAGATGTTAAACGAAGCACAGGTTGATTTGAAAACTTTAGGAAGCACGAAGAAAGATATATCAGGTGCTCCTCCAGTTCAACCAACTCAACCAGTACAAAGACCAATACCACAACCTGACCCTAAAGCACAAGATTGGGCAGCAAAAAATACTTGGTTTGGTCCTGACAGAGTAATGACAGCAGCAGCATTAGCTGTTGATGCAGAATTAAAAGCTGAAGGATATAGCACTACTGATGATGAATTTTATGAAGAAATTGATAGAAGAATGCAAGAAAACTTTCCACATAAGTTTAAAACGAATGGAAAAGTTCCAAATGAACGTGCTGCAGGAAACACGTCACAACCTGCTCAAGTGGTTGGGAAAAGCTCACGTACTTCTCCTAACTCTAAAAAGAAAGTTAAGCTTTCACAAAACGATGTTAAGCTTGCTGAAAAATGGGGTATACCTCTTGAGAAGTATGCTCAAGAAAAACTGAAAGCTGCACAAGCTGACGGTGAGTATACAAATGTAATATAACGTGGAGATTAATATGACTAAAACAAATAATACAACAACAACACGAGTAAAATCACGTACTGAAGAAACTAGGGAAATGGAAACTAGAGAAGAAGAATATACATTTACAGAACCAAATGCATTAGAAATACCTGATGCTGTTCAAAAAAGATTTGAAGAACAGGGAATGGTACTACGTTGGATTCGAGTGGCTATGCGTGGACAAGATGATATAGCTAACGTAGGTAAAAAAACGCAAACTGGATGGAAATTTATTCTTCCTACGGAAGTTCCTGAAATGGCTTCAACCTCTTTCGTGAGAGAGGGTGGTCGATACAACGGAACAGTCTGTCGTGGGGACTTAGCTTTGGCAAAATTACCAAAGCAACGATATGTAGCTCGACAAAAATTTTATGAGAAAAAGGCAGGAGATTTAATGGATGCAGTTAACAGTCAGTTAATGAGAAACAATAACTCTCGTATGCCAATTTCTAATACTAGTAAATCAACGCAAACCGTAAGAGGAAAAACTGCTGCTTTTCAGGAGTAATACTCTTACACATTATTTAGAAAGGAATAAACTATGGCTAGTGTAAATGCCCCTCGTGGATTAGTTCTTGCGAGAAAAAACGGTCAAGGTTCCAATTCTACTGGTATTGATACTATTTCTTGGGAGCCAACAACTACGGTTGCTTCTACTGCTTTAGGTAGCATGTACGTCGGTGACCCTTTAATTGCATATGCAAGCACTTCTGTTAAAGCAAGTCCTGCAGATGCTTCTGATAAGTGTATTGGTGTATTTCAAGGAATTAGTTATGTCAATGTCGACGGAGAACAGGTATTTAGAAGATACTGGGAAAGTGGAACTTCAGGAACAGATATAAAAATTCATATATCTAGAGACCCTGCTCAAACTTATTTTATTCAAGGAGATGCTTCAGTTGTTGCAGTATCTGGTGTAGGTATGCCTAAACCAACTAACGTACCTTGGATTGTTGGAACAGGTTCTAAAATAACAGGTAATAGTGGTTATGTATTTGACTCAAGTGGATGTGGAGATGCTCAAAGTAATTTAAGAGTAATTAGAAGAGCTCCATGGGATACTGATACTTGCACTTCAGCAGGTGTCACAGACCAATATCCTTGGTATGAAGTTAGATTAAATAATCATTTTGACAATTATGTCACAACTACAGTCTCAACTGCTTAATAGGAAAGGAAATATAACATGGCTATAAATAGAGCTGCTATAAGCAAAGAACTCCTTCCTGGACTAAATTCAGTTTTTGGATTGGAGTATGGTGAGGTTAATAACGAACACGAACCTCTTTATGAAATAGAAAACTCAGACAGAGCTTTTGAAGAAGAAGTTCTGTTTACAGGATTTGGTGAAGCTCCTGTTAAACAAGAAGGTGCTGCAGTTGTTTTTGATGATGCTTCTGAGAGTTATACTGCAAGGTATACCAACGAAACAATCGCATTAGCTTTTGCAATTACCGAAGAAGCCATGGAGGACAACCTCTATGACTCTTTTGCTAAATTAAGAGCAAAAGGTTTAGCTAGAGCTATGGCAAGCACAAAACAAGCTAAAGCTGCAGATATCTACAACTTTGGTTTTAGTGCTGCTGCTGCTAATCAAATCGGTGACGGAGTAGCATTTTTCTCAAATGCTCACCCAACTGTAAGTGCAGGTAACCAAAGCAATACTGCTACTGGTGCTGACTTATCAGAAGGTTCATTAGAGAATGCTATAACCTTAGTACAAAAATATACAGATGACAGAGGTATCTTAATTGGTTCTTCTCCTGTATCTTTACATGTACCAGTAGATTTAATATTTACTGCTGACCAAGTATTAGGTTCTCCTGGTTCAACCAATATTCTAGCACAAACAGATGCTGCAGGAAACACAATCGGTTTCCCTGCTTCTGCTGCAAAAGATACTGCTGTGCTTGCTAACAGAATAAATGCTGTTAGACATATGGGTCTGATTCCAGAAGGGTTCTATTCAAACAGACGTTTTACTGATACCGATGCATGGTTCCTTAAAACTGACGTACCAAATGGAACTAAGATGTTTGTAAGAACACCTTTACAAACTAAGATGGAACCTGATTTTGATACTGGTAACCTCAGATTTAAAGCCAGAGAAAGATATTCATTTGGAGTATCTGACTGGAGAGGTTGGTTCGGAAACCCAGGTGGTTAATAACCATTAACTTTAGGGAGGGTAGTAAAATACTCTCCCTACTATAAGGATAAAATATGACAACAAATATTAAATCAAAATCCGTAGCAGGGTCAGGAGTATTAGTAAGTACAAGTGCTACATCAAGAATTATAGCTGTAAATGCTTATTCACCTGATGCAGGCACTATTGATATTACAGATAAAAATGGTAGTGTTATTAAATTTCAAGTTCCTGCTAGTGGACAAATAGATACGTATATTGGAGAATTAGGAGTAAAATGTGAAGCAACAATTAGTGTGTCAGCTCCTGGTGCAGGTTTAATAACTATCTTTTTAGGATAGGTCATGTCGACTTATTCTTTTTTAACAACAGATTTAATCAATACTACGGAAAATGATTCTACAGAGTTTGCAGACCAGATTCCTTATTTTATTGAGAAAGCAGAAATACGTTTAACAAAAGACTTAGATGATTTTGGGTTAGACGTTTTTACAACGATTACATTATCAGCAAGCAATCCTACAGTATCACTTCCTTCAGGCACTAGAGTTGTTAGAAATGTAAACTATACAACTAGTGCTTCTACTACAGGTGTCTCAGCAGGTGTTAAAGTTAATCTATTACAAAGAACATATGAATATGCAATAGATTATTTTCCTTATGCTAGTGCATCTACAGGAGTTCCTCGATACTATTCAAGAAAAAATAATACATCTATTTATATTGTACCAACTCCCACTTCTACATTATCAGGAGAGATACAAACTGTATCACGTCCTGCAGCTTTAACTTCAGCTAATCCCACCAATTATTTTAGTGAGTTTTGTTATGATGCATTATTTTATTCATGCATGATTGAAGCTAGTGTGTTTATGAAAAACTTTGAAAACATGACATTGTTTGAAACACGATATAAAAATGCTATTGATGGTTTACGTAATCAAGCAAGAAGAACAAGACAAGATGATATGCAAAGTGCAAATAGTCCTACAGGTGGACCTAATACTTTAATACAGGGGTCAAACTAATGTCACAACAATTAGCAGCAAAAGCTTTAGCAATATTAAAAATGTATGCTAAAAAAAATCCTAACATTCGTTTAGGCAATGTAAAAGAAATTATGACAGAGCTGCAAGGATATCCTAAAAAAACACTAGAAAGTATTATAAAAGATTTTTCACCAAAACCAGAAATAGTTACTAGAAAAAAAATTGTTTCACCATCAAATACACCTCCTCCAAAATTAAAAGTAGTTCCTACAAAAAAGAAAAAACGTGGAGGAATGATAGGAGGTAATGAACTTATAGCTTCCCTATATGATAAGGTATAATTATGGACCCTAGAAAATATTTATTAAAACAAGCTACAAAGTTAATTAAACTAAATAACAAGTTTGAACTAGATAGTGCAAAGAAAGGTATAGCAGATAAAACTGCACCTAAACATTATATTAATTTTATGAAAGATTTTAAAAAATATATGACGACACAAATTAAAAAAGACACAGATAAGTTAAAAACAATGTCAACAAAACAATTACAAAATTTTGTAAAATCAAATTCAGAAGCACCAGAAATAGTTTCTAAAAAAATACTTCCACAACCATCAAAAAAATCTTCTCCAAAATTAAAGGTTATTAAAGGGTCTAGAAAAATGACTAAAAATGAAAAATTGTTAAGAGATATTTTTGATAAAAAACGTGGAGGAAGAATAGGAGGGAATGAGCTTGTATCTTCCCTATATACTAAGGTATAATATGGTTATGTTAAGAACAAATATATCACAACAAATTACTAAACCAGGTAATAAAAAAAATAAAAAGAACAAGAAGACTGGGATGCAATACCAACTTTATGGAGGTAAAGTATCCAATGACGGAAATAAATTTATTCAATCGTTCTATGATAAAGGAGGAAACTAATGGGACCAAGAACTAATTTACATCCTAACCCAAAGCTTTCTGAAATTACAGGAAAACCAACAGGTCAAGGATACGGAGCTGCTAGAAAGGGACCTGACGTTCATGGTCCGATTCAAGATGCAGTTGTTAATGAAGAATATCAACAACCAAAAGATTTTGCTACAGAGTTAAAACCTGTACCAAACATATTTGTAAAATAAAGGGGGATACAAATGAAAGTAAGATTAGGAAAAATTCTAAAAGGAATTATAAAACAAGGAGAAGCTAATAAAGCTTTATCAAGTGCTATTAAAGGTAGAAATGTTACGTCAACAGCTATAAAAAATAGTGCAGCTAACTTAACACCTGCTAAAAAAGAATTAGTTGATAAATATTTACAGACTAAACAAGCTAAAACTTTAATAGGTAAAATAGATAAAGAAGCTGCAGCTAAAGTTACTGAAAAAGGAACTGGGGCAGGTTCTAAAAACATTAGAGCAACAACAACAGCAGGACCTAGAGGTATGGGTGCTGCAATTAAAAATGCTTTTGCAGCAGGGAAAAAAGACCCTAGAGCAGTTATAACACATATTGAAAAAAATTCATCTGTGAAAGTTAATACAGATACTATTTCTAAATTTTTAGAAAAAGCAGTTGACCCAGAAAAGAAAGCTGTAGCTGCAAAGATGTTAAAAATTGCAAACAAACCTTCAGGTAAAAAAGCTGTAGGACAAACTATTAAACAAGAAAAATTAAAAAGTCCTCTTAAACCAAAAAAGATAAAAAGTAAAGCTCAAGGTGGATTAATCAATAGACGTTATGGTGGAATGATTGGAAATAAATCTTCTGGTCATAACGGTAATGATTTAGTTGCTGCAGGTTATACTAAAATTGCCTAGGAAAAAAAAGAAAAAGGGTAAAGGAATGCAAGGCATGACCATTGGTAGTGGGGATAAACGTCCCACTAAACAAGGTGCAGGTCTGACTAAAAAAGGTGTTCAAAAATATAGAAGACAAAACCCTGGAAGTAAATTACAAACTGCTGTAACAGAAAAGAAACCTACAGGTAAAAGAGCAGCAAGGAGAAAGAGTTTTTGTGCTAGGTCTGCAGGACAAATGAAAAAGTTTCCTAAAGCAGCTAAGAATCCAAATTCCAGGTTAAGACAAGCCAGACGAAGATGGAGGTGTTGATTGGCATATTTAATATCTAACATACCACATTTTAAATGTTGGGTTAGAAAAGAATTTACTCATAACCATGAAGAATATCATGGTGAATTTTTACATGGTTTAGCAATAGCTGTGAATACAATTCCTGATAGATGTTTATCTTTTCAAGTTGTATTTACTGGTATTGATGAAGAAGAAAATGTACATGGTGGAGCTATGTGGGCTAGAATGCCTATTACAGCTTTAGTAGCTGATGAAAATTTAAAAGATGTTCCTGAAAGAATGGAAACACATTTAGCTCAACCTTGGGATTGTTCTTCTCGAAATCATTCAATTATTTTTATGGATAGAATTAGCTCAAGTCCTTGGTATTGTAAAATAGGTGGAGACTTTTATAAAGGTCGTTACATGTTTACAGTAGACTACACAGATAGTCACATATCCGATGACTCAGCTCAACATAAACAAAGTCATGTATTACAATTAACAGATGCAGGAAAATGGACAGGTAATATAGTTGCATTACCAAATAACAGGGTTAGAGTAACTAATCCTGCATTATGGGAAGCAGGTGACGGTCCCCCTGATTTTAGACCAAGCCAGTATACTCATGCAGCAGAAATACATGATAGTTACACAGACCCTAATATAACTTTTAACAATCTTTACAAGGAGAAATAATAATGGTAGGTATGAAGAAAAAATATGCATCAAGAGGTGGAGCTTTAAGAAGAGCAGGTGGAGGTATGATGAAGAAAAAATATGCTTCTAAAGGTGGAGCTTTACGTAGAAAACGTGGTGGTACTATCAGACGTAGAACTGGTGGTAGAACTAAATAATGGGTAAACTTTGTCCAAAAGGTAAAGCAGCAGCAAAACGAAAGTTTGATGTATACCCATCAGCTTATGCAAATATGTATGCATCTGCTGTTTGCTCTGGTAAAATAAAACCTGGAGGAAAAAAGAAAACTAAAAAGAAAAAGAAAAAAACTGTTAGAGCTAAGACTGGTGGTGGACTTAGAAAATGGGTAGGAGAAAAATGGGTTGATATTGGAGCTCCTAAAAAAGGAGGAAAGTTTCAACCCTGTGGAAGAAAGAATGCAAAAACTTCTAAACGTAAGTATCCTAAATGTGTTCCGTTAGCTAAAGCAAAAAGAATGACAGCATCACAACGTAAGTCTGCAGTAAAAAGAAAAAGAAGTAAAGCACAAGGAGTAGGAGGTAAACCTACATTTGTGTCAACATTTAAAAAAGGAAAGAAAAGAGCATGAGTGTAACACCTGAGTTAATTACTACTATACATAATATATCTTGGTTTGACGGTATACTATATGTTATACTAGGATTAGGAGTTTATGCAACATATAGATGGATAAAAAAGAAGTGGTAAGACGATTAAAAAAAGTAACTAAACAATTAAAAAAAGCTTCTAAGCTTCATGCAAATCAAGCGAAGATAGTTGCAAACTATGTGAAAAAGAATGAGAAAAAGAAAAGACCCAAAAAAAGGAACAGGAAAAAAACCTAAAGGTTCTGGTCGTAGATTATATACAGATGAGAATCCTAAAGATACAGTAAGTATTAAGTATGCTACTGTAGCAGATGCAAAAAAAACAATAGCAAAGGTTAAAAAAATTAAAAAACCATATGCTAGAAAGATACAGATATTAACGGTGTTAGAACAAAGAGCAAAAGTACAAGGTAAAAACGAACAAGCTAGATTAGCTAAACAAGCTAAACAACAATTAAAAAGGGCTAGAGGATAATGGCAACATCAGGAACATATAATTTTAATTTAGATATTGATGAGATTATTCAAGAAGCTACTGAAATGATTGGTGGTGAAGAAACTCTTGGACATGAACCTGCTTCAGCTAGACGGTCAATTAATTTAATGTTGAATGATTGGCAAAATCGTGGTATACTATTATGGAGTACATTTACAACTGCAGTAACAGTAGTTGCAAGTACAAATACAGTTTCATTAGCTGACTCCGTTAGTGATGCATTAGTAATTACAGTTCAAGCAAGTGCAGGTGGAGCTGAAACACAATTAACAAGAATATCATTTGAGGAGTTCAATGTGTTACCAAATAAATTTCAAACAGGTCGAACAACTCAATATGCAATAAAAAGAAATTTAAATAACCCTACTTTATTTTTATACCCAACCCCAAACAATTCGACAAATATTTTAAACATTGAAGCTATTAGACAAGTTGAAGATGTTAATAAATCAGCAGGACAAAATGCAGATGCTCCTGTTAGATTTTTACCTTGTTTAACAGCAGGACTAGCTTATTATTTATCTATGAAAAGACCAGGAGTTGCTGAAACAAGAATTAATATGTTAAAGACTAACTATGAAGAAATATTAAAAAGAGCAATGGAAGAAGATAAAGAACGAGCAAGTATTTATTTTAAACCTAAATTAAGGACAATATAGTGGCTTCTAATCGAAGAGCAAAAGCAATGTGTGACATAAGTGGATTTGTGTATGACAAAAGAGTTATGCGTTTAAATAGCTATGGTTTACTTGTTGGTCCTTTAGATTATGATGGTCAATATGATTTAAAAAATCATCCACAAAATAAAAGTCCAGATGTAAGAGAAGATGTTGTAATTAGAGATGCAAGACCTGATACAACAGGTAGAAACTTAACCTGGGAACAAACTAATTTTACATGGGATGATACTAAAGTAAGATTTTGGAGTAATGTATGAGTTCATTTGATGGTAAATTAGTTTCACAAACGTATAAACAAATCCTTAAAATGGCAATCTCTGCCAATGAAGGAGTTAGTGCAAGTTTAATAAATGTTCAAACAGGTGATGGAGTTAATACTGCATTACAAGTTGCAACAGGAAAAGTTCAAGTTGCAGGGACATTTGGAGTCGGAAGTGATGTTTCTGTTTCAGGAGACATACAAATTTTAGGTAAAGTTTGTGCTTCAACTTATTTTGGAGACGGAACAAACTTAACAGGAGTAACAGCTACAATAGAAGGGAATATATCTGTATCAAATATTGTAGCAGGAGGAACATTAAATGTAGCAGGAACTACAACATTAACAGGTGCTGTTATGGTATCTGGTGGTTCTATAGACATTAAGAATACAGGGTCACAATCTAATATTAAATTATACTGTGAGTCTTCTAATGCTCATTATGCAGCTTTACAATCTCCTCCACATTCGTCATTTAGTGGT